>OOGU01000025.1_pt1 | contig 43236 bp, 24 predicted proteins | sample 1670261 | NCBI WGS metagenome assembly OOGU01 (sample SAMEA98137168, study PRJEB22522) | marine metagenome | biome: marine biome; feature: marine water body; material: sea ice | place: Arctic Ocean | collected 04-Sep-2015 | depth 1.3 m
TGAGACGGGGTGTAGGGGAAGAATGTGGAGAAGGGAGTCGTCAGGGACAGGTGGGGATAAGATGCAGGGGGATGTGGGAACGTAGGGGGTCGCGTACTGGGGCTAGCTAAACGCTAACCTTCAGTTCAGTTTGGAAGCGATCTCATCCAGTTTCTGGTCGATCGATTCCTTTGTATCGCCATACTTTTCCTTGATGCGGCCAACGAGTTCCTCGCGGTCACCCTTGGCGCCTTCAAGTTCGTCATCCGAAAGGTCGCCGTAGGCTTGGCGAAGCTTTCCCTTCATCTGGTCCCACTTACCTTCCCATTGGTTTTCGTTCATTTCGGACTCCTTAGACTTAAAGCCAGTTTCAAACTCGATCCTGTTTGCCCCTGCTGCGACGTGTGCGTGTCGTCGTGCTCAGCAGGTGGAGCCACGATAGGGAGCAGCCCAGGGGTCGTCTACTGTCTCAGAAGGGCGACAGAGGACGTTTATTCTGGGTGGGATATTTGCTTTTAACTGCTTGAAAAATCGATAAAAACACCCCGTTCTAAGGGTGTCGCCGGATTGGCGACAGGCTGGAACTGGGTGGTCGCCCATCGCTGCGGTGGCCAGCGAGGAGTTCAGGATTTTTCGATGTTCTTCGCCCTTTGCAAACCTGTCGGCGATCGACAAATCGGGGGGTGAAAAAAAGTTGAAAATTTTCTTGAATCGACGGTTCCAGGCTCATCCTGATGCGCAACGTTGCGCATCAGGAGGGTGAAAAGCGACCGTGGGAGCCGTCGCGGGCGGGACAAGCGGCTCAGATGCGCTGTGATCCGACCCAGTGCCGGGCGAATTGGTGGGCCGTGCGGCCGGAACGGGACCCACGCGCGAGCGCCCATTGCAATGCAGCCTTGCGGGATTCGTCGGTCATGGCGGTGCCGCCGCCCAGGCGAGCGATGTGAGCGGTGACGATCTCCAGGTATTGCGTCTGGTTGAACGGGTAAAAGGACAGCCAGAGGCCGAACCGGTCCGACAAGGAGATTTTCTCTTCCACCGCTTCGCCGGGATGGATCTCGCCGTCCAGATTGTGTGCATCCAGGTTATCGGCTTTGGGTTCCGGCAATAGATGGCGGCGATTGGATGTCGCGTACAGCAGCACGTTGTCTGGTGGCGCCTCGATGCTTCCATCCAAGGCTGCCTTGAGCGCGGTGAGCGCCGGGCCGCTGTCCGTGACCGAGAAATCATCGACGTAGAGCAGAAAGCGGCAGGCGGATCCACGCAGTGGTTCGACGATACGGGGCAACTCCGTGAGTGCTTCCGGGGCGATCTCCACCAGACGTAGCCCCTCGGCGCCGAACGGGTTGAGCAGAGCCTTGACCAGCGAGGATTTGCCGGTGCCGCGTGCACCGGTTAACAGCACATGGTTCGCTGGCGCGCCCGCGACGAACTGCCGCGTGTTCTGCAGCACCCGCGCTTTTTGTGTGTCCACGCCAAGTATGTCGTCGAGCGCGACCCGTTGCGGATACTCGACCGCGTTGAGCCGGTCATCGCGCCAGCGCCAGGCTAGCGGGGTGGAATCAAGCATGAGAGGGGAATTGCGCAGGCTTGGCGCAGTTTAACCGGCTGGCAGATGAGGCGCTTCGGCCCAGCGCGTGGCTTGCGGCGTTGGTGTGCGCTTGCAACACGTGTTCTGGACAAGCGGCTAAGGCTTATGGCCTGCTCCCGCCAATGGCCAAGCGCAGACCGCTGCTGGCCACCGAAGTCCGGTTTCTGCGGTTCCTGCGCAGCCGCTGATCGTGGCGGCCGCGCAGGGCAGGGTTTTAGGAGATCTTGCGCCGAGTGGCCTTCACATCGACGCCGACTTCCTTGCCATGGCGACGCTTGTAGTCGGCCGCGTAGTCCTGGTAGTTGCCTTCGATGAATTCCACGGTGTCATCCTCGAACGCGAGAATGTGGGTGGAGATGCGGTCGAGGAACCAGCGATCATGGCTGATCACCAGGACGCAGCCCGGATAGGCGAGCAGGGCGTCTTCCAGCGCGCGTAGCGTTTCCACGTCCAGGTCGTTGGTGGGCTCATCGAGCAGCAACACGTTGCCGCCGGCGGCCAGCAGCTTGGCCAGATGTACGCGGTTGCGTTCCCCGCCCGATAGCTTGCCGACGCGCTTTTGCTGGTCCGTGCCCTTGAAGTTGAAGCGACCGACATAGGCGCGCGACGGCACCTCGTAGTTGCCGACCTTCATGATGTCGTGACCACCGGAAATCTCTTCCCAGATGGTCTTGTCGTCGTCGAGATGATCGCGTGACTGGTCGACATAGGCGGCGTCCACCGTATCGCCGATGCGAATCGTGCCGCTGTCCGGCTGTTCCTGGCCGGTGAGCAGCTTGAAGAAGGTGGACTTGCCGGCGCCGTTCGGGCCGATGATTCCGACGATGGCGCCCCGCGGAACGGTCATGCTCAGGTTGTCGTAGAGCTGGCGATCACCGAAGGACTTGCTCACGCCCTCCAGCTCGTAAACCAACTCGCCCAGGCGCGGGCCAGGCGGAATGTAGATCTCGTTGGTCTCGGACCGTTTCTGCGTGGTCGGATTCTGCAAGTCCTCGAACTGGCGCAGGCGAGCCTTCGATTTCGCCTGGCGACCCTTCGGGTTGGAGCGCACCCATTCGAGTTCCTGGCTCATGGCCTTGGTGCGCGCGGCTTCGGTCTTGGCTTCCTGCGCGAGACGCTTCTCCTTCTGTTCCAGCCAGTTGGAGTAATTGCCTTCGTAGGGGATGCCGTGGCCGCGGTCGAGTTCGAGAATCCAGCCGGCGACATTGTCGAGGAAGTAGCGGTCATGGGTGACCGCCACGACCGTGCCGGGAAAATCGTCCAGGAACCGTTCCAGCCAGGCCACCGACTGCGCGTCGAGATGGTTGGTCGGCTCATCCAGCAGGATCATGTCGGGCGCGGACAGCAGCAGCCGGCAAAGCGCCACACGCCGGCGTTCACCGCCCGATAGCTTGGTCACGTCGGAGTCCCAGGGCGGCAGGTTCAGCGCGGTGGCGGCCTTGTCCAGCTTCTGGTCCAGGTTATGCGCGTCACCAGCCTGCAGAATCGCCTCCAGCTTGGCCTGCTCGGCGGCCAGGGCATCGAAGTCCGCATCCGGCTCGGCATAGGCCGCGTAGACCTCGTTCAGCCGGTCCTGCGCGTTCTTGATCTCGCCCAGGCCGTCCTCGACGTTGCCGCGCACGTCCTTGGCGGGGTCCAGGTCCGGCTCCTGCGGCAGATAGCCGATGTTGATGCCGGGCTGCGGGCGCGCCTCGCCCTGAATGTCGGTGTCGATGCCCGCCATGATGCGCATCAGCGTCGACTTGCCCGAACCGTTGTAGCCCAGCACCCCGATCTTCGCGCCCGGAAAAAAGGACAGCGATATGTCTCGCAGAATCTGTTTGTCCGGCGGCACGAGCTTGCCGACGCGATTCATGGTGTAGACGTACTGGGCCATGGTGTTGAGCTTGTTGGCGGGAAGGGCGCGGATTATTGCTGATTGCGCCGGGGTGATGCGAATGCGCGGTTGGCCGGATCGGAGCCGGGCCGCGCTTTGACCCGGTTAGACCAGCCAGGTTTCGACGCGGTTGCGACCGTGGCGTTTGGCTTTGTAGAGCGCCTTGTCGGCCCGTTCCAGCAGGCTGGGCAGGTCCGGCGCCTCGCGGCTCAGCGTGGCCACGCCAATGCTCGCGGAGATCTGCAGCGGACCGGCCGGTGAATCCACCCGAGAACGGTAGAGCGCAATGCGCGTTCGGCCGCAGAACTCGATCGCCGGCTGGGTGTTCGCCCTTGGCAATACCATGGCGAATTCTTCGCCGCCAAGCCTGCCGATGATGTCGATCTTGCGTGCGCTCTGGCGCAATACTTCGGCCACATGCTGCAAGGCGATATCGCCGACGTGGTGGCCGTAGTTGTCATTCACCGCCTTGAAGTGGTCGACATCCAACATGGCGACCGAGAGCGGATCACCGTAGCGCCGGGCACGTTCGATTTCCTGCTCGGCCTTTTCGGTGAAGTGGCCGCGGTTCGGCAGGCCAGTCAAGGTGTCGGTCGTGGCTTGCGTGTACAGCGCCTTCTCACGTTTGCGGTCGGCGGTGATGTCGCGAACGACCTCGACGAACCCGGTGTGGGTGCCCTGCGTATCGCGCACGATGTCCAAGGTTGCGAGTGCCTGGAAACGGCCATCGGCGCCACGGCGGCGCCAGTGCTCGTCGCTGTAGTGGCCGTGATACTTGGCAAAACCGAGAATCTGGCCCGGCAGGCCGGCGGCGCGGCTGGCGTCATCGAACAGCGCGGCATAGGGCTGGCGCACGATCTCATCATGCGTCAAACCGGTCTGTAGTTCCGCGCCGTGGTTCCAGGTGAGGATGTTGCCTCGCGCGTCGATCAGGTAGACGCCAAAGCCAGAGATGCTCTGCACCATCGCGGCGTAGGCCAACGGAGATTCGGCCAACAGACCCGTGAAACGGCGCGGGTCCACCGCCCGCAAATCGCCCCCTGCAGCGCTGCTTGTCATGATCTTACGATGTGTCCCTCACCGGGATGATGATCCCACATTCGGCAGCGGGCTAAGGCGCTTGCCAGGTCTGCGCGGCTATTCGGTAGCGATCCGCTGGGTCAGCGGACTCTAGAGGCTACGGGAACCCGGCCAACGAGCGATAAGATGGGACGTGACCGGTGGATGCGACATGTGTCCGGTTGCCAGGGGGGGTGTGATGACACGTAGCTTGAACGAGGTGCATGAGGCCACGGCGACGCTGACGTCGTTACTCCAGACCCAGGAGCTTGTTCGGCGCATCGTTGCGCGTCTGCTTCATGTGGATGTGATGGCCGTGGATGCGGCCATCGACGCCGGGCTCGCCGAGCTGGGCGAACATCTGAGGGTGGATCGCGCCTACGTGTTCGTGATCAACGGCAGCACCATGCGCAACACGCACGAGTGGTGCGCGTCTGGCATCCGGCCGGAGATCGAGAACCTTCAGGCCTTGCCGAACTCCGCGTTCTCATTCTGGATGGACGAACTCGGGCAGGGCAATGCGGTCCTGATCTCCGATGTTGCTGCATTGCCGGATCACCGGGAGTCAGAGCGGGAGATTCTCGCAGCGCAGGACATCCTGTCGCTGGTTGTCGTGCCGATGTTCTCGCTGGGTGTCCTGGTCGGCTTCGTTGGCTTTGACGCGGTGCGGACACACCGCACATTCAACACCGGAGAGGTCAATTTGCTCCGCTCCATGGCCGATGGCGTCACCGCCGTCCTGGTCAGCCGCAAGGCCGAAGCCGATGCACTGCGCTCCGAGGCCAAGCTCGCGGCATTGACGCGTCACGCTTCGGACTACGTGATCGTGTTCGGCGAGCGTGGCGTCCCCGACTACGTGAGTCCCTCTCTGCACCGCTTTGGGGTCGAGCAGGTGGTGGCTGAGCACGGCTGGCAGGCGCTGCTGCATCCGGACGATCGGGCGAATGTCCAAAGCCGGATCGACGAGTTGCTGCGCAACAAGCCCGGTGGTGTGGCCCGGCTACCCGACTGTCGTCTGCAAAATGCGCAGCAGGGCTGGCGCTGGATCGCCGGTACCCTGAGCGACTTTCGAGCCGATCCGGCGATCGGTGGCTTGCTGCTCAATGCCCACGACATCACCGAGCGAAAGATCATTGAGGGTCGTTTGGTCGAACAAACGCTGCAGGATCCGCTCACCGAGTTGGGCAATCGACTGCTGTTGGCTGACCGGCTGGGTCACGCCTGCGACCGAATCCAGGTCAATGGCGGCACTCTGGCAGTATTTTTTCTCGACATCGACGGATTCAAGCTCGTCAACGATGGCCTCGGGCATCGTGCCGGCGACGAGTTGCTGGTTTCGATTGCCGAGAGGCTCAAAGCCTTCGCCGGGCCATCGGACACCGTCGCTCGGTTTGGTGGAGACGAGTTCGTCTACGTGAGCGAATCACTGCAGAGCGCCGACCACATGGACGCTATGGCGCAGCGCCTGCTCACTGAACTTAAAAGGCCCATTCCGCTGGGTGGTCAGTCGTTTCAGATCACCGCATCCATCGGTTTGGTCTGGGTGGCTGGCGAGGATGGCCCGGTGGACGCCGAGCGGCTGCTGGCGGATGCCGATACCGCGATGTACGAGGCCAAGCGTGATGGTCGGAACCGGGTCGCCCGCTTTGACCCGGCGCAGCGGCAACGCGTGATCCGCGCCACGACGGTCCAGCAAAGGCTGGTGCAGGCGGTTCGTAACGGCGAGCTGGCGATTCATTACCAGCCGCTGGTGGAGCTGCAGGGCGGGCGCACCGTGGGTGTCGAGGCGTTGCTCCGTTGGGACGATCCGACACTGGGCTCGGTGTCGCCGGAAGAGTTCATCCCCATGGCCGAGGAATCCGGGCTGATTGGCGAGCTGACCGACTATGCGGTCGACCTTTGCCTGGCCGATTTGCCGACGTTGCCCGATTCGCTATATCTGTCGTTGAACCTGTCGGCGCCGGCTGTGCCGCGGCCGGAAACCGCGCAGTGGTTGATCGACCGCATTGAGCGGGCCGGCGTTGCGCCGGAGCGCATCTGCGTCGAGGTCACCGAAACTGCGGTCATGCAGCACGCCGCGGCCGCCGCGAGCACGCTCTGGAGGTTGCGCGCGTGCGGCATTCGCACGGCCTTGGACGATTTCGGGACCGGCGCCTCCTCGCTGGCGGTGCTGCGCGAATTGCCGGTCGACGTGCTGAAGATCGATCGCAGTTTTGTCAGCGGTATCGCCTCCGACCCGCGTGATCTCAGCCTGATCCGGGCGGTGATCGGCCTGGCCGCAGACTTTGGCATGCAGGTGTTGGCCGAAGGCGTGGAAACCGATGCACAGCGCCAGCTATTGCTTGAGCAGGGCTGCCGTCTGGGGCAGGGCTTCCTGTTCAGTCCAGCGCTTCCGCTGGGCGAGATCGTAAACAAACTATCGGATTAGACCGCGCGCATGGGCCAACGAACTCCTCGCGGCGGACGACCACCCGCGCGCGGGCTCAGCCGCGATTGACGCCGTCGCGCTCCTCGGCCAGATCGCGCACCACGGTGACCGCCTGCCCGGGTTGCAGGCGTTCGGCTCCGCGCACGGCCACGACATCGCCCACCGCCAGTTGGCCCTGAACCGAGATCCAGCTGCCGCGGCCCTGGCCCAGTGTCACGGGCACATGTTCGGCCAGCCCCTGTGCGTTGATTCGCACGACGCGAGTTCCGTTCTGCCGCAGCACCAGTGCATCGCGCGGCACGGCCAGACTGCTCTGTTCGCTGCTAATCGGTACGCGCACGCGGGTGATCTGGCCCACCGCGAGGCGGCGGGCATCGTCCGTGGGCAGGTCGACCCGAATCTCGAAGGTTTGCGATTGCGGATTACCGGCGGGCACAACGGTGCGGATTCGTCCGACCAGTTCTTCTCCTTCAACCATCACGCTGAGCACGTCGCCCGGACGCGTGCGGCCGAGCAGACGTAGCGGCACGCCTGCACGTACCTCCAGATGCGCCGTATCGATCAGGCGGCTGAGGCTCGCCCCGCGAACCACTTCTTCGCCGACGAAATGGGTTTGCTCCACGACTACGCCGGTGAAGGGCGCGGTGACGGTTGCGCGCAGAATCTGGTCTTCGAGTTGGGCAATGCGAGCCTGGGCGACCTCGATATCGCTGGCGGCCATGTCCCGTTGCGAACGCGCCTGCTCCAGATCGATGACCGAGACATAGTTGCTGGACGACAGGCGCTCCTGACGCTCGACCTCGCGTTCCAGATAGTTGTGGTTGACCGACTCCCGTTCGATCAGCGCGCGCTGTTCGGTGAGCTGCAGACGCAAGGGCCGGGCATCGATGCGCGCCACGGCTTCGCCTTGCTGCACCGTGCTGCCCGGTTCGGCCAGCCACTCCAGCCGACCGGCGACGCTGGCGGTGATCTGCATCTCATTGCGGCTGTGCACGGTGCCGGACACCGGCATGGCCTTGACCATGCGTTCGGAGCGAACGTGGTCGACCACCACGGGCGTGGCCTGTGGGGCTGGCTGGGCGTGCAGTGCGCAGATGGGCAGCAGCAAGGCGGTGAAGAGCAGCGGTCGCATATCAGCCTCCGGAACGTGCGGGGTCGGCGTCGGGCGCCGGGATGTTCGTGGCAATGCCGTGCCGGTCCTCTCCGAATCGGAGCAGGCTGGGCAGCAGCACCAAGGTGAAGATCGCCGACGACACCATGCCGCCCACGATGATGGCCGCCAGGCCTCGATAGATCTCCGACCCGGTCCCCGGCATCAGCATCAGCGGCAGCATGCCGAAGATACTCGTCAGCGTGCTCATGTAGATCGGCCGCGCCCGCTGGCGCACGGCGCTGGCGACCGCGTCGCGCCGGGTCAGTCCCTCCGCCTCGGCACGGCGGGTTCGGTCGACGAGCAGGATGGCGTTGTTCACGACCAGGCCCAGCAGAATGATGAATCCGCTCATGGTCAGCAGATCCATCGATTGGAAGGTGAACAGGTTCATCAGCCAGAGCGACAGCACACCGCCGGCAAAGGCCAGCGGCATGACCGACAGGACGATCAGCGCACTGATGGCGGATCGGTACATCGCGGCCAGGATCAGCAGCAGAATCACCAGGGCGTACAGCAGGTTGCGGCCCATGGAGGCCAGCGCCTCATCGAGTCCATCGGCGCTGCCGCGATAGCGAATCGAGCCCTCGGCACCCAACACCGCGAGGATGGCCGGCTCCACCTCGGATTCGATCGTGTCGATGGCCTCTTCGAGGGTGGTGTCTTCCGGCGGAAACACGCGTAGCGTGACGGTGCGCTGACCGTTAATGCGGCGCAGCTCCGACGGGCCGACATGGCGTTCCAGCCAGGCCAGCTCACCCAGCATCTGAATGCCGCCCTGCGGTGTCGCCAGCGGCAACTCGGCCAGGCCGTCGGGCGTATCCCAGGGATCGGCCCGCACGACGATGTTGTGCCGCCGGTTGCCGTCGAAGTATTCGCCGACGTACAGGCCGTCGGTATAGGCCCGCACGGCCTGGCCGATATCGCTGCGGGTCAGACCTGTCTGGGCGATACGGGTGTCATCCGGAACCACGCGCAGCTCCGGCTCGGCCAGCTCCAGGCTGGGGCGAGGTTGTACCGGTACGCCTGGCATCGTCTGCGCGAATGCAGCCATGCCGGCCTGGGCGGCGGCCAGCAGCTGCTGCAGATCCGCGCCGTGGATATCGACATCGATTTGCCGATTGCCACCGCCAGAGAAGTTCAGCAGCGACCCCATGGTGACGAAGCTGCTGATATCCGGCAGATCGCGGGTGATCTCGCTGCGCAGCACGTCCATCAGCGCATCGGCATCCTCGGGGTCGGCCGGGTAGATCGCCATGCCGCTCCAGCGACCCCAGGAGGACAGGTTGTAGTAAGCGACCTGCGGGGTCTTTTCGCCGTTCATGTAGGGCTTAAGGCGATCGACAATCGTCGTCCCCAGATCTGCCTGCAAGGCGTTCTGGGAGGCGCCGGCCGGTACCGAGCAATTAACCCAGACATTGTCCGAGCGGGCGCGCGGCAGATAGTCGGCCGACGGCAGCAGGCTCCAGGCCAGCGCGCCGGCTCCCAGCGTCAGGGCAACGACCCATCCGGCCCGCAGGGCGGGGCGGTCGGTCAGCCGCAGCACCCATGCGGTCAGGCGATCCCAGATAGTGCCCAGCGTGTCCTGCGCATTGACCCGCCCCAGCCATTTCGCGCTGGCGGTCGGCAGCACGGTGAGTGCGGCCACCAGCGACACAATCACCGCGATTGACAGGGTCAGCGCCAAGTCCGAAAACAATTGGCCTTCCGGGCCGGACATGAACAGAATCGGCAGGAAGATGGCCACGCTGGTCGCGGTGCTGGCAAACAGGGCCGGAGCGACCTCGGTGGCGCCGCGCAGCACGGCGTCCGCCACGGTCCGGCCCTCCTGACGCAGCCGCACGATGTTTTCCTGCGCGATGATTGCGGCGTCCACGACCAGGCCCACGGCGAACGCCAGTCCGGCCAGCGAGATCACGTTGAGGCTGCGGCCAAAGGCGTCCAGCGCCGCAAACGCGGCGAACAGGCAGACCGGAATGGTCAGGCCCACCAGTAGCGTCGACCGGATGTCTCGCAGGAACGCGAACAGCACGAGCGTGGCCAGCAGTCCGCCCAGCAGCAGGTTGCCCTGCACCAGACGAATCGCCCGGCGGATGTGCACCGAGGCGTCGTAGGACAGCTCCATGGCCAGCCCCGCGTCCGGCAGCGGCCCCGCATTGAGCTCGTCGATCACCGTGTTGATCTGATCGAGAATCTCCACCGTGTTAGAGCCGGCTTCGCGCGCCACCGTGATGTAGTAGGCCGGATACCCGTTGCGCAGCGTGAAGCCACCTTGCTCCACGCGCTGGAGCTGCACGGTTGCCAGATCACCCAGGTAGATCGGCTGGCCACCCTGGTAGGCCACAATGAGCTGATCCAGCTCGTCCATCGGCGCCTTGCCCATGAAGCGCACGGTGTATTGCCGCCTGCCCACGTCCGCAAAGCCTCCCGAGACATCGGCAGCGCCGCTGACTGCCCGCACGACATCGGTGATCCGCACGCCCAGCGCCGCGGCACGGGATGCATCGAGCACAACACGGACTTCCTCCGGCCGCGCGCTCTGCAGGTTGACCTGCGCCACACCGGGAATCCCGGCCAGCGCCGGTTCGACGTAGCGTTCGACGATGGGGTGGAATTCACCCGGATTGCGAGGGTCTTGCGCGTCGATGGCGCGGACCAGCAGCGAGGCGGCATTGCCGCTGGTGAAATTGTCGCCCGACAGGTTCACCCAGGGTCCGTTTGCATCGCGTGGCAGGGTCGGCACCTGTTGCAGCCGGTTAATCACGTCCAGATAGGCGCGCTGCATGTCGTGGTGCATCTCGAACGTCAGATTGACGTTACCGTTGCTCTGACCGATGTTCGACTGGATATGCGTGAGGCCGGGCAGGTTGCGCAGCACGCGCTCCTGTTGCTCGATGATCACCGATTCCATATCGGCCGGCGCGGCGCCACGCCAGAACGTGGACACCGAGATCTGCGGCTGATCGATCGGGGGCAGCAGTTGTATCGGCAGCTGGAACAGCGATGCGGTGCCGACGCCGACCAACAACAGCACGATGACGACCAGCGCCGCCGGATTCGCCAATGACAGGCGTGTCAGATTCATGCCCGCTCCCCTCGCGTGGTCTCACCGTGGGGCGGCAGACCTGCATAGTCGTTCGATCAGTTCTTGTTGTTGGCCTGATTGTAGAGGCCAGGGCAGACCGGTTTCAGCATCTAGATGTCAGGACTCACCGAAAGGGTCGCAGGCGGGGTGAGATGGCTCGGCTTATAGTGGTGGGGGATTCCAACGAGCGGCGAAAGATGCTATAAAGCGCGCCCCATTTTGGCCGTGCGGATGCCGCCGCCGGCAGCAACCCGACGTCGACACGCCATGAAAGCAGATATTCACCCGAACTACCGCCCGGTCGTGTTCAAGGACACGTCCAGCGACTTCGCCTTTCTTTGCCGATCCACGGTCGCCTCCAAGGAGAGCATCACCTGGGAAGATGGCAATGAATACCCGCTGATCAAGCTGGATGTATCCAGCAAGTCGCACCCGTTCTTCACCGGCAAGCAGTCCACCTCGGACACCACCGGCAAGATCGACAAGTTCCGCCAGCGTTACGGCATCTCGAAGTAAGCCGACGCCGCAGGAACAAAAAAGGCCCGCTCGAAGCGGGCCTTTTTTATGCGCTAATGTTTGCCGCGAAGACCGCTTCGGCGTCGCCACCACCCGGCGAGCAGCAACGGCGCAAGCCACGTGAGGAGCAGCGAGCCGCTGGACCCGCCGCCGATCGCGCCGCCGTTATCACCGGCTCGGTCCGGTCGGTAGCAGGCGTCGGATAGCGGTAGCGTGGAGCGGAGGGCAGCGTAGAGGTCGTAGCCGGCGGTGCTGTGGGGCGCGACGGTGCCGTACGGGACGGGATGCGGCGACAGACGGGAGAAGGGATTGCTGCCAACGTTGGACCAGCTCACGGCCAGTTTTCCGTACCAGTCGAAGTCGTCATTGCCGCAGGCCGCGACGCCGCAAGCCAGTTGTCCGATGATTCGCTTGTTCTGGTCCCAGAGTGCTGAGCCGGACGAGCCTCGCTCGGTTGTACCGACGTCCCAGTCGATGATGCGCCAATGAGTGCCTGCGGCCGTGGTCCCCGTGCTGCTGTAATTCGTTGAAGCCGGTGCCGCGTATTCGAAGCTGATCGCTTTTTCATCACCCAGGGGATGATGAATCGCGGTGCCCTGCGTGGGCGCTGAACTCGTGGCATTCCATCCAGAGTAGTAGGTATCGAATGCGGTGTTCGGGCGCGCATCAAGCTCGACCAAGGCGAAATCCGTGGTCGCGCTGGCGGCCAGCAGCGATGCGCCTGATTGGCTGTCGGTTCGTGATCCGTTAGGCGTGCCGCCGCAGGTGGAGGTTTCAAAGTTCCAGTACAGCGTCATGCTGTTCGCGAGTGATTCACTGGAGATGCAGTGGTTCGCGGTCAGAAAAAGCGGGCGGCCGTCGCCACTGGTGTTGGCGAGCAGCGTGCCGGTACAACTGAAAGTGCCGGCTCCGCTGCTGGCGGCGTAAGAGGCTACGGAGCGAATTTCGTCGCGCCATGCATCGCCTTCGGGACAGACGGTATCGACATTGCAGCTCCCGGACTTGTGCTGAGTTGAGGGCTTGGCCGGGTCGGAGAACCCGTAGTCCAGGCGTGAAATCGTGAATCGGGGATGGCTGTCTGCGGCGGCGGTCACGATTTCCAGTATCAGCGTGTCGCCACCGACCAGTGGGCTGTGAACACGCTCTTGTGTCTGGGTGCGCAGGGGGTAAATGCTTGAGCCTTGCGGCGAATAGACATGGCCGGTTGAACGGCCGAGCGCAGGCGAGGCATCCAGCGTGACCCCGACGGACAAAGCGTCCCGCGCGTGGATCACGGCACGCCAAACCCACCGTCGATCCGGGAGCTGATCCCAGACGCCGGTGGTCTCGCTACTGGCGCGAAACTCGACGGCGCGCGCAATGTACAGCGGGGTGCCGGGTTCGGGTGCAGCGAAGGCGGTCTGCGGCGCCAGAACAACCGGATTGATTGCCTTGGCCCGCGTCAGTGAATCGTTTGAGCCCAGACCCACCGGGGCCGCCAAGGCCGACATCGGGAACGCCACTGATAGCAGCCACCAACTCCATTTCATCATCAATCTCACCGTTCGGGATGCAACGCACTATAGCCTGCGGCGGTTGTGGCAGCAGGTGGTTGTAGAACACTGGCAGTCGCTAAAGAATCGGCGACTCTAGATCCAACGCTCGCGTGCTCGGGTCTGGCTCACGCACGATCGGCGGCTTGGCCTTGGGTGGATCGCGCGGCGCGTCTGCTTCGTCCTGGGCGCCGAAGATCCAGTTGAGAATGTCGTAATAGGTGCGGATGTTACCCACGTAGTTCACGGCTTCGTGGCCGCGTGCATAGCCATGCTGTGTCTTGGTATGCCATTTCGCCTGGGTGAGTAGGGGCAGGGTATTGCGGACATCTACCCAGCGATTGGGGTCGCCGCCCAGTTCAGCGGTGATCTCGCGGGCATCCAGCAAGTGGCCGCGGCCGAGGTTATAGGCGGCCAGCGCCATCCAGGTGCGATCGGGCTCGGAAATGCCGCTGGGCATGCGGTCGATTTGCTGCCTCAGATAAAGCGCGCCGCCGAAAATGCTTTGCTTCGGGTCGCGCCGGTCCGAAATCTTCAGGTGGTTGGCGGTGTCGCGCGTCAGCATCATGATGCCGCGAACCCCGGTGGGACTGCGTGCGTCGGCCTCCCAGTGCGACTCCTGGTAGCCCACGGCGGCGAGCAATCGCCAGTCGAGTCCGTGCTGCTGGGCAGCTTGCTCGAAATGCGCCCGATACTTCGGAAGCAGGCGGTCGACATCCCGCGAGAATTCGCGGCTGCCGACATAGTCCAGACGGCCCAGCTGGCCAAAGTAGCGGTCACGAATCCGGTCGAGTTCGCGGGACTGCTTCAGGGCGACGATGAACTGCACGACCGCGTTGTATAGCGAATGGTCCTCGTTGCGCTGAAACGCCCAGGCGACCGGCATCGCTTCGTCCAGATCGAAGGCCACCGTCAGGCGAGGGTAGAAACGGCGGCTTATCGATATGACATCTGAGCTGGCTGCGGCCAATGGCTGCTCGCCTTCGGCGACCTGGTAGAGCAGGGTGTCGTCATCGGCGTCCGGCACGGTGGTCCACGCGAGTTCCGGATAGCCTTCAGCCAGGCGATTGACGACGTCGTTAACCGGCGAATCGGCAGCAATGCGCAACGGATCACGCAGATCTGCCAGCTGGCGAGGACGGCGGGAGCCACGCCGGTAAACCACCTGCGGCTTCACCTCACGCAGCGTCGGGCCGTAGCGGAATCGGGTCCGGCGTGCCTGCGTGGCCATGGAGCCCGTGGCGGCAATCTCGGCTTCGCCACGTTCGACGGCCGCCAGCGCGTCGGCTTCGAAATCGTAGACCTGTAGGTCCAACGCCAGGCCCAGCTGATCCGCGAGCAAGGTCAGCAGGTCATGGTCAAAACCCGCCGGATGACCTTCGGCATCTACGTAGTAGGTCGTCGCCCGGTTGATGGTCGCCACACGCAGGCTGCCGCGAACCTGTAGGGCATCCATCTGCGTCCCCGGCGTAGAACACGTCACCGCGCTCCCCAGTGTGATGACGAGCACCAGCAGTAAGCCGCTCCAGCGGGTCCAGCGGTTGATGGTCAAGTTGACGCAATCCTGTCTTCCTCGGCGCCAATGATCCCACCGGCATGCGCTGGCGTCATCCCGTTGTCATCCGGGCTCGCGTTTCTCGGAGAAGACGGTAAAATGCGCGCCCTGCTGCGCTCGGCCTGGTCCGAAAGCGCGGCAGCCTGGAGAGGTACCGAAGCGGTCATAACGGCACCGATTCGAAATCGGTTGGGGGCGATCGCCCCACGTGGGTTCGAATCCCACCCTCTCCGCCAATTTCTCGTGACCTATGATCTCGGCTTCGAGTGTCGATTGCATCGCAATATCAATAATTTAAACGGCAATCCGGGCTCTGCGCTCTGTGCCCGTGCCGCAGGCGATTAGGCACAAAACGTCACCAGATTAGGCACGAAATAGGCACAACGTCGGATGATGGCCCCGGCGCAAGCCTCGGCCCATGTCTGCGCCATGCAATTCATTGACGCCCAGTCCCGGATGCGGTGATTCGAACTGGTGCCGGTCTATATTTGGCGCGGCGAGCCTGTTCCGGGCCGTTGATCCCCTTGCTCCAACTCAGCACAGGCAGTCGCACTCCCTGAATCGTGAGCCCGGTATTCTCCGCTTGGATCTCGCAAGATGGGGAAATCGGTGACCGATCGGGCACTGTCGAGCAGGTCCCGAGACGAGCTTTATGAACTGGTATGGGCAATGCCGATGACGCGCCTTGCCACGGCGTTCGGACTGTCCGACTAAGGGCTGCGCAAGCGCTGTTTGCAACAGCAGAGTCCTCTGCCCAAGGCCGGTCATTGGGCTAATGCCGCTGTCGGACGAGCACCCAAGCCGCCGAAGCTACCCGCGTACTCAACGAGCACGGCCGAACAGCGCCGCACGCGAAACGTCCGGAGAGGCGTTTGCTCCTGTCGAGCAGAAATCGTCGCGAAAGGACTAGCCCTATGCGATGCGGCGGCGAGGGTATGTGCGTCCTATGATCTCGCAGCCATGGTTGGAGGGACGTGACACGTAGCGACGTAGGGTTCTTGCCTTATACAGGGCGGCGAAGCTCAGGAGCGCCGCGGCGCGTCTGGTTTTCGGATCAGCGAGACAGATGCTCGACGTACCTCTGGTAGCTGTAGACCCGGTTTTTCTTCTGGCCGGTGATTTCGATGACGATGTCGAGATTCTCGAGCAGGCGGACCGCGGCAGTGGCGGTGGGGAACGTCGTGTCGAGGTGCTTGCGAACCTGTTCGATGCTGAACCGCGGCATGACCGGCAGCAGCTCGAACAGCCGAATGCTGATCGGTCCAGCCTTCGGCGAGGCCAGGAGGCGTTTGCGGTCGGCGGTGATCAGGGATGCCGCGTCGATGATGCCGCGCTCGGCTTCTCCGGCGGCCTCGGCCACGCCTTCGAGGAAAAAGGCGATCCAGCCCTCCCAGTCACCTTCGGTCCGGATGCTGGTCAGGCGACGGTAGTATTCCCCTTGGTGCTGCTTGAGATACCCGCTGAGGTACATCAGGGGCTCGTCGAGCAAGCCCCAGGCCTCGAGTAGCGCGGCGATCAGCAGACGCCCGATGCGTCCGTTGCCGTCGAGGAACGGGTGGACGGTTTCGAACTGGGCGTGGGTCAGGGCGATGCGGACCAGCAGCGGCAGGTCGGTGGCCTCGTCGTGGATGAATCGTTCGAGGGCGGTCAGCAACTCGGGCACTTGCGTGGGGGGCGGGGGCACGAATGCAGCGTTACCCGGGCGCGTGCCGCCAATCCAGTTCTGGGAGCGGCGCAGTTCGCCGGGCTGCTTTCCTGCGCCGCGTGCGCCGTTGAGCAGGCGAACATGGGCCTCGCACAGCATGCGAACGCTGATCGGCAGCCCATTCGGATCGCGCAGCTGGTCCTGAACCCACCGAAATGCAACCAGGTAATTGGTCACCTCCTCGACGTCGGCTTCGTTGCGGACCGCCAGACCGGCTTCGTCGTCGAACAGGTCCGTGAGGGTGGCCTGGGTGCCCTCGATTTGCGACGTCAGCAAGGCCTCCTTGCGGATGGCGCTGTACAGCAGCCAGTCCACTGACGCCACCAGGCCGGACACGCCGTCCAGCCGCGCCAAGGCGAGTTCGGCGCGTTGGTTCAGCGCGGCATACGCGGCAGGTGAGAGGGGTGGGTCGGCGGGCGGCAGGGCGTGCGGAACGAACGCATCGACCGTTTCGCCGAACGTGCTCGTCGAAACATGGGTGCCCGTGACCCTGACCATACGAAAGCCTGCTTTAATATTGGAATTGTTATTAAAGCAGGCTTTACTAGCGGTTGCCAGAGTGGAAGTTGGCTTTAATGCCGCGTGCCGCGCCGTTGAGGTGGCTTCGGCTAACCGGCGCACCGCGTCGGGTTACCGCCCGCCCTTGACCTCCTCCTGACCGTCCAGCTATCGGGGAGGAGGTCAAGCGCTACTGGCCTACCCAAAAGTGCGTCGTTGGCTCGATTGCTTCACATGTCGGCTGACTGATCTTGCGCGAGATCCAGGCGCTGGCCCACTGATCCAAGCAGTTGCAGCACAGTTCCGGTGTCGAATTTCGCAGGGCGCGAGTCCACAGCACATTTCTCCGATTTTGGGCCGAAATAAGGCCCACGTGGTACTTATTTTCGGCTGAAAGTGGTCAGAAAATAACCGCCGCGAGTAAAAATCAAAGACTTACAGAACATCCGTTGTAAACGCGCGATGTGACGGGTCGCCAAAATGGGGTGATTTGGTCGCGCCCCATTGGGCCGGGTCAGATTCGCTGCATCCGCCGGGCTGAATCAAGCCTCCTGTCGGGATAATGCGGCGAAGAGTGGCTGACTGCCGGATCAGGTTTACTCCTTTGTCTCGGCTTCCCCTGCCTCTGCAATGATGCGACGCAGCCTGACCATCTCATTGACCTGCTCGGGAAGCATCGAAGCATGCGCGAACGGTTCTTTGGGACGCAGTTCGACCGGTGCATTTGGAAACCCGCGACCCGGAGTTGGCTCAGCTTCTGATTCGCAGCTCTTCACTTCGACACAGAACGCATCCTCCAGAATCACCTTCCAGCCGGCAGCTCGGTACGCTCCGGCAAGCCACTCGTTGTAAGCGGATCCGGCGTAAGTCCAGACCTCGATGTGGCCATCAGTGTTGTAGATCGCGGCTTCGTCGAGGGTATAGTCGCGATCTTCGCGGATCTCGCCCAGCTTTTGCGATGCTCGGGAAGTTAATCTGGCTCCAATGTCAGCGCCAGGGTTCTCCAGGACACCGCGAAGTCCCATTGCCAATGCCGGGGGTATGCTCGGCACCGAACCGATCCAGCGAGACCGACCACCTCGATCGGTCGGTGCGACATGGATCACGCCCTTGATCAGATTGACGGATCTCACTTCCCACGTGCGCCCACCAAGAGCGATCACGGGCGCGCGGTCCTCGTGGCGCGGCAACCCCAATGGATCGACCTCGCCGAGGTGCTGAGAGCCGTGGAAAACGGGGAGCGAGCGAGGTGTCTGAAATGAGACGCACAACTCGGCGAGCCCCTTTCCGCTGAATTGTCGGTCACCCTTTGGGCCAAGGATTGTGTGCCGATCCGCGACCGAGAGAATGTCCGTGTCCAACAGGTGCGCGATCACCTTTTCCCACTCTTCGGCGAAGCACTCGCCGAACTCGGGAACACGTTGTAGCGCATCAACTAGGTCGCTCGGCTCAAACTGCATACCACTCGCAAACATGCTCGCGAGCAGTTGTTGAACCAAAATGGCGTACGGTCGCGGTGGCGCAATCACTGGCTCGACATGACCTGTTCGAGTCAGCACCGTGATAGCGCATGCCTTAAGTAATCCGAGTTCCGAGATACACAAGAACAGCGTGTTACGTGTGGCGCCCTCGCGGCGTCCGGTGCGTCCGATGCGCTGAAGAAAAGATGCAACCGATCCAGGCGCATCGATCTGGATGACGCGGTCAAGGTCGCCCACGTCAATCCCGAGTTCCAGCGTGCTCGTCGCAACGATCACGCAGTTTTTTCGTTCCGCGAATGCCGCTTCGGCCTGCGCTCGTGCATCGCGCGAAAGGGCCGCGTGGGATACGAATACGTCGACACCACGCGACCTCAGCGCAACTGCAAGCGTTTCCACCTGGTTGCGGCTATCGGCGAATACGAGACGCTTTTCACCCCGGTGCAGCTGGCTGATTACCGTGGCCGCGTTCTCAAGCGTGCCGACATAATCGACTGTGAGCTTCGAGGGCTGGGGAGTTCCTGAAACCTGAATAAGGTCAGTAACTCCCTCACAGTGGCCAGCGAACCAGTGCAGCAAGGTTTCCGGGTTTCCGACAGTGGCAGACAAACCGATCCGTTGAGGTTCAGTTTGGGAGAGGGCACGGATTCTCTCTAGCAGCGCCATGAGGTGCCAGCCCCTGTCGTCGCCCGCAAATGCATGGAGTTCGTCGACAACCACGCACCGAACATTGCCCAACAGCCGGTCATGGCTGCGACGGCTTCCGACAAACATGCCCTCGATCGACTCTGGCGTCGTGAGCAGCACATCCGGCAGCTCGCGTTCGACGCGGTTGCGTGTCGATTGGGTGACGTCGCCATGCCACACGGACACCTTTCGCCCCAGCAGCTCTGCAAGCATCGTCAGCCGAGGCTCAAGGTTGTTCAACAGCGCCTTGATCGGGCAGATGTACAACACCGAAATGCCGTGCCAGTCCTCTTGGAGCATGCGAGAGAGCACAGGTAGAACGGCGGCCTCGGTCTTTCCGCCGGCGGTCGGAGCGATCATCAGGCAATGGGCACCCTCAAGGACCGGCTCGACAGCTCGTTCCTGTAGCTCGCGTAGCGCGGGCCAACCGAGTGAATTGACGATGTGGTATTGAACCGCCGGGTGCAGTCGCTCGAACGGTGTCACGACAGCCAAGGCCTCATCGCGCTATCGGGGCTAGGCTAGAGATCAAGCGGAACGTCGTCCGCTTCGAGTTCGCGAGCCTCATCGGTCGTTAGTTCTTCTTTCTTCACCAGCAGGCGGTAGTCAACGCGAGGGTCAAACGCCTCGAACTGATCGATTCGATCCAATACGTCCGCGACAAGCTTCTTCAGGTAAATGCGCGGAGCGATTCCGACCTTTCCGCCAAGTTGGCCCGCAACTGCGGAGGCGAGGTCATCAATGAGTGCATCGTCTGCCCGACTTCGGATTCGCTCGCCGTGCTTGCTCCCTGAGGCATACAGATCGCGAATGTTGCGGCCAACGTCTTTGAGGCGGTCATTGTCGAACGCCCTCAGGCGGATTTGAACCGCTCGCGGATTGTCGAATGCCGCATTCCCCTCGAAGTCCACATGCAGACGCTGCGCCAGAGGCTGCAGCCGCTGAACTCCCTGCGGGCCATCGAAGAACGCCGGCGTCCCGGTGATCAGCAGGTAGAGTCCGGGGAAGCGGCCGGCGTCCACTTCATCCATGAGTTGGCGCAGCGCGTTGAGGCTCTTCTCGCGGACGTCCCCGCGCACACGTTGCAGGGTCTCCACCTCATCCAGCACGAGTACCAGCCCTTCGAATCCGGAATCTCGCAAGATCGCGAGCAGCCCTTGCAGGAAACCAAACGCGCCGAAGTGGTCGAGGTCGCCCTTGATCCCGGCCTGGCGCTTGATAGAGGCCGCAACGTTGGGTTGACCAGACATCCAGGCGATCAAACCTGCAGCCTGGGCCTCATCGCCCTCGGCGACGGCGCGGCGGTAGGCGCGAAGGCATGCACCGAACGCCGGTGCGCTGCGCTCGACTTCACGCAGTCGCGTTGTCATCAGCCGGTCAGTGGCGGCCATCAGTTCATCGTCAGAGGTGATGGATCCGTCTGCGCATGCCTCTTCCTCCAACGTGAAGAACCAACCGTCGATGATCGAGCGCAGCGCCCCGCGGCGGACTTCCGTGGTCGAGAGATGCTCCACTAATCGCCGATAAACCGTTTCAAGGCGGTGCAACGGTGTTTCTGATTCGGAAATCTGCACTTCGGCTGTTGCAAACCCGCGTTGTCGTGCGCGCTCCTGCATCCAGCGGCTGAAGAAGGTCTTGCCCGTCCCATACTCGCCCCGCACGGCCTTAAATCGCCCGCGGCCAGCGGCGCATTGCGATAATTCCTCGTCGAGCGTCGGTGCAAGGTGATCGAGACCTACGGCAAAGGTCTCCAATGCGTTTTCGGGCACCGTGCCTCGGCGGAGTGCGTCCACCACATCAGTGACTTTTGCGATTGACATAGCTTTTGACCTTGTCGGCCTTTCGTCCCGTGTCAGGTGTTCTTCAACAGATTGTTCATGCCCGAAACCGCCCACCAGGCGTGAATGCGGGTTTCGCCATGCCTCGATCAAATGCTCCAGAGCACGCGTCCGCCAAAAAGCAGGATCGACATGTCCACTCGACATCCCGCCATGCGCGAATCTCTCGACAAAGAAGTGATGTCTTGCCTCGATCGACTGACCTGTCAACGCTTCGAACGCTACCGAAACCGCCTCTCGAATCTCTGCCTCACGTGAAGGAACCGCTTGCTCCGAAAGCATCTCGCGCATTTCCCTCCACAGGAACGGGTCACCCCGCAGGCCCCACCGAGTCGGCTCAACGGCCATGAGATCGCGGAAGGTCATCCCACCCAACTAACGTCGGTGCAGTCATAAATGCTTCCCGCGTGATGGGTCATAGTTCGAACTGCTCCCGCAGCAAGGCCCGGTCGATCCGAACGGTCGCGGTGTCGGCTTCCAACTGCACCACCGGATAACCGTCAATGTTCAACATGCGTTCCAGGACGGCGGCCAGGCCACGCAACCGCATCGGCGGCATCTGCAAGGCGGTCGCCAGCTGATCCAGCGTTGCACGTCCTCCGTTGCGGTGAAGCGTCGTCAGCACGCGGCGTAGTCGATCGTCGTCCAGCGCCGAGCGGCCAATTCGTTCGCGTTGTTGCATCAGCGTCTTGGACGACAGCAACTGCTCGATCCAGCTGACAGTGTCTGATGTGTTGGAAGGCTCGGGCGTGCGTTTCTCGAACAGGCCTGCTTGGCTCGCTGGGGCCTTGCGCCTCGGTTTGGTCGAGGGTTTTGCGGTCGCTGCCACGATGGCAGCGGCATCTTCTGACACGGGCTCGCCGGCGCTCCACCATGGGGGAGCAACTTGGGGCGAGGGAGCGTATCCCTCGAGGGCTGTTGCCGACCGTGTCCAGGCCGCAATTGGCACCAACAACTCCTGCTGACTGACGCCGCCGTGGTAGCCCGCCTTTTTGTTTGCATAGCGAACCGCGGAGCTATACGGGAGCACCAATGCGCGGCCGTTGAGCTTGATGGTGCGCGGATCGTCGAACAACAGCTCCCCCGCCTCGACCGAACGATCGTCGGTGCGCCATCGCTCGCCCCCGGGTTCGCTAGCGCTCGCCAACGTCGAACCGCGCTCCAGAACGTGGCCGTGGTCGGCGGTGATCACCACCGCGCGGCCCGCGGACTCCGCTTGCTGCAGCAGCGTATGCAGCAAAGGGATGCGCTGGGCGCTCCAGTCAAAATGCACCTGATCCGACTTGCTCAGCGCATCGTCGATCGCATTGATCACCACGGCGACGATCTGTTGTTGTGCCTCCTGCAGGTGCTCCAGTGTCATCGCACTCAGCTGCCCGGCATCGGTGAGTTCGTGCTTGTGCAACAGGAGCGGGGCACGCCCGGGCGCACTGGTCGCGAGTAGCGCCGGGTGGGCAGCAAAGGCCTTTTTCTCCCTGGCCGAATTCCCGACAGCCAGCGTTCCGCCGAATAACGACATCCGACTGCATTCGGTTGTCGACGGTGTTGTCGCCAGCAAGGCGTTCGCTCGATCCGTTGCCTGCCACGTCGTCCAGCCGGCATCACGAACGGATTCTTCGAGCTCTAGATACGCGTCCCAGCTCATGCCGTCGAGCACGATGAGCAGGATCGGGCACTGCTTGGCGAGTGGGGCGACCCACTGTTCAAGTGCGTTTTCGATCCGGACGGTCGATTTCAAGGGCTGGTGTTTGTGCGCGCACGCCAACACTTGCTCAGCGCACTGCTTGCCATCCTCGAGCTGGCTTGCCTGAAGATGCCCCAGAAGCTTTGCAACGGCCTTGGCGAGCGAGGCGGGGTGCAGGTCCGACAACGGACGTGCAGCGCGCAGTGCCCAGCTCGTGTGATGGACGTAGCGGTCTACCGGGTCCTGAACACTCTGATCATCGGCCTGTAGTGCGATGTAGAACCGCGCCAATCGGGCGACATGCGGTAGGCGCTGAGCTGATAGCGATTGTCGTGCGTCGCCATGTACACCGACGAGCTGGACTGCAGCTTCAACTGCCTGAAGGTGCGAGGGCCGCAAATTCTTCGCTCGCAGCAAGCGAAGGAGCGCCTGCGCGACAGCATCCAAGCGGGCGTTGAGCGCATCCGGCAGCGTGGAGCTGAGAGGGAGGTAATCAGAGACCTCCAAGTCATCGATGAGCTGACGCGTGGCACCGATCGCAGCCGTGCGGTTGGATGGGGCCAGGTTCGACAGGGCCAACTTGCCCGCCTCGGCAAACGCCATTCCCTCGCGCCGGTCGAGCTTCTTGACCCCGAACTTTTCCAGCCGGACGCGTGCGTCGCGCAGCGCCAGCGCCGTCTTGTCGTCGCCTCCGCATACGATTTCGCACACGAGCGCGACCGGCAAGACCTGCCATGCGTGGTCCGCCTCAATCAGTTGAAGCGCGATTCCAGTCCCGGTTCCCAGGCGCGCCGTCAGACGCTGGCGGTACGCGTTTCTCGCGTCGTCCGGAAGGGTCTTCCAACGGGCAGCGATGGCCTCAGATTCGCCAATGAGCCGCGCAAGCGATAGCGCATTGCCTTCGCCACCGAAGGGCGTTCCGAGCGCGCTGGCCATCGCCATATCGACCGCGCTATCAAAGGTCAGCAGCGCGCGCGCCGGCGGTGGATTCGAAGAGGTCGCGTCGAGCAAGGCGTCGACGATCCAATCGTGCGAATAAAGCCGCGGATCAATCTGGCGGGCGTTCATGGCGCCGGCGAGCACCTCCCATCGATCCACGTGCAGCAAGCGTCGCTGAAAAATCCGGGCTCGGACGTCGTCGGAGATTTGAGTGTCCGGAATTCCGACCAGTAGGAGTTGATGGCGGTCGCCGTCCGATACGAGCGCTTCACGCACGGCCAGCTCAGAGGCGCACGCGTGTACGCCAACCGGACTGCCGTTCAGCTCGATCGAGCTTTCACCGGTCCACGGCGCGTTCCACGCATAGGCAAGTCGTGCCGTTGCCTCCGTTTCAGCCTCGTTGGACCGCCGCGCTGCCTCCAAGGCTTTGTTCAGGGCCTTGGCAGCGTGCACAATCAGCTGTTGCTGCGTCACGCTCATGGTTGGCCGAGGCCCTGACGATCAATCATGGCTCGCGTCACTCGCATCGGGGTCGAACAACCGGTACTCGATATCGACGCGCAGCCGCTGATCGGCAGCCAGGGCCTCCCGAATCTCGGCAAGCACGCTTTGCGCGGCCGCAGGGGTCAGCGCCGTGTGGCTGGCTCGCTTCGACTTGGCAGGGTCGCCCGTCGGCGTCTCAATATCCGGCAGATCCACATCGCCTGGGTCAGTCGCCGGTGGCTCGGGCGGCGGATCATCCGAGCGCTTCGGCGGGGCGAGGAGTTCCAGCGCGGCCGAATGCTGTTCATTGAGCGTGCGCTTGAGTGCAATCACGTGCTCGTCACTGCGGAGCATTTCCTGAATCGCGCTGACGACCGCTTCAGCTGCCTCGGATTGGACGGTGCTTTGTCGCGCCACGCCCATGACCTTCCACTCGGACGACTGCAGCGCCGTGACGAGCTCCGGAAGCTTGCCGGTCACGGTGCCCATTGCGGCGGCAGATGTCTCAACGGTTGCGCCTGCCAGCGTTGCCGTCGCCTGAACCGGTTCGCCATCGCCCAGCGTGCTGAGAAGCGCATCGCAGGCCTTGGCCGTCTTCAAGCGATCACACGAGGGATCCACGTCGAACTCGCTGAGACGCTCCTCGAGCGCGTTCAGCAGCTTGGTCATGAGCGGCCGCTTTTCCGCGGCCAACGCGGCCACCTTTTCGTTGAGTTGCGAGACGTTGCTGGCCTGCAGACTCGCGGGCACGGCCAGGCCGAGAATCTGGCTGGCTCGGTCAACGGCTGTCTTCCAATCCTCCGGCGCCGGCAGGTCCTGCGTTCGCAGCACGCACTCGCGATTCAGCCCGCCGATTGTCGGTGCGATGGTTGCGCCGTGGAGGTGAAAGCTGCGGCCGGATTGTGCGGCGTAGGTCAGGATCAAGAGGTCCGACACGGGCTCAGGCAAGCCCATCGGCGTAGGCTCGTCGCACCACTGGCGCAGTTGCTCAACGGACGGTGCGTCTACCTCGTGCTGCGCACACTTGCGGTCGAAGTGCGTGCGCCAATGGTCTCCGATAATGAAGTGGCCTTCGCCGCAGGCACCCAGTTTCAGCGGCACCACCACCCGGCGCATCTCGTCGCGCACGTTGCCTTGCATACCAATGCGGCCGTCCGGCGTGTCGATGGCCTCTCGCACGGTGTCCCACACGTGCTTGATGGTGACCTTCTTGACCTCGCCGTCGAATTTGGGATGCGCCGGAAACTCACAGCTCAGCGCCTGATCGAGCAGACTCTCCAGGCTCGCGCGAAAGCTGCCGCCCGGCGGCGGTTGCAGTGACAAGCCGTGGTGCAGTGATTCGAAATGCTCGTTCAGCGAGTGGGTCGTATCCACCGCGTCGTCGTCCCGATTGCCCTGCGCCAGTCCGTAGGCCTGGAACAGTGCCGCGACCACGCGCTTCTCCAGCGTGTCGCGCTGGTTACGCAGAATGCTGCGTGCCTCGCTGCGCTCGCCAGGCTGCAGGTGGCTGGCGTGGGTATCGAGATTGCTGCCCTTGAGGATGTGATTGAGGATGATCAGGCGCTTGAGCTCGCCGAGGGCACGTTCGTTGAGGAAGGAGGGCAGCCACACCACGGTGCGGGTAGACGGCTGGCTGGAGAGTCGGTACTCCTGCACCTTGGCGCGGTCATCGGCCGGGGTCTTGTCGCCTTGTTCGTCGAACGGAAAGTCGATTACCACACGCCAGCCCGGCAGGCTCGGCTTGAAGCTCTCCAGGTTCAGCTCGCGCACATTCGTGTACAGCACTTCTGCCGTGCGTGCGGTGCCGCGCCACTGGAACTTGTAGGTGGGAACGGTGGTGGACTGCTGCATGTCCATGTCCCAGTCACGGAACAGCAGCTCCTTCACGAGCCGCACACGGTTGCCGAAGGTGTCCTCGCTGCTGGCATTCTCGACGATGCCTTCGATGTCGACGCCGGTCAGGTGCAGCGAGATCGTCGGATTGCTGCCATCCGGGCTGATCTGGATCTCGCTGGCGTGGCCCGCCCACTTCTTCATCAGGTTGAGCACCGTGGCGTGCTCGGCGTTCGGGATCGGCGCCTTGATCGTGCCGTGGTTCAGCGCGGCGAGGCGCTGGGCGGTGAGGTTACGCAAGGCTTCGACCTCCGGCGCCAGCGCCGATAGCAGCAGCGTCTTCAGCAGGCCAGCTTGCGAGCGAAACAGCACGGCCTTCGCCTGATCGGCCTCGCCGCGTTTGACCGCGGCCTCCTCAACCCCCAGTTCTTCCTCCAGCAATGGCAGGAAGCGCGTGCGCCACAAGCTGCGCGCGCGGTCGAACAGGCGCTTGATCTGCGGCGTAAAAGTCTCGCCATCCTCGATGATGACGTCGAACAATTCGCCCACCGGAATCACATCGCCAACTTCCAGCCGATCGCGGTTGTAGACCAGCAACTGCAACATCAACTTCAGCGCGGTGCGTTCGCTCTGCAGCAGATTGGAGATGGCGACCAGCGTTTGTACCCGTGCCGGTGAAAACGGGTAGACCGGCCGGAACCTCTGCTTGTCGCCCTCGCGCGTCAGCAGGATGTCCAGCACTTCCTGGCGCACCCTGGCGGTCTGCTCGAAGGACTGGTCCAGGGTCTGTTTGGCAGCCTCGTCCTTGGGCGTTAGCAGGCGCTTCTTGATGATGGCCGGCAGGTTCCGGTCTTCCATCACGATCTTGGCGAAGCGCGCCTCCCACCACTGCAGCACGTCGGAAAAGGCCAGCTGCTGGGCGCCGGGCACTGAGTCACCAACCAGCTCCTTCAGGTCTCGCTGGCGCGCGATGAAGCTGACAATCGGGATCGGCCGGTTGGCATCGCCGGCCTCAACCAGCTTGGCCACTTTCTGCCCCTCGCGGTTCAGGAACACCTGATCGGCCGAGTGGCTGGCCAGCCAGAGGATCAGCTCGTCCAGGAACAGCACCACGGCCGTGTAGCCCAGGGCCTGGGCGTGCTGTGACATGACCGCCAGCCCGCGGTCCAGGTCGAGATAACTCTGACTGGTGGCGCTGCCGTGCGTGTCTGGAAACAGTGCATGAATGAGGTCGCTGACCAGCGCCTGATGCTCTTCGTGCTCCGGCGGCTGGGCTGCGGCGGCCTCGTAGCGCTCGGCGTCCCAGCCGCCCTCGAAATCACCCCATCCACCGCTGCCACCGCTGTCGCTGGAGAGCTCGGCGAAGAAGGCCTCGTCGCCCATCCGGCGCCGCAGGTTCTCCGCGTTGCGCAGCAAGGATTGGCTGCGGTAGAAGCCGGGCACCGGCGCCTCGGGGTGTCGGGCCCGCACGAACTTGGCGTAACCGCCGAGGATGGCCTCCTCCATGCTCTCGGCGCCGATCATGTGGAAGGGCACGACGAGAATCTTCGGCCCCTCCCACCAGTGATTGTTCTTGCTCACCGTGGCGGCGAGCTCAGGGATGGAGCGCGCGGCCGGATCGCCTTCCAGGATCAAGTCCAGCACGGCCATGAAATGGCTCTTGCCGCTGCCGAAACTGCCGTGCAGATAGGCCCCCTTGGAGCTGTTGGCGCTGACCGCACTGCCAACCAGCGAAAGCGCCTGGTCGAAGCACTCCACGAGCTGCGGAGTCACCACGTACTGTTTCAGCGTGGTCTGCCGGCGGTCCTGTTGCAGTCCTTCGGACAACCGCAGAACAAAATCGCCCTGGTGGACGGCATCCGGGATATTGAAAATCTCGCCGAGCTTGCTCATGGCGTCCACTGCTCCAGGGTTTGGGTGCTCTCACCGTGTCGCTGCAATTCGGTGTGCAGCCAGCCATCAAAGAAGTCGCCCAGGCTCATGCCGTAGTCCGGGACGACATCGCCGTGCCACTGGTGCACCCAGGGCAGGTGCTCGTGGATGGCGACCAGCAAGGGGAGCAGATCATCCGCGTCCCAGCCGGCCTGCGTGTCGGCATGAATGTAGGCCGCTGACAATGCCGCCACGCGGTCTGCCGCATGCCAGCCCGCCCACCCATAGAGCGCATCGCCACCGGCAGCCGGCACGCTGAAAAAGCGCTCCTTGGGGACGTCCAGCTTACCGCGCAGGGACCAGTAGCTGCCGCGCGCGAAGTCCTTTTGCGCATACTTGGGTGGCACCGGGATGTCGCCGACCTCGCGTTGCTTGCGCTCGGATTGCAGCGTCGCAATGCGCGCTTGCCAGGCCTCGGGCGACTCGTCGTCGTGCTGCGGGTTCGCCGCAGCGACTTCGGCGTCGATGGCGTCCTCCTGCCGTTGTTTCTGCCAGGTCTCGCGCCAGTCCGCGTGTTTCTGCAGGCCGCTGGGCTTGTAGCGCAGCGCGGCAATTGCAGGGACGCTGGCCTGTTCCACCAGCTTGCGAACCAGCGGTTCCACTGCGAAGCCCGCATCCCCGGTGTAGAGGCGCGCCACGGCCATCCAGTCGGCATCGGTTTCCGCCCGATGCGCCAGGTTGCCGATGGATTGCATCGTCGTGTCCGGCCAGTACCGCTGCGTCTCCAGTCGGTCAGCCAGCCAATCGTGGAGGGCGGCCTGTTCCAGGTCGTCCCATCGCGGCTGATTCCAGCGGCGCTTGTACTCCGGGCGCTCCAGCAGGCGAATCCACGGGCTGGCTTCGACGGCATCGATACGCCGTTGCACGAGTGCGCGGTAGTCCTCGGGCCAGTGCTCGGGTATCGCGGTGATCGGCGTGCTGCCGTGGCGCTTGAACCAGGTGGTGTTGATCTCCCCGGCCGCCATGCAGCGGGCCAACACGATCTCGAAGGCGCGCTCGCCAAGTTGCAGCGCGGGTGGTTCGCCGTCACCGGTGAGTTCGGTGTCTATCAGGCCGTAGGCCGCATAGTTCCACCAGTCGAGCTCCTCTTGCGCCGCGATCATCTGGCCGAGCAGGCCAGCCGCGGCCGTGCAGTGCGTGTCGAGTTGGGAACGGGTTAGCGGGAACTGGTCGCCAATGGCATCTGGCAGGTGCTGGCTGCGTGACGTCGCCAACTCATCAAGTTTGCGCGACAGGTCGAGCGGGCGTGAGTCAGGAAGTGGAAAGCTCTTGAGGCCCGTTCCAGCGAACTCATAAGTGTCGAACGCTGGATCGCCCGTAACGCGCGCACCAGCACTGTCCGTTGAGTCTCCTTTATTGTGAAAAACTTGCTTCATCCAAAAGCAAGCCGCCGAGCTGTTCAGCAGCCCGAGCAGCCCCAGGTGATCGTCCTCGCTGGCGTTGGCCGGCAGCTTGATGACCGGTGCGGACTGTTTGAACACCTTGCCGCCGCGGTCCAGCACGAAGTGGTTGTGGGTGGCGACGAAGGCGAAGGTGATCAGCTGACTTGCCAACGCCCTCGGTTGATCGAGGTAAATCAGCTCGGCCCAATGTTTGCCTGCTTCCTCCGGCTGCTTACCGAACATTTTTCGCTTCTTAAGCGTGGTCCTAAGCATCCACATTCGCTCGAGATCACTACCCAATTTCGGTTCTACGAATCGGAGCGATCCATTCTCTGACTGCGCATATGAAAAGCGTATCTTGAGGGTCGCCTTGTGAGACCAATCGCGTAGTTCATCTCCTACGCCGACGAATCTACTCGCGTGAATGCGTCGTCCAGCAGGGAAGATGAAGGCGTCGTCCTCGCCGGCGATGCACATAAATCCGATGCTTTCGATCTCTTTCTCGAGTCGTGATTTACCAATGAACTGTTTGAGCACCTCCGGTGCAGCGCCTCCTTGTAGGCTCCATGGATGCTCCGCCAGCCTGTCCCGCTCAATGTCGGTTGAAGATACGAAGTCGTTTTCTGAACCAGGGTGATCTACAAATTCAATAATTGATCGCCACACTAGGCCGTCGGCCGGAACCTCCGGTGTGCTTGGTTCTCCTCGGATTCCTAGCACCGCACGAAGTGTTTTTTGATTTGGTCGTTTGTGCCGCGCCAGCAGGATGACAGTTGGTGTGCCGTGCCCGGGAATGTAGGCGCCGGACGTGTCGATAACGTGCGTCAAGTCTTGGCGCGGCAGGTACTCCTTGATGAGCAGTTTGCCGAACTCACGCTTCATGAAGCTGTTCGTCGTGATCAGGCCCACATAGCCGGCCGCCTGTTGGTCGGTGGCAGGTACAGCAAGCTGCATGAATCGTTCGGTGAAGGGCACGCCGAGTGAGTATTTTCGGTAACAAGTCGTGTACCGCGCCCGATAGAGCGCGTTAAGCGCCTTGTCCGGAACTGTGATGTATGGAGGGTTTCCAACCACTGCGTGGTAGTGCTGGCCCAAGATTCGATTGATCTCGCCAAGGTCCTCTGCGGCGAAGGCGAACCCATAGCGTTGCGCAACGGCCTGGTCTTCCAGCGGGATTTCCCCGTCGCCCCGTCGGGGGCCGTGCAACAGGGCGTCGCCAGCGGTCACATTGAACTGCCACGCCGGTGCATCCGCCAGCCGATGGATGCCGCAGGCGTGCAGCGCGGCAATCAGCAGCCGAAAGCGCGCAATGGCGACGGCGAAGGGGTTGAGATCCACGCCGTGCACGCTCGCTAGCGCCCGTTGCACGTGATCGCGGGCGTCCAGGTCCGGCCGTTCTTGCTGCCAGTGCGACAACAGTCGTGAAAAACTGCCAAGCAGGAAGTGGCCGCTGCCGCAGGTGGGGTCGATCATGCGCAGATCGTCGAGGCCGAAGGTCTGCACCGCGGGTTCGAGGGTGCGCTCAAGGATGAAATCCTCGACGAAATCCGGCGTCTGCAGCAGGGCGTAGCGCTTGCGGGCGGCTTCGGACAGGTCCTGGTACAGATCGCCGAGGAAGCGCGTGTCCAGCGTGGCGTCGGTAAAGTCGTGGTGCAGTTCGCCGGTGTCCGGGTCGCGCTGCTGCCAGAAATTCACCAGCGTCTGCGCACCGTCCACCGACGGCCACAGCCGATACAGCGGGTTGTGGGCAGGGTCGAACAGGCTCTTCAGCGCAGGGTAGCTGGCCAGCGTTTCAAAGCAGTGCTGCAGGTAGTGGCGGGCGTTGTGCAGCGGCTGGGCGCGGTAGTAGTCGCGCATGGCGTCGCCTGCGTGTCGCAACGCATCGCCCGGGCCGGAAAGCAGGGGCGTGGGGATGAGCCGGTTGTCCTCGCACAGGCGCACGAACACACAGCCCAGCAACCAGGCGACGGCGGCCTGCGTGATCTGTGCCTCCAGCCAGGCGTTGTAGGTGTCGGCCGTGCGCTCGGCCTTGCGGGCGTTGGCGTACTCGTCCTTGAGCGGTTGCTGGATCTCGTCGACAGCTTCGGCCTGTTTTCGCAGGTCTGCCTCGAGGGCTTTTTGCTGGCGTTGCAGGGCTGCAAGCAGCGTCTTGGCTTGGATCATGAAAGGGTCACGAGTGAGTCATGCGCCGCACCCTAACCCTGTCGAGGCTGGGGCTGCGGAGCGGATTCTTGGGATGTGCGGCGTGCGGCCTGGGCGGCCTCCAGCCAGGTGGCGGGCAGGTGCAGCCAGTCCGCCGGGGTGATGGTCGGCAGGATGGTAGTGCCCAGCCGCGGCGGGCTGTCGGCATCGCCGCCAACCAGCAGCAGGCGGGCCGGAGGGCGTGCGTTGGCGTCGCCGGCCTGGGAGCGATCGCGCAAGCGTTGAACCCAGCCGGTTTGTTGGTAGCGCGCCAGCAGGCCGAGGTGTTGCAGCAGCACGGGGCCCTTGTGCTGGTCGAGCGCTGCATCGACCTGTGGCAGGGCACGATTGACGAGCAGATTGAGCCGGTGCCAGTCCTGACTGTCCTGCGTGGCAGCGTCGGCGCGCAGGACGACTTGCCAGTCGGCCTTCGCGCTGTTCGCCAACTCGCGCATCGCGCCGATCAACAAGGCATCCAGGCTGAGTCGCTCGAGAGGGTGAGTGGCGGCGAGGTGCTGCGGCAATAATTCGGCGGCTTGCTCGATACGCCTTGGAGGGCAGGTGACGATGAGCACGCGGCCATTGCTCAGCGCGCGCTCCAGTGTCTGGTCGATTTGAACCAGCGCATCTTCTTCCGGCGAGCCGGGGGCGACGATGCCCATGCCGGCTGCCATATGGGCGGTGTGCGAGCGGCGCGTGCTGATCGTGTGTTCGGTGAGACCGGAGCCGCGCTGGGGTGGGGCGTAGCCGGCCGGTTGCTCCTCGGACGCCGCGCACCATTGCAGCGGGATGTCGGCTTCTTGCAGCAGCGCATCCAGCGCCGGGCGGTCCGGCAGCTCCTCGGCCTGCGGGAAGCGGCTGCGAATGCGGTTCTTGAGGTGGGCGACGCTCAAGCGCTTGGGGCCCAGCAGCGCGCTAGAGCCCATGCGCAGTGCCCGGACCGCCTCCAGGCCGACGGGGTACAGCTCCAGCCGGCTCGACAGGGCGACGTTTTCGGTGACGGCAGCCGCCAGTCGAATGCGCCGATCGGCGCTTATGGGCTGATCGCCCGTCGGCGCAGGCACTTCAGCCAGCTCTCTGTGGACATGGTGCGGGGACGGCAGGGGATCAGTTTGCGCCAGGCGCTCGGCCGTTGCGGCGAGCGTCTCGGCGAACTTCAGGCGCTGCCCCGTGGGCGCGCCGAAGGCTTCGCCGAGCTGATCGGTGGCCATGATGACCGGCGCGAGTGCACCGCGCAGCAACAGGAAACGCGGGGCCTCCAGTTGGTTCTCGACTTCCAGCGCGGCCTGCACGAGCGCGCGCGCCCGCTGTCGCCGCAAGGCAATGTCGGTGGCGGTGGAGCCATGCAGTGCGAGTAGCGCGTCAGTGAGCTCGGCCACCGTGACGATGCCTTCACGGCGCTGCACCACATCGACAATCTGGTCGCGCGCCGCGGTCATCCACTGGTTTTTGGCCCACTTGGCGACGGCCAAGTCGATGGCATCCAATGCTGCGGTGCGCGGCATGCCGACGGCCGTGGCGGACTGGCGCACGTCCGGGAGATCGCGTTCAGGGACGCTATCGCCGGAGCGCACGCCCAGCCAGGACTGGAGCAGCGCTTGTGTTTGCTCGTCGACCTTGATGCCCGTCAGCCGCTTGACGATGTAATCGATGCTCTTGTGTGCCGGATTCTCGCTTTCGTCATCGGCCGGCTGCACGTCGAACCACTGTGCGAGTTGGTCGCGCAGCGTGCGGAAGCCGCTAGTCAGGCGGTTGCCGATTCCGCGATTCCGGTAGAAGCGAATGTTGGGCAACGCCAGCAGCTCGCTGACGGTGCCGGCGCCCATGCGCGTTGCCGCATCCAGCTCGCGCGCGGTGAGCCCGAGCTGCTCCAGCGGCGTGTTGGGGCTCAGGCCATCGATGGCGCTGAGGTCCACGGGCGTGAAGCCGTGCTCGGTAGTTGCGTCGTCGGTCGTCTCGTCCGCCGACGTCGTCGCAACTTGTGGCTGATCGATGCGACTGAAGACGCCGCGCCATGCCAGGTGCATGTCGGCTGCGTTGTCGAAGCGCTTGCGCGCATTGCGTGCGATCGCCTTGCTGAAGAAGGCGGTGAGGCCATCCCGCACGGCGGGGTCGAAGAGCTCGACATCCAGACGGGCTTCCTCGTCGGTGGCCAGCGGCGAGATTCCTGCTTCCCCCCAGCTTGGCAGCGTGCCGGTGGCCAGTTCGTAGAGCGTCATGGCAGCTGAGAAGCGCTCCGCGTTCAGATCCCAGACCGGTGGCTTACGCGTCGAAAGAAACGGATCAAGATACGGCGGCGTGCCGGCGTGAATATTGCTGGCGGGTGTGTCGGACAGGGAGAAATCGAACAGCTTGAGTGTCAGGCGTTTGCTCGGCGTTGTGCCGATGCCGATGTTGACGGGTTTGATATCTCGGTGGTTGATCCCCTGGTCTTCGAGATAGTCGAGCAGTAGCAACAGGTCCGAGCCGAATCGATCCAGCAGGTCCAGCGACAGGCGTCCTTCGCTGCGCAAACGTTCATCGAGCGTCGTCTCGCCGCCGCGCTCCATGAAGATGGCCGAGAGTCCGTCGATCTTCTCCAGGCTGAAGATCTGCACGATGTTGTGGTGCTTGAGTTGCTGGAGCACGCGCGCTTCGGCTTCGACACGCGTGTTCATTGCCGCTTCCTTGGCGACCTTGAGTACGCCGGACTGCTCGCCGCGCTGGACGGCCAGTGCGACGCAGGTCGAACCTTTTCCGAGGCGCTTGTCGACGACGAAGCCACCGGTCAACACGTCGCCCTTGCTCGCCTTGTGCGGGTGAACACCGACGGTGGGTTCGGGCGCAGTCAGCTCCTCTTCGACATCGTCCAGCAGGTCGAGAAACACGCTCGCCGATTCCGGGCGCGACGCCGGAACCGGGTCGGTGCAGAGCTGAACCAGTTCGATCAAGGATTCCGGCGCGCCGTCCATCGCGTCGCTGATCAGCAAGCCGGTGGTGCGCGTGAGCTTGGCGAGCAGGTCTTCGGCGCTGTCCGCCGGGTGCTGCCCGGACAGGATGGCGTAGGTCAGCGCGCCGAGGCAGAAGATGTCGACGGCTTGACCGTCGTAATCGCTGTCGGAAAGGACCTCGGGGGGCACGTAGGCGCGCGCGCCAGTATTGAACTCGCCGTCAATCAGTCCTGCGTGCAAGGTGGCGCGAGTGCCCACGGTCTGCGTGCCGGTCTCGGCCGTGCCTACCGACTGCCAGTCGCGCAGGACGGGGTGGGGTGCGCCGTCGCTTGGGTCCACCTCGATCGTCCAAGGGCTCAGGGCTCGGTGACGAACGCCTCGCTGGTGCGCGTACTGGATGGTTTCGGCAATGCTGCGCACGAGCTCGATGCGCTGCCCGATGCCGAGCTGTCTTCCCTCGGTATTCAGGTACTGATCCAGACGCACAGCGTCCGAATTGAAGTCGTAGATCAGTGCCGGACCCGCGTCGGTATCCGTAAGGTGAATAGGCTTCAGGATGCTGTCGTGACTGACAGTGGTCAGGACGCGGTACTCGCGCGCAGCGAGATCCTTGCGGTCCTCACGCTCGGCCGGAGCGGCATCGCGCGATTGGGTGAAGATCCGTACGCGCTTTCGGTCTTCCTTGATGCGCGCATGGGTCGCAAGCCAGTCCTGGTACTGGTTGGTTTCCTGCAGCAGCTTGTCGAGCTGATAATCGCCGACCTGCGGGCTGCGGGAGCGTTTGCGGACACCGATCTGCGCCATCGCATTGCACACGGCTCGTTCCTGCTCCCGCCCGATGCCGGGACCGTTCGCGTCGTCCTCGCCTTGAATAAGCTTGACGATTCCCTGCGGGCCGTTGGTGTGCTGATAGACGTGCTGGGCCACCTCTGGCGAGAGATCGACTTCGCAATCGGGGTGAGAAAGGAAAACGATGGCCTTGATGTATGGAACGCGACACCGCTTGCGGAAGGCCGGCTGGCGCTCCAAGAGTGATTTCAGCTTCTTTGCCTTGCGATCGGTCAGCAAAAGCGGGTTATCGACTCCGAACGTACGGTTGGGGGTGGTTCGGGTCCAGGTTTGGTGATTCCCCGAGATCTTGCCGATCCAGTGTTTGATCTCGATGAGGTAGATGCAACGCGCTGACACCACGAGGGCGTCGACTTCGTTGATGCTGCCGTCGTCGGCGAAGAACTCAAAGTTGCTCCAAGCGTGGAACGGCGGTCGGTCCGGGAGTGCGCCCGCCAGCAGGTCGATCGCCGATTGCTCGTGCGCGAATTCGCTCTTCTGAAATGCCGTCCAACGCGTCATCGGATCAGCTGCCCCCGCCTGTTCTCCCCAGGCGTTAGTCTACAAACTGAAAGCATTGCATTGCACACATAATTTCAGCTGGAGCGCGAATCAGATCAGTCGAATCAGCGCAGCCTTGCCGGCGCGATGGATAACTTCCCAGGATGCGTGCCGCTGACGCTCGCACTGGGGCTCTACCCCGTTGTTCACCGACTTGGGCGACAAAGTCTCCAGCAATGCAGTGCACCAACTCAGTAGCTCCGTCGCGGTGATTTCGTCGATCGGCCGGAGGCCGAGTGCAGGGATGACCTGCTTATTGGCATGTCGCACATTGGCGATCGCCGTTGATTTCGAGTGGTCTCCATACTCCAGATTCCGAGCGACACAGGTTTGGAATTGCTAGTCACATGCCTTGCGTGCGACGAACCTCCTGTTCGGGAAATGTCGTTCATACTCAAATGTCCCGAGTTCGATTTCCGGAAGCACGATATTCCTCATCGCTTCCCCCTTCTTGAAGCCATCCGCGGTTGGCGCAAACGGTATGAGCTCACGACGCCGCTGTCAGTGATAGACAAACGTCATTCGTATCTTGCAGCCACGCGGTTGAAGGCCGGCAGGATACTTGCCACCACGCTTACGGGCGGTCATGCCGCACTCCCCCCGGGCGTGCCGTCGTACCCGACGGGCGAATGCGCGAAGCAACACCAGTTCGCTGTTCGCGCGAGCTTTCGAAGCCGTGTGTGACGGCTCAGGCGGCAACAGGGTTAATCGTAGGGTGGGTACCGCAAAGTTTCGGCGGCGGTACTTTGTGGCGTGCTGATTTCGGGCACGCACCGATGTTGGTTTCGACGCGGAATTGTCCTCACGTCAAACCCTCCACACGGGAGATACGTCAGGACATAGGTCATGCTCCGGACATCGCGCTCGGCGGGCGCTTTCGCGGTCGCCAATAAACGCTACGATGCGTGAAGAAAGAGAGGCGCGAATTAGGCGTAGAGCGGCTGTAAAATCTCATAAGTCGTTGTTTGGATTGAGATTGCGGCTGCCTAATTTTGCGTTCGAATCCCACCCTCTCTGCCATCTTCAAAAACCCCGCGACGGCGGGGTTTTTTGTGTCTGCTGATGGTTGGCTGGCGGCAGACCGGGAACGCCAAGCCTATCCGGCAGCGGCCTTGCGTTTGACCCGAGTAGCTGCGTCCGCCGTGCCCTGCGGGGAATCGATACGGCCTTCGTCACGCAGAGACTGGAACGCGTCCGAGATCACCCTGAACATGTGAATGCCCATCGAGTTCTCTTCGACGCTCATGCGGTCGGTCGCCAGCTTGACGAATGCGCTCGCGTTGTCGGCCATCTGCTTGTAGTAGCGCTGGCCCGCGGGGGTGACGGTCACCAGCTTTTCGCGACCGGATTCGGGGTCTTCTGAAATCACGATGAAGTTGTAGGGCGGCTTCGCCAGCGCACGCAAGGCTTTCGAGACGGTGCTGCTGGTGATGTCATACCAGCTGGTCAGGCAGCGTTCGATCTCTTTCCGCTTCAGGCTCTTGCTGCCGCGTTGCATGCCCTCCGAACGCAGCAACCACATGATCACGGTCTGATGCCGGTCCAACCCCTGGTTGCCCCGCAGGGCGTCTTCGACCTGCATGCCGATGGAGTAATGGATTGGGTAAAACAATTCCATGAAGTGTTCCGCGGCCCTTTCGTGGCTCACCTCTTTGATATCAGCTTTCGGTCTCAACGGCGTGGTTTCCTGTGCATGGTGGGCGAGTGCCCAGTCACGTCCATGCTATTTCGCACCTTCTGTCTCAGCAAGTATGTCGAATTGACAATATTTTGTAATGACAATAAATTCGCGGCAAACAATGAGGATGCGAGGTGCGAGATGACGGCTGAACTGAGACCCGAAGTGGATGACGAGGCCGGCCAGGCGCAGGCACTCCGCCAAACCCTGGAGACGCTGCAACACGGTTTCCGTGCCGAACGCTATCCATCGGTGGCGACGCGTATCGACCGGCTGGATCGTCTATGGAACGCACTTGACCGGTTCTCGGACCAGCTCTGCGAGGCTTTGAATGACGATTTCGGCTATCGCTCTTCCCGGCAATCGTACTTCGCGGATGTGGCGACCACGGGCAAGTCCATCCGTTTGACGAAGAAGGGCGCCGCGGGATTTGGCGAGTCTCAGCCGGTGGCCGACAACGACACGGAAGAGGGGCGTGAATTGAACCGCCGAACAGAGCTGACAGTGACCGGCAACTAGCGAGGGTGTGGTGGCTAAACGACCACGTTAGTCGCCGATTCCGCGACGCGGTTGGCGACGCTGTTACTGTCTCCCCTGCATAGATGCTGGAGCATGCATCGGGCCGCACTACGGTGACGGTAACAGCAGACTCGCAGCGAATCCGTTGTCTTGTTTAAGGAAAGGTATGAAAACTCGAATCACTGAGTTGTTGGGGATCCGCCATCCAATCATCCAGGGAGGCATGCATTTCGTCGGTTACGCCGAGCTCGCCGCGGCGGTCTCCAACGCAGGCGGACTGGGCATCATTACCGGATTGACCCAGAAAACCCCCGACAAGCTGGCGGCCGAAATCGAGCGCTGCAAGGGGCTGACCGATAAGCCGTTCGGGGTCAATCTGACCTTTTTGCCCATGATGGATGCACCCGATTATCCGGGCCTGGTGCAGGCGGTGATCGAAGGTGGCGTGAAGATTGTTGAGACTGCTGGAAACAATCCCGCCGAGTATCTGCCGGCGCTCAAGGATGCCGGGATCAAGGTCATTCACAAATGCACGGCCGTACGGCATGCGTTAAAAGCTCAAAAGATCGGTTGCGACGCGGCCTCGGTCGATGGATTCGAGTGTGGCGGGCACCCCGGCGAGGACGATATCCCCAATATGATCTTGTTGCCGCGTGCTGCCGACGAGTTGGAGATTCCGTTCGTAGCTTCCGGTGGCATGGCGGATGGACGCTCTCTCGTTGCCGCGCTGGCGCTGGGTGCCGATGGAATGAACATGGGCACGCGTTTTCTCGCCACCAGGGAAGCCCCCGTTCACGATAACGTTAAGCAGGCCATTGTCGCCGCGTCCGAACGTGACACGCGGTTGATCATGAGGCCGATACGCAACACCGAGCGAGTGCTGCGAAACCCATCGGTTGATCGTGTCCTCGACATTGAGCGTGACAGGGGCAGCGACCTGCATTTCGACGACATTGCCAGCGAGGTTGTCGGCGTCTATCCGCGGGTGATGCTGGAAGGTCAGGCTGACAGTGGGCCGTGGTCATGCGGCATGGTCGCCGGCCTGATCAACGACATTCCGACGTGTCAGGAACTGATCGATCGGATCATGACCGAAGCGGACGGCATCATCCAGGAGCGTTTGGCGAACGCGCTTTGACCCAGCGTCGGGTAGCCATTGACGGCTCGACGGGCCCAGCCTGGGAGCTTGCTTCGGGCACGTGGCCGGTGCTCCAGGCAACGGCGTTTTCAGTACCCCCGCCGTTGAATGACGTGAGCGTCGCGCTCCAGCGCCTCGCGAAAATCCGGATGGGCGATCGTGATCAGGCGTCGAGTGCGCTCGGCCAGGTTTTGCCCCTTGAGTTCGGCCGCGCCGAATTCGGTGACGATGACATCCACCTCGCTGCGGGCGGTGGTCACAGGCCCTGACAGCCGGGCGGTGATGCGGCTGAGGCGGCCGCCCTTGGCGGTCGCGGGCAGGGCGATGATCGACCGTCCACCCGGCGAGCGCGCGCCGGCGCGGACATAATCGACTTGACCGCCGGTACCGCCGAAGTAGCGGTCACCGCTTTGCTCTGCGTTGACCTGGCCGGTCAAGTCGACCTCGACGGCCGAGTTGATCGTCACCAACTGATCCAGTTGGGCGAGCACGGCGGCATCGTGGGTGTAGCCTGCGCTACGCATGCCCAACTGGGGATTGCGGTCGGCGAACGCGAACAAGCGGCGCGTACCGATCAGTGCGCCGGTGATGGATACGCCCGCATCGACGGACTTGCGGGCGTTGGTCACCACACCAGCCTCGACCAAATCGACCAGGCCGTCGCCGATCATGCCGGAATGCACGCCGAGGTCGCGACGGTCGGTCAGCAGGCGCAAGGTGGCATCCGGGACCGCGCCGATTCCGACCTGCAGAACGCTGCCATCTTCGATGTATGCGGCCAGCATTGTCGCGATGGCCTGGTCCGTTTCGGTGACTGGGGCGGCCTGCACCTCGACCGGGGGGCGTGAGACCTGCACGGCACAATCAATCTTCGATGCAGGTAGCAGTGCGTCGCAGTGTGTGAATGGCACCTGATCATTGACCTCGGCAATCACCACCCGGGCTTTCGCCACGGCAGCTTGAGTAAAGTCGTTGATCAGTCCATAGCTGTGATTCCCGTTCGCGTCGGGCGGGCTCACTTGCACAAAAGCCACATCGCAGCCGATCAGCCTCTGCTCGATCATGGGCGCCACCTGGCCGACGTGGCAGGGAATGATCTTGAGCCGCTGTACCTTGCTCAGGGCGCGCAGGGCGCCCATCGCTCCCATGCTGGACAACCCGATGCGATCCGCTGCCGCGATCGTGAGCACGCCGGAAAAACTGGTAGCCGCAAAGGCTGATAGCTCGCCGACCGCCTCGGCCTGGGCAATCAACGTTTCGATCAGCGTGCTCGGCTCGCCACAGGCTTGACCCCAGATGATGTGGTCGCCGGGGCGCAGATAGCGGGTCAGGTCGAGATCGGTCGCGTGGCTCGTCGCCGTCATGTACGTGCGGCCAGCTTCAGCAAGGTTTGAGCGCGTGCCAGATGCGGCCGGTCGAGCATGCTGCCTCGATGGCCGATGGTGCCGGCCTCGGGGTTTGCCGCGAACAGATCCACGATCTCCTGGGCGGCAGCCACTTCGTCCGCATTCGGCGTAAAGGCTTGGTTGATCACGTCCACCTGCGCCGGGTGAATGGCGAGCATGCCGCCAAAGCCGGCGCGTCGAACCTGGATTGCCCGTTCTCGTAGCCCGTCGAGGTCGCGAAAATCGCCATGAATCGTTTCCACGGCTACGACGCCCGCGGCGGTGGCCCCAAGCAGGCACAGGCTGCGCGCGAGTTCGTAGGTGAAGCCATAGCGGCCATCCGAGTCGCGGTTCTCGCTGGCGCCGACGTCATCGGCCAGGTCTTCGGCGCCCCAACTCATGGCCACGAGGCGTGGAGCCCCGCGGTACTGTCCGGTCGTGAACATGCCGGCGGCGGTTTCCGTCACCAGCGCAATGATCGCCGTGGAGCCGGACTCAATGCCATGGGCGGCCTCCAGGGCTGACAGATAGTGATCCAGGCGTTCGATATCTCCCGGCCCGCAGGATTTGGGGAGCATGATGCCGCCGGGCCGACCAGGCATCACCGCGGCCAGGTCGGCCAGGGCGTGCGACCCCTCCAGCGGGTTGATGCGCACCCAGAGCCGCGCCAGGTCATCGGCATGAGTCTGGAGCAGCGCTGGTATCTGTTCGCGCGCCAGCGGCTTCGCCTGCTCGGTCACCGCGTCCTCCAGGTCGAAGATCACGATATCGGCGTCGCTTGCCGCCGCCTTGTGCATCTTGCGCTCGCTGTCGCCTGGCGCAAAAAGCCAGGATCGCGCCGGTATTGGAAGTTGCATCATGAGGGTCGTAGCCTGATCGCAGGCTGTGATCGGACAGGCCGGCTATTCTGTCGCAATCACGAACCGCTTGCTTGCGACCCTCTGATGCCTGCCGCGGCCTCAGGCCGCCATGACCATCACCGCCTTGGCATTGACGAATTCACGGACACCAAAGCCGCCATGTTCGCGGCCGTAGCCTGAATTCTTGACCCCACCAAAGGGCATGTTGGGCTGAGCCAGGCCGAAGCCGTTGACGAAGACCATGCCGGTGTCGAAGTGCTTGGTGGCCAGTTCGATGGCGCGGTCGGTGTCGGCGCTGAAGATGCCGCCGCCGAGGCCGAAGCGGCTGTCGTTGGCAATGCGCATGGCATCGTCGCTGTCCTTGGCGCGGATCAACGAGGCGACGGGACCAAACAGTTCGTCGTCGTAGGCCGGTTGGCCGGGCTCCACGTTTTCCAGCACCGTCGCCGGGTAGAAATAGCCGGGCCCGTCTGGTTTCTCACCGCCGCATAGCACGGTGGCGCCGGCGTCCACGCTCTTGCGCACCTGGTCGTGCAGGTCATCGCGCAGGTCTTGGCGGGCCATGGGACCGACATCCGTGTCGTCCGCCATCGGGTCACCGCTCTTCAGCGACTGCATGGCCTGGACGAACCTGTCCTTGAACTGATCGTAAACGGCGTCGGTGACGATGAAACGCTTTGCAGCCACGCAGGTCTCGCCATTGTTGTAGACCCGGCCCATGACGCACATCTGCACGGCTCGGTCCAGATCGGCGTCCTCCAGCACCAGATAGGCGTCGTTGGAGCCGAGTTCCAGCACCGTTTTCTTCAGGGCCTTGCCCGCCTGCTCGCCGATGATGCGTCCGGCCGACGGGCTGCCGGTGAGCGTCACGCCACGCACCTTGTCATGGGCGATCACGGCATCCGACTGGTCGTGATCGATGACCAGCACCGTGAACAGGTGCTCGGGCAATCCGGCTTCGCGATAGATCCGCTGCAGTTCCAGCGCACTGCCGGTGACCGATTCGGCGTGCTTGAGCAGCACGCCGTTGCCCGCCATCAGATTGGCGATGGAGTAGCGCACCACCTGATAGCACGGGAAATTCCAGGGCTGGATGCCGTAGATGACGCCGATTGGCTCGTAGGCGATCAGGCCGTACTCGCCACTTTGCAGCTCGCGCCGTTCGGTGGCGAGCTGTGCGGGCGCGTGCTCGGCCGTCCACTGGCAGATGCCGGCACAAAGCTCGACCTCTTCCATCCCCTGTGACCGCAGCTTGCCCATCTCGGTGGTCATCAGATCGGCCAGCTTGTCCTGATTGGCGGCCAGGCCCTCGCCGATCTTGCGGATGATGTCGGCCCGATCTTCTAGCGAGACCAGCTTCCATTGCTCGAAGGCCTCGTGGCAGCGGTCGATCGCCGCTTGCATTTGCTCGTCGCTCATCTGCGGATAGCGGGCGAGTTCTTCGCCGGTGTTGGGGTTGTGGGTGATGGCGTCGCTCATGTTGTGTACTCCAGGGAGTGGGAATGGCGGAGGGGTCAGGCCAGTTCCGCGAGCAGAATGGCGCAGGCGAAACCGGCCGAGGTGGCCAGGGCGACCCAGGGGCCTCCCTGTTCAAAGGCTTCGGGGAACATGGTGTCGGCCAGCATTGCGAGAATGCCGCCGGCCGCCAGGGCCAGCAGAAAGCTTTCGCCGGCGGCGGGAATATCGGCCAGCAGGACGTAGCCGAGCACGCAGGAGGCCGTGCAGGCGATGCCGACCAGCGACCAGGCCACGATGATGTAGGTGGCCGAGCGGCCGGTCTGGCGCATGCCCACCGTGCTGGCGATGGCCCCAGGCAGGTTGGACAGGAACACCGCGCCGAGCAGCACCAGCCCCAGGCCGGGACCGCTCTCGGCCGCCAGCCCCACCCTCAGGCCCCCGCTTCCGGGATGGCCGCCGCGACCCGCG
>OOGU01000034.1_pt1 | contig 38682 bp, 35 predicted proteins | sample 1670261 | NCBI WGS metagenome assembly OOGU01 (sample SAMEA98137168, study PRJEB22522) | marine metagenome | biome: marine biome; feature: marine water body; material: sea ice | place: Arctic Ocean | collected 04-Sep-2015 | depth 1.3 m
GTTTCGCGCAGGTTCGACTGGATCGCCGCATCGATGGGCAGGATCGCGTTCTTGTCCTCGATGAAGTCGCCGAGATGTGAATCTTCCTCGTCGCCGATGGGCGTTTCGAGGGAGATCGGCTCCTTCGCGATCTTCAGCACCTTGCGGACCTTTTCCAGCGGCATGCCGAGCTTCTCGGCGAGCTCCTCCGGCGTCGGCTCGCGGCCGATCTCGTGGAGCATCTGGCGCGACGTGCGCACCAGCTTGTTGATCGTCTCGATCATGTGGACCGGGATGCGGATGGTGCGCGCCTGGTCGGCAATCGAACGCGTGATCGCCTGCCGGATCCACCATGTCGCATAGGTCGAGAACTTGTAGCCGCGGCGATACTCGAACTTGTCGACCGCCTTCATCAGGCCGATATTGCCTTCCTGGATGAGATCGAGGAACTGCAGCCCGCGGTTCGTGTATTTCTTCGCGATGGAGATCACGAGGCGCAGGTTCGCCTCGACCATCTCCTTCTTCGCGATCCGCGCTTCGCGTTCGCCCTTCTGCACGGTGGCGACGATGCGGCGGTATTCCTGGATGTCGAGACCGGTTTCGGCGGCAAGCGTCTGGATCTCGTTGCGAAGGTCCTTCACCTGGTCGCGCTCGTCCTTGGTGAAGCTCACCCAGCCCTTGCCCTTGAGGCGGCTGACACGGCGAATCCAGTTCGGGTCGAGTTCGTTGCCGAAATACTGCTTCAGGAATTCGTCGCGCGGTACACCGTGGCTCTCGGCGAGACGCAGCAGGCGGCCTTCGAGACCCATGAGGCGCTTGTTGATCGCGTAGAGCTGCTCGACGAGCGACTCGATACGGTTGTTGTTGAGGGAGAGGCTCTTCACTTCCTCGATGAGGTCGGAGGTGAGCTTCTGGTATTTCTTTTCCTGCGCGGCGGCGAGTTCCTCGCCCTTCAGCGCGAGTTCGACCTTCTGGTCCTGCAGCTTGCGGAGCTTCTTGTAGTCGCCCGCAATCGTGTCGAAGGTTTCGAGCACTTTCGGCTTGAGCTCGGCTTCCATCGCGGCAAGCGACATGGAGTTGTCGTCGTCGCCATCCTCGTCGACTTCTTCCTCTTCCGGCTCGACGCGCGGCGGCGCCTCGCCCGCCAGCGCGGCCTGGGAATGGTCGACCTTCTTCGCATCGGGACCGGCGAAAGTCGCGTCGAGGTCGATGATGTCGCGAAGGAGAATCTTTCCTTCGTTCAATTCGTCGCGCCAGATGATGATGGCCTGGAAGGTGAGCGGGCTTTCGCACAGCCCCGCGATCATGGTTTCGCGGCCGGCCTCGATGCGCTTGGCGATGGCGATTTCGCCTTCGCGCGAGAGCAGCTCGACGGAACCCATCTCACGCAGATACATGCGGACGGGGTCGTCGGTGCGGTCGAGCGCGGAGGACGTGGTGGTCGTGGTGGCGACGGCCTTGCCGGTCGGCTCGGCTTCGTCGTCATCGTCGTCGGAGTCACGCTCGGCAGCGCCTTCCTGATTCTCGTCCGCCTCGTCGTTCTCGACGACGTTGATGCCCATTTCGGAGAGCATCGAAAGCGTGTCCTCGATCTGCTCGGAGGAAAATTCCTCGGAGGGCAGAACCTTGTTCAGCTCGTCATAGGTCACGAAACCGCGCGTCTTGGCGGCCTTGATCATCTTCTTGACTGCCGCATCCGACATATCGAGGAGAGGACCGTCCTGCGACACTTCGGGCGCTGCTTCCGGAGCTTCCACTTGTTCCGCCGTCTTGCTCGCCATTCACACTTTCTCCGACATTCGAGGCTGTTCCGGCGCTCCACGAGAGGGAGGCATGCCCGAAAGGCCCAATTCCTAGAACCAGATAGGTCACGGTTGCGTACGGACCAGAGCGCTGCGGCAACAAACCCCATGCCGCAAAGGCAAAGGAGGGCGCTAAAAAGAGGAGTGACATGCCGGTGCGCACCGGATGCCGCATCCTCACCCTCGCTGTCGCTTGTCGCCTGAAAGCTCCGGCCGTCCCCTGTGCGGGAATTTCACCCGCGACCGCCCGAAGCTGCTCTGCCCTCGTCCCGCTGGTTGACCGATCCCCGTAGTAGCACGTTCCGAACTAACCGAGCCCGTCCGCCGTCTCCGTGCGCTCGAGTTGCGCATGGATGGCCCGGAGGCGGGCGAAATTCTCTTCCGTCATGTCTTCCGCGAGCGCGCGCTCGGCAGCCTTCAGTTCCGCTTCCAGCCCGATGGCGCGCTGGTGCCGCGCAAGCATATGGAGGAAACCTGCTTCCGCCTCGTCCGGCGCCGCATCGGGCCAGGCAAAACGGTCGCTTCTGAAGGCCGTGCCGGCCTCCAGCCGCCGGGCGATTTCCGCCAAATTCCTGCTCAGCAAGTGGCCCTTTAGCGCCTCCCTTTCAAGAGGCGCATGAAGGGCCGCTATATCTATGATTTCATTGCGTAATCTGTCAAGCGCCGGGGTCCTTATCTCGATTCGCGAGATATCCTCTGCGTAATTCTCCAAGAGTTCCGGGTGGTTAAGCAGGGTGAGGAGCAGAAGTCCCTCCCTGCCATTGTCGCCCGCTCCGCCGCTGGCGAGCGCCGAACGGCGCAATTCCGGGCTCACCGGCGGCATATAGGTCTCGCCCCGGCCAAAGCCCTTCCCCCGGAACGGCCGGTTGCCGAAGCGCTCGTTCCTGTAGCCGCCCTGCCCGTAACCGCCTGACGGGCCCTGCAGCTGGCGCGCGCCGCCGAAGAACTTGGCGACGCGCTCGCGCAGCGCCTGGGCATAATGGCCGCGCACTTTCGGATCGCCGATGGCGGCGACGGCGGCTTCGAGATCGGCTTCGAGCTTGGCGCGGCGCTCCGGCGTGTCCCACTGGCCGGTCGACGTCTCCTTTTCCCAGAGCATGTCGGACAAGGGCCGTGCCTTCGCGAGGATGTCGCGCATCGCGTCTCCGCCTTCCTCGCGCACGAGGTCGTCGGGGTCCTTGCCTTCCGGCAGCAGCGCGAAGCTGAGCGAATGGCCGGGCTTCAGCAGCGGCAGCACGCGCTCGACCGCGCGGTAGGCGGCGCGAAGCCCCGCCTTGTCGCCGTCGAAACAGAGGACAGGTTCGGGCGACATGCGCCAGAGAAGCTGGATCTGGTCTTCGGTAAGCGCGGTGCCGAGCGGCGCGACGGCATTCATGATGCCGCCCTGCGCGAGCCCGACGACATCCATATAGCCCTCGACGGCAATCACCGTGCCCTCGTCATGGGCAGGCTTGCGCGCGCGGTTGAGATTGTAGAGCACCCGGCCCTTATGAAAGAGCGGCGTCTCGGGCGAGTTCAGATACTTCGCCTTGGCGTCCGCCGAGAGCGCGCGGCCGCCGAAGGCGATGACGCGGCCCCGCGCATCGGCGATCGGAAACATCACCCGGTTGCGGAAGCGGTCGTAAGGTTCGGCGATGTCCGGCCCCGCGATCACGAGCCCCGCTTCCGTCATCTGTTCGAGCGTGATGTCCTTCGACTTCAGATATTTCAGGAGCGCGGTGCGCTCCGCCCGGTCGTCGCCCGGCGCATAGCCGATGCCGAACTGGTCGAGCGTGACGCCCTTCATGCCGCGCCGTTCGAGATAGGCGCGTGCTTCCGCGCCCGCGCCTTCCTGCAGCTTCTGGCGGAAGAACTGCGCCGCCATCTCCATCACGTCGATCAGCGTCGCCGCTTCCTTGTCGCGCTCCGCCGCAAACGGGTCTCGCTCCGGCATTTCCATGCCGGCTTCCGCGGCAAGCCGCTCGACGGCTTCGATGAAGGAGAGGTTCTCCGTCTTCTCCAGGAACTTGATGACGTCGCCATGCTCGCCCGACGAGAAGCAGTGATAGAACTGCTTGTCGTCGTTCACCGTGAAGCTCGGGCTCTTCTCGTTCGAGAACGGCGACAGCCCGACGAACTCCCGTCCCCGCCGCGTCAGCTTCACCTTGCGCCCGACGACTTCGGAGACGCGGATGCGCCCCTTCAACTCGTCGAGAAAGCCTTTGGGGAAGGACATGGGGGAAGCCGCTCCGATAGCGTATGGGCGGCTATTCTGCCACCCGCCCCGGATTGAAGCGAGTCGGCCTTACGCCAGCTTCTCTTTCACCAAGGCGCCCGCCTTGGCGAAGTCCATCTGGCCGGCGTGGCGTTTCTTGAGTTCGCCCATCACGCGGCCCATATCCTTGATGCTGGCGGCGCCCGTTTCGGAGATCACGGCCTCGACGGCGGCGGCCGTCTCCGCGTCGGAGAGCTGCTTCGGCATGTAGCTCTCGATGATCTCGACTTCTTCCTTCTCGCGCTCGGCAAGCTCCATTCGCCCGGCAGACTCATAAATACCGATCGACTCGCGGCGCTGCTTCACCATCTTGGAGAGGACGTCGAGGATTTCGGCATCGCTGACGCCCGCGTCGCGCCCGTCGGTGCGGCCCGCGATGTCGCGGTCCTTCAGCGCCGCCTGGATGAGACGCAGCGTTGCCATGCGGCGCTTGTCCTGCGCTTTCGTGGCTTCGGTCAGCCCCTGCTTGATGCTTTCGCGCAGGCTCTGGGTCATTGCCTTGTCTCCGATGAAAAAGGGAGCGCCGCAGCATGTGGCTCACGCGCCCCCGGAATCGGCGACACGCTAAACCAAAGCCCGAAGCCGCGCAATCCTGCAACGCCTCGCCGCGCCCTTCATAAGCATATGATTTTATTGATATTTTTCGCGCATAAGCCTGCTTGACGGAAATCGGGCGATCCCTTAGTGTCCGCCAAATTCAACGGGAAACCGAGTCTGTCCGCGCGAGGCGCACCACGCCGCGCGCCTGATCCTGACGGGCACGTTCCTCCCCTGGAGTTGCCAGTATGAAGGTGTCGACGAGAGCCGCCACGGAACGGCGTGTGCCCAAGGCCGCGCAAAGTTCCGGGGAGGAGTCGGCATGAGCAATTCGCCGTCCGAAACGAAAGCCAGAGACATGACCGCGACCGAAAAACCGACCGCCCTCCTCGTCCTGAAGGATGGCACGGTGCTTCAGGGGCGCGGCATCGGCGCAACGGGCGAGGCAGTCGGCGAGGTCTGCTTCAACACCGCGATGACCGGCTATCAGGAAATCCTGACGGACCCTTCCTATGCCGGCCAGATCATCACCTTCACCTTCCCCCATATCGGCAATGTCGGCACCAACGACGAGGACATCGAAACCTCGAACCTCGCCTCGACGTCGGGTGTGCGGGGCATGGTCATCCGCGCCAACATCACCCAGCCTTCCAACTACCGCTCGGCGAAGCACCTCGATGCATGGCTGAAGACGCGCGGCATCATCGGTCTTTCCGGTATCGACACTCGCGCGCTGACGAGCCGCATCCGCGACAAGGGCTCGGTCGACGGGCTGATCGCGCATGACCCCGCCGGCAATTTCGATATTCCCGCCCTGCTCGAAAAGGCGAAAGCCTGGCCCGGCATGGTCGGCCTCGACCTCGTGAAGGACGTGACCTGCGGCCAGAGCTACAGCTGGAACGAGGCGCGCTGGAAATGGGGCTGCGGCTACGAGCCCGGCCACGAGCTGAAATACCGCATCGTCGCCATCGACTACGGCATCAAGCGCAACATCCTGCGCTGCCTCACGAGTGCGGGCTGCGAAGTGACGGTCGTTCCCGCCGAGACGAAGGCGGAAGACATATTGTCGATGAACCCGGACGGCGTCTTCCTGTCGAACGGCCCGGGCGACCCGGCGGCGACCGGCGCCTACGCCGTGCCGGAAATCAAAAAGCTCGTCGAGAGCGGCAAGCCCGTCTTCGGCATCTGTCTCGGCCACCAGATGCTCGCGCTGGCGCTCGGCGCGACGACGGAAAAGATGCATCAGGGCCATCACGGCGCGAACCATCCCGTGAAGGACCACACGACCGGCAAGGTCGAGATCACCTCGATGAACCACGGCTTCGCCGTCTCGCGCGAAAGCCTCGGGTCCGATCTCGAGGAAACGCATGTGTCGCTCTTCGACGGCTCGAATTGCGGCATCCGCCTGAAAGGCAAGCCCGTCTTCTCGGTGCAGTACCACCCCGAGGCCTCTCCCGGCCCGATGGATTCACACTACCTCTTCGAACGCTTCGTGAAGCTGATCGAGGAGGCACGCGGTTAGGTCATGCCCAAACGTACAGACATAAAGAGCATCATGATCATCGGCGCAGGGCCGATCATCATCGGACAGGCCTGCGAGTTCGATTACTCGGGCACACAGGCCTGCAAGGCGCTGAAGGAAGAGGGCTACCGGATCATTCTGGTGAACTCGAACCCCGCCACGATCATGACGGACCCGGAGCTGGCCGACGCGACCTATATCGAGCCGATCACGCCGGAAGTCGTCGCGAAGATCGTCGAGAAGGAACGTCCCGACGCGCTGCTGCCGACCATGGGCGGGCAGACCGCGCTCAACACGGCACTGGCGCTTGCCGACATGGGCGTGCTGGAAAAATTCGGCGTCGAGATGATCGGCGCGAAGCGCGAGGCCATCGAGATGGCCGAGGACCGGCAGCTCTTCCGCGACGCGATGGACCGCATCGGCCTCGAAAGCCCGCGCTCCAGGCTCGTCCACAACATGGAAGAGGCGATGGAGGCGCTCGAGGCCACCGGCCTGCCCGCGATCATCCGCCCCTCCTACACGATGGGCGGCACCGGCGGCGGCATCGCCTACAACAAACAGGAATTCTCCGACATCATCGAAAGCGGCCTCGATGCGAGCCCCGTGAACCAGGTGCTGGTCGAGGAAAGCGTGCTCGGCTGGAAGGAATACGAGATGGAAGTCGTCCGCGACAAGGCGGACAACTGCATCATCATCTGCTCCATCGAAAATGTGGACCCGATGGGTGTCCACACCGGCGATTCGATCACCGTCGCGCCCGCGCTGACGCTCACCGACAAGGAATATCAGGTGATGCGGAATGCGAGCATTGCGGTGCTGCGCGAGATCGGCGTCGAGACCGGCGGATCGAACGTGCAGTTCGCGGTGAACCCGAAGGACGGCCGCCTCGTCGTCATCGAGATGAACCCGCGCGTCTCGCGCTCATCTGCACTCGCCTCCAAGGCGACGGGCTTTCCGATCGCGAAGATCGCCGCGAAGCTCGCCGTCGGCTACACGCTGGACGAATTGCAGAACGACATCACCAAGGTCACGCCCGCGAGCTTCGAGCCGACCATCGACTATGTCGTGACGAAGATCCCCCGCTTCGCCTTCGAGAAATTCGCGGGCGCCGAAAAGCTGCTCGGCACGGCGATGAAATCCGTCGGCGAGGCCATGGCCATCGGCCGCACCTTCCAGGAATCTCTGCAGAAGGCGCTGCGCTCGATGGAAACCGGGCTCACCGGCCTCAATGAAGTGACCGTGCCCGGCATGGGCGAAGGCGACGACAAGAACGCAATCCGCGCCGCGCTCGGCCGCCCGACGCCCGACCGCCTGCTCGTGATCGCGCAGGCGCTGCGCGAAGGCATGAGCCACGACCAGATCCGCACATCGTGCAACTACGATCCGTGGTTCCTCGAACAGCTTCAGGAAATCGTCGACGCGGAAGCAGCCGTGCGCAAGGACGGTCTGCCGCAGACGAAGGCCGAAATGTGCCGCCTGAAGGCGATGGGCTTCTCCGATGCGCGGCTGGCGGAACTCAGCGGCTCCGAAGAGGAAGCCGTGCGCAAGGCGCGCCGCGAGATGGGCGTCCGCCCCGTCTACAAGCGCATCGACACCTGCGCGGCGGAGTTCGAAAGCCTGACGCCCTACATGTACTCGACCTACGAAACGGATTTCGACGGGAAGGCCGATTGCGAGGCCGACCCGTCGGACCGCAGGAAGGCGATCATCCTCGGCGGCGGCCCGAACCGCATCGGCCAGGGGATCGAATTCGACTATTGCTGTTGCCATGCCGCCTTCGCGCTCGACGAAATCGGCATCGAAAGCATCATGGTGAACTGCAACCCGGAAACCGTGTCGACCGACTACGACACCTCGGACCGGCTCTATTTCGAACCGCTGACCGCCGAAGACGTGCTGGAACTGATCGACCTCGAAATGTCGAAGGGCACACTGCTCGGCGTGATCGTGCAGTTCGGCGGACAGACACCGCTGAAACTCGCGAACGATCTGGAACGCGCGAATGTGCCGATCCTCGGCACCTCGCCCGACGCCATCGACCTTGCCGAAGATCGCGACCGTTTCTCCGCACTGCTTGGAAAGCTCGACCTGAAACAGCCGCCGAACGGCATCGCACGATCCGCGGCCGAAGCGAAGGCGATTGCCGAGAAGATCGGTTACCCGGTCGTCATTCGCCCGTCCTATGTGCTCGGCGGGCGCGGCATGGAAATCGTGCGCGATACGGCGCATCTCGAACGCTACATCAACGAGGCCGTCATCGTGTCGGGCAAGAGCCCGGTGCTGATCGACGGCTACCTGCGCGACGCCATCGAAGTGGATGTCGATGCGCTGTGCGACGGCAAGGATGTCGTGATCTGCGGCATCATGGAACATATCGAGGAAGCGGGCGTGCATTCCGGCGACAGCGCCTGTTCGCTGCCCCCCTATTCGCTCAAGCCCGAAACCATCGCCGAAATCGAACGGCAGACGCGCGACATGGCGCTGGCGCTCAATGTCGGCGGGCTGATGAACGTGCAATACGCGATCCAGGACGGCACGATCTATGTGCTCGAAGTGAACCCGCGCGCCTCGCGCACCGTGCCGTTCGTCGCCAAGGTGATCGGCGAGCCGGTGGCGAAGATCGCGGCCAAGGTCATGGCGGGCGAGAGCCTCGCAAGTTTCAACCTGAAGCCGAACGCGCATGGCCGCGTCGCGGTGAAGGAAGCGGTCTTCCCCTTTGCGCGCTTCCCCGGCGTCGACACGGTGCTCGGGCCGGAAATGCGCTCGACCGGCGAGGTGATGGGTCTCGACCGGAGCTTCGCCGTCGCCTTCGCGAAGAGTCAGCTTGGCGGCGGCACCAAGGTGCCGGTCAAGGGCACGGTTTTCGTGTCGGTAAAGGACGCCGACAAGACGAAGGTCGTCGCGCCGGCGAAGAAGCTCCTCGACATGGGCTTCAAGCTCGTCGCGACCGGCGGCACTGCGCGCTTCCTCGCGGATCAGGGGCTGGAAGTCCGGACCATCAACAAGGTACTGGAAGGCCGGCCGCATATCGTGGACGAAATCAAGAACGGCGAGGTCCAGCTCGTTTTCAACACGACCGAGGGGGCGCAGGCGCTCGCCGATTCGATGTCGCTCCGCCGCGCGGCGCTGATGATGAAGGTGCCTTACTACACGACCGTGGCGGGCGCCCGGGCCGCCGTGGAGGGCATCGACGCCATCCGCAAGGGACAACTGGAGGTCGCCTCGCTCCAGTCCTATATCTGAAGCCCGCAAATCGCATTTGACGGGCGCCAACGCCCTCGCCCACAATCAGCCTGTTGTCCCGCCACATGGGTTCCCGGACGGAGCCCGGCGGGATTTTCATCAGGCGCAAGACGAAACGGCCCGCGAGACAACGCGCGGGCCCCGCAACTGCAAGAGAGATCGTCGAGAGAAATGGAAAAGATTCCAATGACTTCCGAGGGCTACAAGTCCCTGGAAGAGGAGATCAGGTTTCTGAAGTCCGTGGAGCGGCCGCGCATCATCAAGGCGATCGCCGAAGCCCGCGCGCATGGCGATCTCAGCGAAAATGCCGAATATCACGCCGCGAAAGAGCAGCAGGGCCTCAATGAGAGCCGTGTGGCGGAGCTTGAAGACAAGATTTCGCGCGCCGATGTGATCGACGTGACGAAGCTTTCCGGCGATACGGTGAAGTTCGGCGCGACCGTCGACCTCGTGGACGAGGATACGGAAGAGGAAGTGTCCTACAAGATCGTCGGCGAGATCGAGGCCGACGTGAAGAAGGGCCGCGTCTCCATCACCTCCCCCATCGCGCGCGCGCTGATCGGCAAATCGGTCGGCGACAGCGTGGAAGTCGTGACGCCCGGCGGCGGCAAGAGCTACGAAATCCTGAAGATCAGGTTCAAGTAGGCAGCGCCTACTCCTCTTCCAGCGTTTCCACCGGCACACCCGGCTCGTGCTTCGAGCGGCGGATGGTGAGCGAGGTGCGCACGCTCGCGACATTCTCCGCGGGCGTGAGCTTTTCGGTGAGAAAGCTCTGGAAGGTGGAAAGGTCCGGCGCGACGCACTTCAATATGAAGTCGATCTCGCCGTTCAGCATGTGGCATTCGCGCACAAGCGGCCAGGTCGCGACCTGCGCCTCGAACGCCTTCAGGTCGGCTTCCGCCTGACTGTGCAGCCCGACCATCGCGAAAACCGTCACCTCGAAACCAAGCGCGCGCCCGTCGAGATCGGCGTGATAGCCCTTGATGAAGCCCGCCGTTTCAAGCGCACGGACCCGGCGCAGGCAGGGCGGCGCGGAAATGCCGACACGCGAGGCGAGATCGACATTGGTGATCCGCCCGTCGGCCTGAAGCTCGGCGAGAATCTGCAGATCGATATGGTCGAGCTTGGCCCGCTTCATGGGCTCCCTCCCGCGCACCGGAGTGCCTTTCCGGCGTGACTTGTGGCCTTCGGCGATTTACTTACTCTGAAAGACGCCGCGATTCAGCAATAATATTACCGGATAGCGCACGAATATGACCGAAACCGGGGCACCTCCCGCCCACAGCCGCCTGCCCGCGGGCACCACCTGCTGGGTGCTGACGAATGGCATGGCGGGCTTCGAGAGCCAGGTGCTCGGCGTCGCGGAGGCATTGGGCCTCGCGCCGGAGATGAAACGTGTTTCCTCCGCCCCGCCTTTCAAATGGATGGCGCCCTGGGGCCCGGCCCAGCCGAACGAAACCGTAGCTCCGCCCTGGCCGGACCTGCTGATCGCTTCCGGACGGCAATCTATTCCCTACGCCCGAATGATCGGCAGAAAGTCCGGCGGGCGGACCTTCACCGTGATCCTGCAGGACCCGCGCGTCGATCCGGCCAAATTCGATTTCGTCTGGGCGCCCGCTCATGACCGGCTGACGGGTCCGAACGTGCTTTCCACCGCCGTCTCGCCTCATCGGCTGACACGTGAAAGGCTAGCGAGGGAAGCAACTCATTTCGAACCGCAGGTCGCGCACCTGCCTCATCCCCGCGTCGCAGTCCTGATCGGCGGCACGAATGCGGTCTACCGGCTGACCGAAGAGGTCGCTGCCCGGCTCGGCAAGGACCTTGCCGCCATTGCGGACAAGGGCGCCGGGCTGATGGTGACGCCATCCCGCCGCACGGGCGAAAAGCAGACGCAAATCCTGATGGAAACGCTGAAGGACAAGCCCGCGCTCGTCTGGGACGGGACAGGCGCCAACCCCTATTTCGGATTCCTGGGGCAAGCCGACGCCGTCATCGTCACCTGCGACTCGGTCAACATGGTCGGCGAGGCGGCATTTACGGGAAAACCGGTCCATGTGGTGGAACTCGAGGGCGGCTCGCCGAAATTTCGTCGGTTTCTCGATGCCATCTACGCAACCGGCGCCGCACGCCCGTTCCGGGGCGAGCTTGAAAGCTGGGTGTACGAGCCATTAAATGCTACCGAGGAGATCGCGGACGCGATCGCAGCGCGCTTCGCGGCAAAAAGAGCGCAATCGAAAAAGGGTTAATCGGGTGCGGCAATTCGTTGCCGCGACATTTGGGACGTTGCGGCAGCCGCGTTAAGCTCCGCATCATCCTCCGCGAGCTAGAACAAGGCGCCCGGACGGCGGGCGGCACAGACAAGGCAGACGGCATCATGAGCCTGATCGACATCGACGCGCTGCGCGCCACCCCGCTGAAGACAGAGCCTTACGACTATCTCGTGGTGCCCGCCTTCGTGACGGGCAAGGCGCTGGACAGTGTGATCGCCGACTTCCCGAACATCCAGTCGACCGGTTCCATTCCGCCGAGCGAGCTCGACATCTATGGCAGCTTCGGACAGTTGCTCGACGAGATGAACGGTCCGGATTTCCGTGACGTCATCGAGGAAAAATTCGGCGTCGATCTTACCGGCCGGCCGACAATGTTCACGGTGCGCGGCTATTGCGCGCGCAACAATGGCAAGATCCACACCGACACGCCCTCGAAGATCATCACCGTGCTGCTCTATCTCAACCAGGAATGGGAAGCGGGCGGCGGCCGCCTGCGCATTCTCCGTTCCGGCACGGATCTCGACGATGCGGCGGAGGAAGTCTCGCCCAATGGCGGCACGCTTCTGATCTTCAAGCGTTCCGAAAATTCATGGCACGGCCACGAGCCCTTCGAGGGCCAGCGCCGCGCGATCCAGATGAACTGGGTTACGGATGAAGACGTGGTCGCCCATGAGCAGCGCCGCCATCGCTTCACCTCGACGCTGAAGCGCCTCAACCCGTTCGGCAACCGCGCCACCCGGGAAACCGCATGACCCTGCAGATCGAAACCTTCAAGAACGCCGATCTTTCGCATGGCTGGCGGCCGGGCAACAACGCCGGCGGCGCAACGCTCTTCAAGGCGCTCGGCCACCCGCTGACCGCGCCGAAGGGACAGGCGCTGATCGCGGACCTCGCGAAAGCCGGTCCCGTCGCGGTCTACGACCCGACCGGCACCATCGGCAATTTCCACGCCTACTACGATCTCGGCCGCCTCGACATCGCGGGCTATTACGTCCAGCGCGTCGAGGACCTGGGCGGAACCTTTCTCGGTCATGACGCAAAACCCGTCAGCGCGATGAAGACGTCCGGCGCGAAGGCCGTGCTCGTCCTCCTCTTCGATGCGCAGAAGACGTTGCCGTCCATCCAGCATGTCTTCCCGGACGGTGCACGTGTCGCAACGCTCGACGAGATTCGCCTGCCCGACGACATGCTGACCAACAAGTCGAACTATCTCGACCCGATGAACTTCGCGACCAACTTTGCGCTGATGCGCGAGAAAAAGGGCGCGAACGGCCATGACGGGATGCATACCCGCGTTGCGAGCGCGAACTACTGGGCGCTGCACGGCGCGGAGAATCCGGAACTCTGGCTCTGCCTTTTCGGCGAAACGGGCGAGCAGCTTGCCGAGTGGCGCGAAACGTTGCCCGGGCCCGGCGCCCCCTTCACCATCGACAGCGCGGAAGTGCGGACCCGCTTCGGCCTCGACGACTTCACCGGCTCGCTCTTCATTCATGCCGTGCGCATCAAGGGCCACGATGTCGTCAAATACGCGCTCGACATGTATGGCGAGAACGGCCTCGCGCTGTCCTGCAGCCATGACGCCAACGCCTGGCCGGCGGACTACTACGCCGGCATGCCCGCGGGCGACGCGGATGAGCGTGTCACGCTCTTCGTGCAGAACTCGCATCCGATGCCGATCCCGCCGCGCACCGTCGGCCTCAACATCATGGGCGCGCAGGATGTCGTCTGGTACGAGGACGAAATCCCGCCCTTCGGCACGCGCGGGATTCCCGTCGAAAGTCTGCTGCCGGACGCGAAATGGCCGGATCAGATCGAGGTCGTCGCCGGGCGCTATTTCGTGCGGCCGCGCTACGAGGTCAAGCGCGAAGGCGGCCAGCGCCGCATCGCGCACGCCAATGTCGAGCGCACAGACCTGAAGCCGAACCCGGACATTCCCGGTCTCGAGAAGCACATGGGCAAGGGCTACATCATGCCGCTGCCCGTTCTGCCCCGCGATCGCTTCGAAACCGTGATGCTGCCGACGCCGATGGCGCGCGACGAGCATGAACTGCCGCTCCGCGCCGAGATGATCGACGCCGACGGCACGGTTGTCGCCTCGAAGTATCTGGGCCGCATCCCCCGCCGCGAAAGCGTCGAGGTCGATATCGAGAAATGGATGAAGGAAGAGGCGCTGAAGCTCCCCTCGGGCTACGGCCATGTCGAGTTTCTGTACGACTTCCGCGAAGGCGGCGAGGCAAACGGCTGGCTCCACGCGCTCGGCCGCTTCGAGCAGAAATCGAGCGGACACCGGGCGGAAACGATCTTCGGCGCGCATATCTACAACACCGCCGTGATCTACAAGGACGAGCCGCAGAGCTACACCAACAAGCCGCCCGGGCTCACCACCCGCCTTTTCCTCCGGATCGCCGGCCCCGCGCTCGAGGACGGATCGCTCGACACGCTCTGCCACCTGATCTACCCGGCCTCGAGCGACTGGCACCCGAAGAGCTCGACGCTCCTCATCCTTCATGACGCCGACGGCAAGCCCGTCGCCGAAAGGAAGGTCGAGATTGCCTGCGGCGGTTCCTTCCACTGGCGCCTGTCGGAAATGTTCGGCGCGGAAGAACGCGAGCGCATGGGCGGCACCGGCTATGTCATCATCCGTGACACGACCTGCCGCCTCTTCGGCTTCCACGGGCTCGTGAACGGCGAGAAGAGCTTCTGCCTCGATCACATGTTCGGGTTCTGAGCTCTCAGAGCCGGTCGAGCGTTATGCTTTCCGGATCGAACGCTGCCGCTTCCTTCAGCAACTCGGCGGTGTAGCTCGCCGTTGCTTCGCCGGCGGCCTCCTGCGCTTTCATCAGCCCATAGAGCGACCACGCATTGTTCGGATGCCGGACAAGTGCGGCGCGGAATTCATCGGCCGCCGCCTCTGCATCGCCGGAGGCCAGCAGCACCGCACCGAGCGTCTGCTCGACGGGATAATACCAGTAAGGCGGTTCGGTATAGGCAAGCGCGCTCTGCAGCGTCACCGCTTCTTCCAGTTTCGCCTTCGCGGCATCGAACGCTCCTTCGTGCCAGTCGATACGGGCCCGCAGAACCAGTTCGGAAAGCCGCAGGATATCGGGCGCAGGTAGCATCTGGTCTGCAAGCGCAATTGTCTCCGGGTCCTCGCGCAACGCGGCAATCGCGTCGGCTTCCGCAGCCGCTCGTTCCGCATCGCCCGCGCGGATCGCGGCAACGCCATGCACATAACGCCAGATCCCCTTGACGAAGGGCAGCTCCTCCGGCGGTTCCGGCATGTTGGCGATGTCTTCATCCGTACCGAAATCGAGATAGGCGTAGTAAGGCGCAACCTTGACCGGCTGCACCAGCGCCGCCGTTTTCACCGCCTCGAACGGCACCAGCGCATCGAGCTTGCGCGCGTATTCAAGCGCCGTCTCGCCGTCGCCCGCCATCTGCGCCGACACCAGTACGAAATGAACATTGTGCGGGTAATAGCCGTAGCGATAGAGGTCCGAGCCCTGCGTCTTCGCCAGGTAGTCCTCGTCGACGCCCACCGCCTTCACGTTGGTCTCGAGCGAATCGAGATAGCGTCCGATGCGGAAATAGATGTGCCCCGGCATATGGACGAGATGCCCCGCGCCGGGCATCAGACCGGCCAGACGGTCCGCCCCGGGCTCGGCGCGTTCCGGCATGGCGGAAGCTTCCATCATGTGAATCTGCAGATGGATCGCACCGGGATGGTTCGGGTTGGCGTCGAGAACGCCCTCAACCGCCGCAATGGCCTTTGCAATATGCGGCTTCGGCGTCTGGTAGTCGCGCTCCCAGTAATCCCAGGGCGAGAGGTCCATGAGCGCTTCGGCGTAAAGCGTGGCGATATCCTGATCGTCCGGAAACCGCGCATGCGCTTCGCCGAGCGCATCGGCATATTGCCGGTCGAGTTCCGCCCGCTCGCCCGGCGCATAGCGAAGCGCCAGTGCCTCGATGAGCGCGCGTTCCTTCTCGCTCGCTCCCTCCGCCAGCTCCTGCGCCTTGGCTATGGCAACATTGGCGGGCGTCGCCGCCGCATCGGCCATCGGCGCATTGATGTTCGGGCCATGCGCTTTCGCCTCGCCCCAGTAGCAGAGGGCGCAGGACGGGTCGAGCGCCTGCGCCTTGCGGAACGAGCGGATCGCTTCCCAATGGTTGAATCCGTAGAGAAGCGCGAGCCCCTGATCGAAATAGGTCTGCGCTTCGGCGCTCGCGGTCGTGACGGGGAAACTCCGCTCGCCGAGCCCCGGCCAGAGCGGCACCTGATCCGCGTTCCCGGTCGAGGCCTGCGCGGCAGAAGCCAGCGCAAGCTGGAAGGACGGCTTGAAAAAGGCCGCCCGGCTCTGCCCCTCGCGTCCGCACTGGTTCTGCGCGATCAGCCGCGGATCGAGCAATATATCGAGATCGCTTTCGGAGAGCTTCGTCTCCTGCGGAAGCACGCTCGCAAAGAATGCGGCACCCGCAATCGCGGTCGCGCCAATGGTGATGAGGAAGGACGGCCTGGCCATGGGACCCTCGCGCTTTCTGAATGGTGAATGGCGCGGAAGCTACCCGAACTGTTCCCCGGTTCCCAAAACAAACACGACCGGAAAGCGGAACAGTCAAAAGAGCCGGAGTCTCGGTCAATCGCCCGCCCCATAGATCCTCTTGCGGCGCGAAACAGGCAAACATCTGGCAATCGCGTTCGAATCTCCCTACACCGCAGAAAGCCGCAGAAACCCTGCCGCTGCCCCCTGCCGGCGCCTGCCCTGACAACATGTCGCAGCGCAGCAAAATCCCTTGAAATATTTTTAGAATAAGTCTAACTAGCGGGAAAGGGCGGCGCGTGCCGTCCAGCCAGTTTCTCAGCCAGTCAAAGGAGTTTTCCGCATGGCCGTTCTCGTAGGCAAACAGGCCCCCGATTTCACCGCAGCCGCCGTTCTGCCGGATGGCGACATCGTCGAGGACTTCAACCTCCGCGAATATCTCAACGGCTCGTACGGGCTCGTTTTCTTCTACCCGCTGGACTTCACCTTCGTGTGCCCCTCGGAAATCCTCGCCTATTCGAACCGCGTGCCGAAATTCGAGGAGATGAACGTGAAGGTCGTCGCCGTCTCGGTCGACAGCCAGTTCACGCATGCCGCATGGCGCAACACCGCGCCGAACGACGGCGGCCTCGGCCCCGTGAAGTTCCCGATGGTGGCCGACATGACGAAGCAGATCGCGCGCGACTATGACGTGCTGATCGAGAAGGACGGCGTGGCGCTGCGCGGCACCTTCCTGATCGACCGCGATGGCGTCGTCCGCCACCAGCTCGTGAACGACCTCCCCCTCGGCCGCAATGCCGACGAAGCGCTGCGCATGGCCGACGCGCTCCAGTTCCACGAGGAACACGGCGAAGTCTGCCCCGCCGGCTGGAACAAGGGCGATGAAGGCATGAAGGCGGACGCCGAGGGCGTCGCGAAGTACCTCGGCACCCACGCCGAGGCGCTCTGAGCCTCTCTTTTGGCGGGCCCCGCCGGTCCCTATATAGTGGACTGCAGGGCCCGCCTCTCGACCCGCCCATCCGCCCTTCACGGCCCCAAGCGCACGGAAGCATCATGTCCGACACGAAACACGCGAAAGTCCTCATCATCGGCGCCGGCGCCGCTGGCTATACGGCCGCGATCTACGCCGCGCGCGCCATGCTGGAACCCGTCCTCATCCAGGGCATCCAGCCGGGCGGCCAGCTCACCATCACGACCGATGTCGAGAATTATCCGGGCTTCGCCGAGGCCATTCAGGGCCCCTGGCTGATGGAGCAGATGGAAGCGCAGGCGCGCGCCATGGGCACCGAGATGATCGCGGATACGATCGTCTCCGCCGACCTGAAGAAGCACCCCTTCGAACTCAAGGGCGACAGCGGCACGGTCTATACCTCGGACGCGCTCATCATCGCGACGGGCGCCCAGGCGAAGTGGCTCGGCATTCCCTCCGAAGAAAAGTTCCAGGGCTTCGGCGTTTCGGCCTGCGCGACCTGCGACGGCTTCTTCTATCGCGGCAAGGAAGTGATCGTGGTCGGCGGCGGCAACTCCGCCGTCGAGGAAGCGCTGTTCCTCACGAATTTCGCGACGAAGGTAACGGTGGTTCATCGTCGCGACACGTTCCGCGCCGAGAAGGTCATGCAGGAGCGCCTCTTCAACAATCCGAAGATCGAAGTGGTCTGGGATTCGCAGATCGAGGAAATCGTCGGCGACGACAACCCGCCCGGCGTCACCGGTGCGCGGGTGAAAAACGTCAAGACCAGCGAGATCACCGAAATCAAGGCCGACGGCGTCTTCATGGCGATCGGCCATTCGCCCGCGACCGAACTCTTCAAGGACCAGTTGAAGACCAAGGCGGGCGGCTATCTCGTGACCGCGCCGGACTCGACCGCGACCAGCATCCCCGGCGTCTTCGCCGCAGGCGACGTCACGGACGACATCTACAGGCAGGCCGTGACAGCAGCGGGCATGGGCTGCATGGCTGCCCTCGAAAGCGAACGCTGGCTTACGGGCCAGGAAGCGGAAAAGGCCGGCAAGGGCCCCGGCCCGCTCGAGCGCTCCCGCGAGGCGGAAACCGCCTGATAGCCCGCCAGAATCGCGGAACCCCACGGAAATCAGGGCCGTCCGGATACCTTCCGGGCGGCCCTTTTCTGTGCCTTTTCCGCCACTTCCAAAATAGACCGTGTACGCATAATCTCCGCCGCGGTTTGGCGGTGAGGGCAGAAAACCCGCGCCGCCTCTTTTGGTATGAACCCACCCCGGAGATCCAGAATGTCCTCCCCCGACATTATGTGGCCGAAGAAGACGCGCGAGCTGCACAGCAATCATTTCATTTCGACGATCTGGAACGATTTCAGGTTCCGCGACGATGACATCGTGATCTCGACCTATGGCAAGGCGGGCACGACCTGGACGCAGCAGATCGTGGGTCAGCTCATCTTCAATGGCGCCGAAGACGTGCCCGTGAACGAACTTTCACCCTGGCTCGATCTGCGCGTTCCGCCGCCTGAGATCAAGTTGCCGCTCATCGAGGCACAGACCCACCGGCGTTTCGTGAAGACGCATCTGCCCGTCGATGCACTCGTCTATTCTCCGAAAGCCAAGTACATCTATATCGGACGTGACGGGCGCGACGTGCTCTGGTCGATGTACAACCATCACGCCAATGCCAACGACGCCTTCTACGAAGCGATGAACGAGACGCCGGGCCTCGTCGGCGAGAAACTCGAGCGCGTGACGAGCGAAGTCCGGACCTATTTCAATACCTGGGTCGAACGAGACGGCTACCCCTTCTGGTCGTTCTGGGAAAACGTGTCGAGCTGGTGGGCGATCCGTCACCTGCCGAACATTCACTTCATGCACTTCGAAGCGATGAAGCGGGACATGGAAGGCGAAATCCGCCGCCTCGCGGCCTTCCTCGACATCGAGATCGACGAAGCGCGCTGGCCGGCGATCGTCGAACATTGCAGCTTCGACTACATGAAGAAGCACGCGGACAAGAGCGCGCCGCTCGGCGGCGCATTGTGGGAAGGCGGTGCCTCCACCTTCATCAACAAGGGCACGAATGGCCGCTGGCGTGACGTGCTGAGCGCGGAAGAATGCGCGAGCTACGAAGCGCTCGCGCGCGACAAGCTGGGCGAGGAATGCGCTCGCTGGCTGATGACCGGCGAAGGACTGGATATCGCCCGTTCGGCCTAGTCCTCGATCAGCAGAGCAATCAGGGCGCTCATGTCGGAAATGACATGGGCGCCTTCCCGTGTGAGCGCCGCCTCATCGGTCATCGGGTCGCCCGCATAGCCGATCACGGTCATGCCCGCCGCAACACCCGCCTGCACGCCCGGCACACTGTCCTCGATCACGAGACAGCGCTCCGGTCCATGTCCCATACGGGCGGCGGCGTGCAGAAAAAGGTCGGGCGCAGGTTTCCCATGCGCCACTTCCTCCGCGCTGAACAGCACGTCCTCCACAAGCGGCAGCAACCCCGTCGCCCCGAGCGTGAAGCGCATCTTCTCGAACTTGCCGGACGACGCGACGCAATAGGGCATGCTTCGTGCGTCGAGACCGGAAAGCACGTCTCGCGCACCCTCAACCGGCTCAACCCCTTCCGCAAACGCCTTCAGCGTCGCATCGCGAATACGCTCCGGCCAGTCCTCCCCGAGCGGCCGCCCTGTCGCCTCCTCCACATGCGCCTGTACGGCCTGCATGGTGCGTCCGACAAAGAGGCGCCGGCATTCCTCATAGGAAATCTCGTAGCCGCACTCGCCGAGAAAGCGGGCAAGCGCGCGGTTCGCCACTGGCTCGGTGTCGACCAGCACGCCATCGCAGTCGAAAATGATAAGGGAGGGAGAAAAGGAAAACGCCATGACCGCGTTATAACCGCGATCATGGCGCTTTCGGTATCACATTCCGTGTCCGGCTGTTACACCGTCGGCGGATTACTCGACCATGCTGCGAAGCATCCAGGCCGTCTTTTCGCTCGCCTGCATCCGCTGCACCATCAGGTCCGCCGTCACCTCGTCGCTCGCCTCGCTGGCGGAAGAGAAGAGATCGCGCGCGGTCTTCACGACCGTTTCATGACCCTTCACGAGGTTCTTCACCATCTGGTCGGCGTTCGGCACGCTGTTGTCTTCCTGGATCGAGGAGAGCTTGCTGAACTCGGCATAGGTGCCCGGCGCGAACTCGCCAAGCGCGCGAATGCGCTCCGCGATTTCGTCGGTCGCGGCCCAGAGCTCCTGATACTGCTCTTCGAACATCAGATGCAGCGCGCGGAATTGCGGCCCCGTCACGTTCCAGTGATATTGGTGCGTCTTGAGGTAGAGCGTGTACGTGTCCGCGAGCACGCGCGACAGCCCTTCGGCGATGTCGTTCCTGTCATTCGCTGCAATGCCTGTATCGACTTTCACGTGTCACCTCCTTGGTTCGTGTTCTTGCCTATATGTAGTGCGTAATCAAACCAATGCAAGATATATTGGAATAATTCTAATATAAGGAGCCGCAACCCGTGATACGATGCTCACCGGCTTACGGCACCAGACGACCTGTCCTAAACTGGGATCAGACATTCCCCCGACAGCGGAGAACGAGATGACGTCTACTATCCAGTTTCTCGGCGGCAAGCCGATCGAACTCAACCGCCGCCAGATCGTGAAAGGCCTTGCTGCGGGCTACATCGTCGCCGTCGGAGGATGCGTCCAGAACCAGGCTCTGGGGCGGCAGCAACTGCTGCTCGTTTCCGAAGCGCAGATGACACAGCTTTCCGCCTCCGCATGGACTCAAATCCGCAAGGAGCAAAAAGTTTCCACGAACAGGACATTAAATCGCAGGCTTGGGACAGTCGGCCCGAAAATCGTGAATGCCGCAGGGCTGCAGAATCAACCCTGGGAATACACCGTTTTCCAGGGCGATGAAGCCAACGCCTTCGTGCTGCCGGGCGGCAAGGTCGGCTTCTACGAAGGCATCTTCAAGCGCATGGAAAACGACGACCAGCTTGCGACCGTGATGGGCCACGAAACGGGACATGTCGCCGCGCGCCACTCCGCCGAGCGCTACAGCCAGCAAATGGCGGCGGGCGTCGGCATGCAGGCAGCGCAGGTCGCGCTTCAATCGGGCGATGTCAGCGGCGCGGGCGCGATCGCAGCGGTGCTCGGCGCAGGCGTGCAGTTCGGCGTGCTGCTCCCCTATTCCCGCACCCATGAACTTGAAGCGGACCGGCTCGGCCTGAACTACATGGCAAAGGCAGGCTACGATCCGCGCCAGTCGCTGCGCTTCTGGCAGAACATGACGTCGCAACGCGGTAGCAAGGCCCCGCCGCCCGAATTCATGTCGACGCATCCTTCCGACCAGACCCGCATCGCTTCCCTGACGCAGCAATTGCGCCAGATGGGCTATCAGGTCTGACAGCGACGCCCCTGCAAACGAAAAAGGCCCCGCACTGCGGGGCCTTTCTTGTTGGGGCGTGCGCCTTCAGATCAGGCTGGCACAGAAGCGCTGGATGCGCTCGCAGGCATCCGTCAGTTCTTCCGTGGACGTCGCATAGGAAATCCGGAAGAACGGTGAAAGGCCGAAGGCCGCGCCGTGGACGACGGAAATGCCTTCCGCCTCGATCAGCGCCATCGCGAAGTCCTCGTCCGTCTCGATCACCTTGCCGTCGGTGGTCTTCTTGCCGATGCAGCCTTCGCAGGAAGGGTAGACATAGAAGGCGCCTTCCGGCGTCGGGCATTTGAGACCCTTGGCCTGGTTCAGCATCGAGACGACGAGGTCGCGCCGTTCCTTGAAGACCTTTGCCCGCTCGGGGATGAAGTCCTGCGGCCCATTGAGAGCCTCGACCGCCGCATACTGGCTGATCGATGTCGGGTTCGACGTCGACTGGCTCTGCACCTTCGTCATCGCCTTGATAAGCGGCTCGGGCCCGGCGCAATAGCCGATGCGCCATCCCGTCATCGCATAGGCCTTCGAAACGCCGTTCATCGTGAGCGTGCGTTCGTAGAGCCCGGGCTCGACTTCCGCCGGCGTCGCGAACTTGAAGCCGTCATAGGTCAGGTGCTCATACATGTCGTCCGTCAGGATCCAGACATGCGGATGCTTCATCAGAACGTCGGTCAGCTTCTTCAGCTCGTCATGGCTGTAGGCCGCGCCCGACGGGTTCGACGGCGAGTTGAAGATGAGCCACTTGGTCTTCTTCGTGATCGCCTTGTCGAGCGCTTCCGGCTGCAGCTTGAAGCCGTCTTTGAGCGTCGTTTCCACCGGCACCGGCGTACCGCCCGCAAGCAGAACGATGTCGGGGTACGACACCCAGTAGGGCGCGGGAATGACGACCTCGTCGCCGGGGTTCAGCGTTGCGACCATCGCATTGAAGATGATCGGCTTGCCGCCCGGCGCCACGAAGGCCTGATGCGGCCCGTAGTCGAGATTGTTCTCGCGCTTGAACTTGGCGCAGATCGCCTGCTTGAGTTCGGGAATGCCGTCGACCGCCGTGTACTTCGTCTTGCCGTCGCGGATCGCCTTGATCGCGGCTTCCTTGATGTTGTCCGGCGTGTCGAAGTCGGGCTCGCCGGCCGCAAGCGAGATCACGTCGCGGCCGAGGGCTTTCAGGTCGCGCGCTTTCTGCGTGGCGGCAATGGTTGCCGACGGCTGAATGCGGTTGAGCGCGTCCGAAATGAAGCCCATGACATGTCTCCTGTGGCGGGCGGATGAAGAAACGCGCGAAACCTAAGCCCGCCCGTTCGCACGCGCAACAGGCTTCCTATCTATCGAGACAATAAAACACCAGCGCGACCAGAAGGAGCGCCGACCCGGCAATATCGGCCACGGCAACCTTGGAGATATAGCGGCTGGGTTCATCCTGAAGCCGGGCGAAAACCACGAAGGACAGCATGCTCGCAAAGCCGAGCACGAAGCCCGCGGGCTGCAACTCCCGCCGGAAGGCCGCCACGATCAGGAACACCCCGATGAGTCCGAGCATGACCGCCCGGTGCTGCATCAGGGTCAACAGGTTCGCATCCGTCATGGGAATGCCGTAGAGGCCGCGAAGCTGCTTCGCACCGAGCATTCCGATTGCCGGGTAGGCGTTCAGCAACCCGACCAGAACGAAAATCAGGCCGACCACAATGCCGTACATCAGACGGTCTCCCGTTCCGGTTTCATCGCGTCGGCAAGCGCCACGTCGCCGCCCTCGCGCGTCAGCCCGGCAACCGCGCCGAGCCGGTCTTCCTCCGCCATGTGCTGGCCGAGCTTCCATTTGCCTTCAAGCCGGACGACCGGCATCTCGAAGACGACGAGCGCCGTGAACAGCTTGTCCGCCTCGCGCTCCGGCAGGGACGACATCTCCCACGGATCGGGCCGCCCGGTCTCGAAGCGTGCCGTCAGCGCGGCAATCGCCTTACGGGCCGCCCCGGCATCGTCCACGACGCGCGGGGCGCCATAGGCATGGACTGCGATGTAGTTCCATGTCGGCACCTTCGCAGACGTCGCATACCAGGCAGGCGAAATGTAGCCATGCGGCCCCTGAAAGACGGCCAGCGCCTTCCGCGCGCCGTCGAACGCCTGCCAATGCGGATTGGCCCGCGCGACATGACCGACAAGCACCGCCTCATCGCCGCGCCTTTCCACGAGAAACGGCAGGTGGGTAGCGAAGGGCACACCATCGTCGCCCGCCGTCGCCAGCAGACCGAAAGGCTCCGTTTCGATCAGCGCAAGACACTGGTCGCGGTCCGTCTGCGCAAAACGCGGCGGCACGTACATGACTTCCTCTCCTACTCTGCGGGCATGGCGGCGATGTCGCGCACCGGCTCGCCGAACGTCATCGCCATGGGCACCACGCCCGCCCAGACCGGCAGATCCATGTCTTCCGGGTCGTCGAGCGGCCCGCCGGTCCGCACTTTCGCCGCCACCTCGACCAGCGGCAGCCGCAATATCTGCGTTGCTTTCGTCTCCTGCGCATTCGCGGGCCGCGTCTCCTGCGGCCGCCCCTGCCGGACCCGCGCCGTGAAGAGCGAAAGCGCCCGTGCCTTCTCCGCCTCCGCCACGACTTCCGGCACGCCATGCGCCATGACGGAGCGATAGTTCATCGAGTGATGGAAGGCCGAGCGCGCAAGCACCAGCCCGTCGACATGGGTGACGGTGAAGCAGACCGGCGCGCCCCCGCCGAGCAATCGCATGAAACGGCTCTTCCGCGATCCGTGGAAAAGAACGGCCGCGCCATCGCGGACGTAAAAGAGCGGAAGCGCGACCGGCCCCGAATCCGCCGCAAAAGCAACATGGGCGACATAGCCCGCATCGAGAATGGCGTGCACGGTTTCCCGGTCGTAGACGGCCCGCTTCGGCACCTGCCGGACCCTGTGTGCCTCTGTCGTCTGGTAGTCGCCCATCTCTTTCGTCCTGAAAATCACCGTTAAAGATCGAGGGTCCGCTTCGGCCGCGGCAGAAGTTCACCCCCGCAATTCGGGCAGACATGCGCCATCCCCTCGGCGCAGGGCGGGCAGAAGGTGCATTCGAAGCTGCAGATTTCCGCCGCGCCATCCTTCGGCGTCGCTGTCTCGCATTTCTCGCAAGCCGGTTTCATCTCGAGCATCGGCCCCTCCATCATTCGTGACGGCCCGGACTATTTGCCGAAATTGGCCCTGTAAAAAGGTCCATTAGGGGAAATATGATGGGGCCATAACAAAACCGGGATTGAAGCCATGCCCGCAAGCCCTCTGCCGCTCGGCACCATTGCGCTCGACAGCGGCGCGGAACTGCCGCTCTACCGCCAGCTTTACGACGCCTTGCGCGAGGCGATCCTCGAAGGCCGCCTCCATCCGGGCGCGCGGCTCCCCTCCTCCCGCACACTGGCAGGCGATCTCGGCGTCGGCCGCAACACCGTGCTGGCCGCCTATGACCAGCTCACCGCCGAGGGCTATCTCGAAGGCCAGGTCGGCGCCGGTACGCTTGTGGCCGCCACCCTGCCCGACAGCCTGTTGCAGCTCGACCGGCAGGCAAGCCCGCGCCGCACCGAGCCCCCCGCCAGCAACGCGCGCACCCTCTCGAAGCGCGGCGAGGCCCTCTCCGCCTCGCGCCGCCTCGCACCCGCCTACAAGCGGGGACTCGGCCAGCCCTTCCAGCACGGCCTGCCAGCCATCGACGAATTCCCGGCCATGCTCTGGAGCCGCCTCCTCGCCCGCCATTCGCGGGACACGCGCAACGGCCACTTCGGCTACGAGGTCGGCTTCGGCGTGCCCGCGCTGCGCGAAGCGATCGCCGCCTATGCGGGCGCGGCACGCGGCGTCGTCTGTTCGGCGGATCAGGTGATCGTCACCGTCGGCGCGCAGGGCGCGCTCGACCTCACCGCACGCATGCTGCTCGACCCGGGCGACCCCGTCTGGATCGAGGAGCCCGGTTATCTCGGCGCCCGCGGCGCATTGGCGGGCGCAGGCGCGCAACTCACGCCTGTTCCGGTGGACGCGGAAGGCATCGACGTCGAGGCGGGCATCGCGCGCCAGCCGTCGCCGAAGCTCATCTATGTGACGCCCTCGCACCAGTTTCCGCTCGGCGCGACGCTTTCGCTCCCGCGCCGGCTCGCCCTGCTCGAGCACGCCCGGCAAAGCGGCGCCTGGATCCTCGAGGACGACTACGATTCGGAATACCGCTATCAGGGCCGCCCGATCCCCTCGCTGCAGGGCCTCGACCGGGCCGGCACCGTCATCTACATGGGCACCTTCGCCAAGACGCTCTTCCCGGCCCTGAAGATCGGCTACCTGATCGTGCCGCAGAACCTTGTCGACGCCTTCGCCACCGCCATCCGCATCACCGGCCACGTCCCGCCCTCGGCGGTACAGGCCGCACTCGCGGATTTCATCGGCGAGGGGCATTTCGGCAGCCATGTCCGCCGCATGCGCGCGCTCTATTCCGGCCGACGCGCCTGCCTCATCCAGGCGCTCGAAGGTGAACTCTCGCCCTGGCTGAATGTGGCGCCCGGCGAAGGCGGGTTGCAGCTCTCGGCCTATCTGCCCGACAAGACGGATGACCGGGCGGTTGCGGCGGCGGCGACACAGGCCGGCCTCTTCATCAGCCCGCTCGCGCTCTACCGGCTGGAAGAAGGACGGCCGGGCCTCTATATGGGGTACGCCTCGGTGCCCGAAGCAGCCCTCGAGCGCGCCGCAACCCGGCTTGCGGAGATACTCCACAGCGGAAATTGGCCACGCTTCACCTGAGGGATCCCATGCGCCTCTACCAGATGCAGGACAGTGGTAACTGCTACAAGGTGCGGTTGGCCGCACATCAGCTCGGCCATTCGCTCGAACTCGCCGATATCGACATATTGAAAGGCGAGAGCCGCACCGAGGACTTCCTCGCGCGCAATCCGAATGGCCGCGTCCCGGCGCTCGAACTCGACAATGGCGTGACGCTGGCCGAATCGAACGCCATCATGTTCTATCTCGCAGAAGGCACGCCCCTCCTTTCCTCCGATCGGCTCGAACGGGCGCGCGCGCTCCAGTGGATGTTCTTCGAGCAATACAGCCACGAGCCCTACATCGCGGTCGCGCGCTTCTGGCACACGATCAGCCCGGGCGGACGGGAAGAGAAGAAGGACAGCTTTCCTGTCTGGCATGAGCGCGGCCACCAGGCGCTTGCCGTGATGGAGCGGCACCTCGCCACGCATGACTGGTTCGCGGGCGGCGCCTATTCCATCGCCGACATCGCGCTCTACGCCTACACGCATGTCGCGCATGAGGGCGATTTCGACATCGCACCCTACAAGGCGCTCAACGCCTGGCTCGCACGCGTACGCGGCATGCCGGACCACGTGCCGATGGACTGGCGTCCGTAGACGGACGGCCCCGCGCACGGTGTGAGTGGGCTTGAACACAAAATGGCCTTGAAATCGGTCCGCTCTCGTCCCCTTTCCTGACCCCTTCCGCCCTAATTGCCCGCGACACTTTGTCCGTCTGAGGAGGGCTTGCCTCGGACGCGCACTCAACGCGGGGAGACTGCCATGTCATATCTGTCACAACGGCCATCCGTTGCGGGTTCACCGCGCGGCTGGTCCCATTCGCTCGTCTTGTTTTCGACCTTTGTCTGCCTTGTTCTTTTGTTCATTGCGTCCTTTGTCCAGAACGCCCGCGCCGATACGGGCGGCCTTGTGAAGCTGAACGACGTCGAAAGCGGCGCGCTGCTCTTCAATTCGACCGAGCCCGGCAAATATGTGCCTGCTCCGCTGCTCGCCACCGATGTGAAGATCGACGTCACCGGCCCCATCGCGCGCACACGCGTGACGCAGCAATTCATCAATCCGGGCGACGGTTGGGTGGAAGGCAAGTATGTCTTTCCGCTCCCTGAAAATTCCGCCGTCGACACGCTGAAAATGGTGATCGGCGACCGTGTGATCGAAGGAAAGATCAAGGAGAAGGAAGAGGCCCGCCGCGTCTATGAGGAAGCAAAGGCTCAAGGGCAGAAGGCCAGCCTCATCGAGCAGCAGCGGCCCAACGTCTTCACCAATTCCGTCGCCAATATCGGCCCGAAGGAAACCATCCTCATCCAGATCGAATATCAGCAGACGGTCCGTCGCGACGGCGACGCCTTCTCGCTCCGCTTCCCGATGGTCGTTGCGCCACGCTACACGCCGAAGACGGCCGAACCGCAGTTCGTCGACTTCCGCTCGGACAGCGAAGGCTGGGGCACGGTGCTTCCGCCGGAACGGAACGACGATCTCGAACAGCCGCCGGTGCTCCACCCCGACATGGGCGACATCAATCCCGTGAGCCTCGCGGTCACGCTCGATGCAGGCTTCCCGCTCGGCGACATCACCAGCGCACATCACAAAATCGCACTCAAGCGGGACGGCGAGCGCAAGGCGACGCTCACCCTCGCCGAAGAGCTCGTCCCCGCGAACAGGGACTTCGAAATGGTGTGGAAGCCGGCCGCGACAAGCGCGCCGACAGCCGCCCTCTTCCGCGAGCGCATCGGCAACGAGGATTATCTTCTCGTCATGCTGACGCCGCCCTCGGGCAGCGTGCAGCCCGAAGCAAAGCCGCGCGAGGCGATCTTCGTCATCGACAATTCCGGCTCCATGTCCGGCCCCTCGATGGATCAGGCGAAGGAGAGCCTTCTCTGGGCACTCGACCGGCTGACCCCCGGCGACACCTTCAACGTGATCCGCTTCGACGACACGCTGACGGTGCTCTTTCCCGATGCCGTGCCCGCGCATGGCGAAAATCTCGCCGTGGCGAAGAAGTTCGTGAAGGGCCTCGAAGCGAATGGCGGCACGGAAATGCTGCCCGCCCTTCGCGCCTCGCTTGTCGACCGCAACGCCGGCGACGACACCCGTGTCCGCCAGGTCGTGTTTCTTACGGATGGCGCGATTTCGAACGAGCGTGAACTCTTCCACGAGATCACGAACAATCTCGGCCGCTCGCGTCTTTTCACGGTCGGCATCGGTTCCGCGCCGAACAGCTACTTCATGACCCGCGCTTCGGAGGCGGGGCGTGGCACCTTCACCCATATCGGCTCTGAGGAGCAGGTCACCGAGCGCATGAGCGAGCTTTTCGACAAGCTCCGCAATCCGGTCATGACGGACATCACCGCGACCTGGCCGGACGCCCGCACGACGGAGAACTGGCCGAACCCTGTGCCCGATCTCTACAAGGGCGAGCCCATCGTCCTTTCCGCCCGCATGCCCGAGGCGAAGGGCACGTTGACGCTGCGCGGCGAAGTCGCGGGCGAACCCTGGGAAGTGCGGATGCCGATCGCCGCAGGCGAAATGCGCCCCGGCATCGGCAAGCTCTGGGCGCGCCGCAAGATCGAACAGCTCGAAGCGGATGCGCAGATCGCAGGCAACTGGGAACAGAACGACGCCGAGATAACCCGCGTCGCTCTCGAACATCACCTTGTCAGCCGCCGCACCAGCCTTGTCGCGGTCGACGTGACGCCGTCCCGTCCGGATGGCGAGAAACTCACCTCGAAGGACATGCCGGTCAACCTGCCCGACGGCTGGGACTACGAGAAGGTCTTCGGCGAACCCGCCATGCAGCGGGCGAAACAGGCGAGCTTCGGGACAAGCGGCGCCATGCTTGCCATGGCGGCGGCGCCCGCGGCGGAGGCCGACGCCTCGACCGGTCTTGCCCTGCCGCAGACCGCGACGGACGCCCCCGCGCTCATCCATGGCGGCATGCTCGCCCTGCTGCTTGCGGCCATGCTCTCCGCCCTCTGGTGGCTGCAACGCCACTGGACGGCGAGCGCCTGGGCCCGGAGGCGGCAGTGAAAGCGCTGACGGCAAACAAGGCGGCGGTCCTCTGGGCCGCCGCCATCCTGCTTTGCGTCGGCCTCGGCGCATGGCAGGTCGGACAAGGCCTCTACATCATGGCGAAGGCCGAACTCGCGCAGGTTCTTCTCGAACGGGCCTGGGCGAAAACGCTGGAAGACGGCAAGCCGCACAAGGCCTGGTCATGGGCCGATACATGGCCTGTCGCGAAGATCGAATTTCCTTCGCTCGGCGAGAGCCGAATCGTCCTGTCGAACACGAGCGGCGAGGCGCTCGCCTTCGGTCCCGGTCATCTCCTCGGTTCGCCGCTTCCCGGCAGCACCGGCACTTCCGTCATCGCCGGACACCGCGACACGCATTTTTCACTTCTGCGTGACCTGAAAAATGACGACATCGTCATCCTTACCTCTGTCGACGGAACTGGACGCGAGTACAAAATCCGCGAAAGCAAAATCGTTCTTGCAGATAACTCACGCATCGATCCGCGCGCTGCGGCAGGTTTGGTGCTTGTTACCTGCTATCCTTTCGACGCGAGGGAAAGGGGACCGCTGCGGTATGCGGTCTTCGCAAACGAGAAGCCAGATGCGAGCTGAAATCAGAAAAAAATCATGATCCGCTTTTCATCCGTATGCGTAACGCTATTTCATGGTTCTGAGCGCTTAAGGCAAGACGGCTATTTTCCGGATTATCCTTGACCGTCCGGGTGATATTCGACGTATTGATTGTACGGGGCAAACAAAGGCCAGAAGCGCCCCCCTCAGGAGGCAGCTGTAATTTGGGATTGGCAAGCTATAGAAGATCGGTCAGCGAGACCAAACGAGCCGCTATTCTGAAGGCAGCGCGCGAGAACTTCCTGAAGGGTGGATACAGTCGCGCGGCGATGGCGGAAATCGCCCGTGATGCGGACGTATCGACGGCAACGCTTTACAAGCATTTCTCGTCCAAGGATGCCCTTTTCACGGCGATCGTTCAGGACGCCTACACGGGCACGGAAGGTTCGCTTTACACCGACATAACCGGCCTGTCTGCGCGAGACGTTCTGAGAAATATCGGCCGCACCTACATGCGCCAGCAGTTCGACGGGCAGATGAACGCCCTTCTGCGCATCGTCATCGCCGAGGTTCCCTCCGCGCCGCAGCTTGCGCGCGATGCGTATCAGAACGGCGTCCTGGCGCGTTACGATCAGATCCGGCAGGTCATTGAAGAGCTCGTCGCCCGCGGCGACCTGAAGCCGCACAACCTCCATGACGGCGCAAGACATCTTGGCGGCATGGTGAAGGAATTCGTCGTCTGGCCGGCTCTCTTCACGCCCGACTTTCAGAAGCCGGACGACATCGATGCCAAGATCGACGCCTGCATCGACGCCTATCTGAAAATATACGGCGCCGAATCCGCGGTCGCTCGCCCTCGGGAAAAAGAAATTGGGACTTGAATCGCATCGCCGGAAAGTCAGTTCGCAGAAGCAGGCCTCCATACTGGTGGCGGCGCGGGACAACTTCCTGAAAAACGGCTACAGCCGCGCCGGCATGGCCGAAATCGCGCGGGACGCGGACGTGTCGACCGCGACGCTCTACAAGCATTTCGCTTCGAAGGAAGCGCTGTTCTCGGCGGTCGTGCGGAATGTCGCGCGCTCGACCGGCGACTATTCCGGCGTCATCGACCCGGGCGATACGGCACGCGAGGTACTCTACAAGCTCTGCCGCGCCTATCTTTCCGTCCAGTTCGACAGCAACGCCAACGCACTCCTGCGGATCGTCATCGCCGAGGTGCCCGGTGCGCCCGGTCTCGCCGGCGACATGTATGAGGTGCTCGGCAACCGCAGGAACGACAGCCTGATGCACGTGCTCGACGAGTTGATCTCGCGCGGCATGCTGAAGCCGCATGACAGCGCTTTCGGCGCCCGGCTGGGTGCAGGCATGCTCAAGGAAATCTTCGTCTGGCCGGCGCTTTTCGATGCCGAACTCGGCTTGCCGCCCGACACGGATGAAAAGATCCACCGCGTCATCGACGCCTATCTCGCCCTTTACGGTCCCGACGCCCGCGACTAGCGCGTCGCGAGGAAGGCGTAGCGGTTGAGGCTGAAGAAGAACTCGCCGCGCTCCGCCAGCCGCAACTGGTCGTCGTACCAGGCCTGCACTTCCTCTTTCGAAAGCCCGTGCCTCTCGCCATTCGCGGCCGCATAGCCGCGGATCGTCTTCATGATGCCCGCCGCGTAGGAAACGGGCTGCCATCGCGGCGACAGCATCGGCACGATTTCGACGCGCAGCACCCGGAAGCCCGCACGCCGCATCCGCGCGCCGAGCGTCGCGGGCAGATGCGGATCGGCCAGATGGTCGTCCCAGCAGTGAAGCACGCGCTCCATGCGCGCCTTGTCCGACGAATGCCAGACGATGCTGCGCCAGTCCGTGTCGAGGATGAGCGCCCGCCCGCCGGGCTTCAGCACGCGATGGAGCTCCTTCACCGCCTTTTCCATATCGGCCACATACTCGTGCACCTGCGTCGAGACGGCGATATCGAAGGAGGCATCCGGAACCCTGAGATCGGCCGCGTCGCCTTCCATGCATTCGGCCTGCGGCATCGCCGCAAGCCGTGTGCGCGCCACCTTCAGCATCGCCGCCGACGCGTCGAGCCCCACGAGGCGGCCGCTCTCGCCCACCATGCGGGCAAGATCGCAGGCAAGCAGTCCCGGCCCGGCGCCGATATCGAGTACATGCTCGCCGGGTACGGGCGAAAGCATCTCGATCACCTTCGCGCGCTGGCCCACCACGTCGGGCGTGAGATACATCGCCTCCAGCGTGCGTGCTGCGTTGTCGTCGAATTCAAGCTGGCTCATGCCGCGTCTCTTTTTCTGTTGGCATCGTTGATCGCCGCCGCGATTTCCTCCGGCTCCGCGAGATCCGCGACCAGGTAGCGCTCACCGCCCCGCGCGATCAGCGCCAGCGCCCCGCCGCCGAACCGGCGCTGCGCGAAGGAGCGGCGCACCTGTGCGAGCGAAATCCCGGGAATGTCGAGCCGCGCGTGGCGGCGATAGGGGAAGCCCCATGTGAGCTCGAGCACCCCGTCCGAAATCTCCGCCCGGAGAACGCGCGCCCGCAGGAACGCGTGAACGAGGAGCAGCGGCACGACCACCGATTCGATGGCCAGGGCCACGGCGGGAATGGCCCTCAGCGGCGGCTCCTGCCAGATCGCCCAGAAATAGACCACCGTCCAGGTAAGCGCGACGACGAGCGACGGCAGATAGATCGTCCAGTGTGCGCCCGTCCGGATCGGCGGCGCGGGCTGGGGCGGATTTTCGGCGGCCTGGCTCATGGAACCGAGAATTGCAGAACCCCGGCACTATGGAAAGCGGCGGATTCCCGCCCTTGCCGCGCCCGCCCTCTGCGCTAGTTCCCTCACCAGCGGACAGGACAGTCACAGGAGGTACGCATGACCGGCCCCGAAAAGAAAACCGACGAAGCGCGGCAGGGCGTGACGGGCACGGGCACGCGCTATGTCTTCGCCATCTCGACGGCCGCGGCCCTGGTGGCGCTGTTTGCCATCGCCTTTGTCTTCTTCGGCGCCCCGGACATGGGCCTCGACGACGCGCGGAGCGGCGCGGATGCGACGCCGCCCTATGAGCTGCCCGAGGAGACGCCGGACTGGCAGGAGCCCGCCCCGGTCGAGAACCCGTCCAGCCCCTCCGCGCCCTGACGCACGTCTCCTGCCGCTTTCCGGCACGAGCGGACGGGGGTAGTGTCTCAGTTTGAGGGAGGCCACTGATTGGGGTCTTTATCGTCCACGAGCTTCTGTAGCAGGAACTCAATCCGCTTTAGCTGGTTCGACACATAGGCCAGTCCGGCGATGAGTGTCACGAAGCCGATTGTTATTGCCGTTTCCATTCATGGCCTCAGTCTGGGGTCTAGAAGACCGCTTTGGGCGGTGGCTTTATGTTGTCCCACCTCTCCGCAATAGCAAAGCACGCGGCCTCCATGTTCTTGAAACGCGTCACGCTATCGGTTGGTGCTGGGTAGGCAACCCCCGCATAGGCGTCAATCGTGAGGCACAGCTTCCGCTCCGGCTCCGCGTCGGTATCGGCCTCAACAAGGTTGAGGTATCCCAAAAGGAACGCGGATTGCCACTCGGCAACTTCGGGCTTGAGAGATGTTCCTTTTGCATAGCGCAGAGTCGCCGCGCCGATTTTCACCTTGTTCGTCTTTGTCAGCCTCCGAAACCGAAGTTGCAGATCGGGGGTAACTTTCACGTCCCCCAAGGTGATCGGCTGGCCCTTCCCCGGCGGAAGCAATTCCGCCTCGGGAAGCGACACCAAATGAGACACCTTCGCAAAGCGATCAATGTAATCGGCGTTGTGATCGTATAGATCGCGGTCAAAAGTCGAGTCTGCCAGCCGCGTCCGGAGCTTTTCGGCTGCCTCGGACAGGCTGCCAATTTCCGGATTCTCGGTCCGCAGGAATTTTGATACTATCTGCTTCGCCTCATTGTGTTGTACGACACGGGCGAGCGTTTGGTATTTGCATCCGACGAGAATTGAACGCTTCCTGATGTCGGTAGCGGCCATGTAGTCCGCGAGGTGGCGGGCGGAAATTTGCGGATTTTTAACCAGCCGGTGCGTTTGCTTGTCGGACATGGAATGGTCCCCCGGGGGTGATGAGATGGATGAGTTTTACTTCAGCGTAAATCTCGACAATGACAGAACGCTCTGTTTGGCACCTCTCACAGACCGGCGAATCGCTATGTCCGGTCAGGAACTTGCAGATACTAGCGGATATTTCCTATACGAGCAGTGTAGCTCGGAAGGATTTGGCGGAGTGGAAATCATCGCCCGTGTTGTGTCCGATGAGGCCGTCGCCAAACTGCGCCAGTTTTTCAATATGGACTGAGTTTTAGTCCGCCAACTGAGCAATATCCTCTAACGTCCAGACATGATCCGCAACACCTGCCTGCATGGCCGGGGTAACGCGAAGCGTCTTATGGATTTTCGCGAAGTTGTAGAACATGAAATGCAGCGCCACGGCATGGGCGTGGTTTTCGATCTTCTTTGAAAAGCCGTTGGTCAGGCGAGTGAACCGGCGCATATGCATCCGCATGGTGAGGTTCTGGCGCTCAACGTAGGACGTGGAGACATGCTCCCGGTCAGGGTTGCCCGTCACCCGGTCCTTGCGCGCGCCCTTGCAGATGGCCGGACTATAGCGGCGCTGCCCTTCCGGGGCGCTACCGTAAATCTTGATGAGCGTGGCGAAGTCCACATCGTCGCCAAAGGCATCCTCTACAGCGCCAAGGTAGGGGCCGTGGCCGTCGCTCGTAAGCTGCACACGGTTGGCAAGGCGGGAAGCCACATCCTGCATGAACTCGTGCGCATATTCCGCGTCACGTCCGCCGATGAGATAGGAGACGATGAGCTTGCTATCGGCGTCGATTGCGGTCCACGTCCACGTATCGCCCGCGCCTTCCGGCGCGGCCTTGGCCGTCTTGACGTTCTTCGCCTTCGCGTAGGTGAAGGACCAGATTTCATCGACCTGCACCCGCTGAGACTTCACATTGCGCACATGCTCATCGTGATAGGCGGCGCAGGCCGTGCCGACATCGATCAACAACTTTGTCACCGTGTTGATCGACACGTCCGCAAGGCGCGACGTGGCCCGGAGGCTCATGCCTTCGCAGAGCATTCCAAGGATCTGAGCGCGCTTCTGTGTGGACAGTTTGTTCATGTCAATCAAGATAGGGAGTCAAGCATGATCGGTCAAGCATAAAGGTCAGTTAAGTAGACACAGCTCCGCCAACCCATTGGCGGGACTCGCAAAATGGCAAATTGACTTTTGAATCAATCGGTTATATAAGAAAAAGGCTCGGGCCCCATGACAGGATTCGGACCTGCATCTCCACGACTAGCAATCGAGCGCTCTATCCAGTTGAGCTACATGGGGAAACCGAGTGGGAATGACCCGGCCAAAGCCGGGCTTAGACCCTCCTAACGGATGGCGGCCAGCACATCGCTTGCTCCTTTCGTTTCTACGGTTACAAAAGCCCCGGGTCGTCTGGTTGGTCGCCAGACCCGGGGTTTTCTTTGTTACGTTGATCCTCAGGGACAAAGAACCAATGAACGCCCTTACGCCGAACAAATCCCTCTTTGGATAGGCGGTAGAGCGTCATTCCAGCGGTCTTGTCGTGAAATTTTGTCTGATACTCTGCCTCGATCTTCGCTTGGATCTTCGAAGCCTTTAGCGGATGCGGGTAGGCCTCTGAGAGCAATTCGAGGGCGCGTACTCTAAACGGCTTGTGAACAGTCATGCTGGCCGACAGGCCGACGCTCTCAAGCGTTGCGGTTGCGGGAGACAGGTTCCCGGTTGGTACCGCTTTTTGAAGCCATGAGACAGGCAATTCCATGGCGCGGGCTGCTGTTGAGATTTCCGCCAATGCATCGTCAAATTGCCGCAGTTGCAGCTTCGCAGCTTCATCCGCCTTACGACGGGCCGCAAGAAGTTCATCGCGCCGCCGCGTAAGGTCCGCAGCAGCCTCTGCCTTCCATTTTGGAATATCGTCCGACATTTGTTCTCGAAAACCCCAACGTTGATTTCGAGAAGGTATCAGCGGGGGAATCGAAGGTCAATCACGGATGGGGTGTTGTTAACCGTTTTTCCGCCACCGGGCGGCGGCGGCCTTGCGCGCGATCTCGGACTTACGCTCATCAGACAATTTCTCGGCTCTCGCTTTGCCGCCTTTTTGGCCACCCTTACGGCCCAAGGCGACCGCTGCCGGGTCTTTCCCCTCATCGGGGTCCGGGTCCGTCGCCTCGCCCGTCGCAATGTCTGCGATCAGCTTGGCGAGCTGGTTTGTGTCCCTAGGGCGCTTCGGTTTTTTGGCGGAGTCTGTCATGCGTCTAATATCGCATGGGAGGGCGGAAGGCCCAAGGGGCGCTCAAAAATTCTCAACGGCAAACTGAGACACTACCCGGACGGGCCTCCTCTTTGAACCGGCGCTGACTCGCGCCATATTGGGCGCATGGCGCACAATAACGGTCCCAAAAGCTTCGGGCGCGGCTCCGAAAGGCCGCTGCCCCGGAAACCTTCCGGTCTGGCGGAAGCCCCCGGCGCGAATTTCGTGCCGGAAGGCGGTCTTGCGCCCGACCGCGACACCTGGGCGGGCGCGCTGCAGGGCGACCCGGCAAGCTGGCCGCTCTTCGCGCCGCATCGCCCCGAGCGCCCGGAAAAGTCGGAAGGCGGCCGCCGCTTCAACCTCGTCTCCGAATACCAGCCCGCCGGCGACCAGCCGACGGCGATCGAGGAACTGGTGAAGGGCGTGAGCGAGGGCGACCGCGAGCAGGTCCTTCTCGGCGTCACCGGCTCCGGCAAGACCTACACCATGGCGCAGGTGATCGAGCGCACGCAGCGCCCGGCCCTCATCCTCGCGCCCAACAAGACGCTCGCCGCCCAGCTCTATGGCGAGTTCAAGAGCTTCTTCCCGGAAAACGCGGTCGAGTATTTCGTCTCCTATTACGACTACTACCAGCCGGAAGCCTATGTCCCGCGCACCGACACCTACATAGAAAAGGAAAGCTCGATCAACGAGCAGATCGACCGCATGCGCCATGCCGCCACGCGCGCGCTGCTGGAACGCGACGACGTCATCATCGTCGCCTCCGTTTCCTGCATCTACGGTATCGGCTCGGTCGAAACCTATTCGGCCATGACCTTCGGCGTGAAACTTGGCGAGCGGCTCGACCGCAAGCAGCTGATCGCCGATCTCGTCGCCCTTCAGTACAAGCGCAACGATCAGGCCTTCGCCCGCGGCACCTTCCGCGTGCGCGGCGACACCATCGAGGTCTTCCCCGCGCATTACGAGGACCGCGCCTGGCGCATTTCGCTGTTCGGCGACGAGGTCGAGGAGATCGCGGAGTTCGATCCGCTGACCGGCCACAAGACCGACACTTTCGAGGAAGTGAAGCTCTACGCCAATTCGCATTACGTCACGCCGCGCCCGACGCTCAACCAGGCGATCGAGGAGATCAAGCACGACCTCCAGGTCCGCCTGCAGGAACTGAAGGGGCTGGGCAAGCTCCTCGAAGCGCAGCGCCTCGAACAGCGCACCCAGTTCGACATCGAGATGATGGAGGCGACGGGAAGCTGCGCCGGCATCGAGAACTATTCGCGCTACCTCACCGGCCGCAAGCCCGGCGAGCCGCCGCCCACCCTGTTCGAATATCTCCCCGACAATGCGCTCGTCTTCGCCGACGAAAGCCATGTCACCGTGCCGCAGATCGGCGGCATGTTCCGCGGCGACTACAAGCGCAAGTCGACGCTCGCGGAATACGGCTTCCGCCTGCCCTCCGCCGTCGACAACCGCCCCATGCGGTTCGAGGAATGGAACGCGATGCGCCCGCAATCGGTCTTCGTCTCGGCGACGCCCGGCCCCTGGGAAATGGACCAGACCGGCGGCGTCTTCGTCGAACAGGTGATCCGCCCGACCGGCCTCATCGACCCGCCGACCATCATCCGCCCGGTCGCGACGCAGGTCGACGACCTCATCGCCGAATGCCGCGAGGTCGCGGCGAAGGGCCAGCGCGTCCTCGTCACGACGCTGACGAAGCGGATGGCGGAAGACCTCACCGAATACATGCACGAACAGGGCATCCGCGTGCGCTACATGCATTCCGACATCGACACGCTGGAGCGCATCGAGATCATCCGCGATCTCCGCCTTGGCGCCTTCGACGTCCTGATCGGCATCAACCTGCTGCGCGAGGGCCTCGACATTCCCGAATGCGCGCTGGTCGCGATCCTCGACGCCGACAAGGAAGGTTTCCTGCGTTCCGAAACCTCATTGATCCAGACCATCGGCCGCGCCGCGCGCAACGTCGACGGCCGCGTCATCCTCTATGCCGACAACATCACCGGCTCGCTCGAACGCGCGATGGCCGAAACCGCGCGCCGCCGCGAGAAGCAGAAGGCCTATAACGAGGAACACGGCATCACGCCGGAATCGATCCGCCGCAACATCGGCGACATCCTCGAAAGCGTCTATGAGCGCGACCATGTCCGCGTCGACACCGGCGAGGCCGACGAAAGCTTCATCGGCCACAATTTGCGCGCCCACATCGCCGACCTCGAAAACCGCATGAAGGAAGCCGCCGCCGACCTCGAATTCGAAACCGCCGCGCGCCTGCGCGACGAGATCAAGCGCCTCGAAGCCACCGAACTCGCCATCGCCGACGACCCCCTGGCCCGGCAATCCGCCGTCGAGGAAAGCGTCGCCCGCACGGCCACAAAGGGCCGCTCGACAAGCGGTAAGCCAGGGACTAGGGCGCGGAAATACAAGAAGGGCACGGAGACACAA
>OOGU01000035.1_pt1 | contig 37422 bp, 27 predicted proteins | sample 1670261 | NCBI WGS metagenome assembly OOGU01 (sample SAMEA98137168, study PRJEB22522) | marine metagenome | biome: marine biome; feature: marine water body; material: sea ice | place: Arctic Ocean | collected 04-Sep-2015 | depth 1.3 m
GGCGCGGTCGCTGGCTGTGGCTGTGGATAGCGGCGCTGGGGGGGCGCCGGAGGCGTAGAGGTGTGCTGTGGGTAAGATGGTCGGCGGGGTCGGAGGTGTGTAAGGGGCAGGCCCATGGACGAAGCATTTGCCGCGGCCGTCGGTCAGTGGGCAAGCGACGGCATACCAGACAATCCACGCGCCTGGCTCGTCTCCACCGGGCGGTTCAAGTTCATCGACAAGCTGCGGCGGCGCACGCGTTTCGACACGCTGACACCTGAGCTGGTCCGCCTGCAAGACGACGCCCGCAGCAACGACCCGGCCGCGTCCGAGCTGGACGGACTGGAGGATGACCGACTCCGGCTGATCTTCACCTGCTGCCACCCGGCTCTCTCCACCGATGCCCAAGTCGCGCTGACCCTGCGCGAGATCTGCGACCTGACCACGGAAGAAATCGCCCGATCCTATCTGGCTGCGCCATCCACGCTGGCGCAGCGGATCGTCCGCGCCAAAGCGAAAATCAAGCGTGCACGCATCCCGTACGAGGTGCCGTCGCCAGCGGAATTGCCCGACCGGCTCGAAGCCGTGCTGCGGGTGGTCTACCTCGTGTTCAACGAAGGCTATGCGGCCTCATCCGGGGATACGCTGACGCGCCAGGACCTGAGCGGCGAAGCCATCCGGCTGGGCCGACTGCTCGCCGAATTACTGCCGGACCCGGACGTGCTCGGCCTGCTCGCACTGATGCTGTTTCACGAAGCCCGCAGGGCCGCACGCACCGACGACACGGGCGAGCTCGTGCGGCTGGAAGACCAGGACCGGAAGCTATGGGACAACGCGACAATCGCCGAGGCCAATACCTTGCTGGACCGCGCATTCGCCGGCCAACGCATCGGTGCCTATACGCTGCAGGCGGCCATCATCGGGGTGCATGCGAATACCGCAACAGCGGCGGACACCGACTGGAACCAGATCATCGCCCTCTACGACCTGCTGCTCCGCCTGCAGCCCTCACCCATCGTGCAGCTCAACCGCGCCGCTGCGGTCTCGATGCGCGATGGACCACAGGCCGGGCTTGCTTTACTCGATGCATTGGCCACAGACGAGGCGCTGGCAACGTTTCATCCCTACCACGCCGCGCGGGCCGAACTGCTGCGACAGCTAGGCGACCCGGCAGCGGCTGACCACGCCTACGTGCAGGCACTGCACTATGTGTCGCAGACTGTGGAACGCCGTTTCCTGGAGAAGCGCCGGGAATCGCTGCAACTCGCCGGAACCAAACCACTACGGCCGGGTTGAAACACCGCCAAGCGCAGGGGGATTATGGTTTGTGTTCCGTCATACCCATCGTGAGCACAAGCCCCGATCAACGAGGTATCTGAGTACCCATGCCTACAACGCCTACCATGCGCGCGATCGCAACTCGCCAAAGCGGGGATGCCGATGTTCTCCAAGCCACGGAGATGGCTCGGCCGACGCCCGGCGCCGGCCAGGTGCTGATCCAGGTGGCCGCCGCTGGCGTCAACCGCCCCGATGTACTCCAGCGCATGGGGCTTTACCGGCCGCCCGAAGATGCCTCCCCGCTACTGGGGCTGGAGGTGGCCGGAACGATAGTGGATGGCGACCTGTCGGGGACGGACTGGCAGCTTGGCGACACCGTGTGTGCGCTCGTTCATGGCGGTGGCTATGCGGAGTACTGCGTGGCGGAAGCCGATCAATGTCTGCCCGTGCCCAAGGGCTGGACGCTGGAACAGGCCGCTTCGCTACCGGAAACCTGCTTCACCGTCTGGAGCAATGTGTTCGAACGCGGCCGCCTCAGCGCCGGCGAATCGCTGCTGGTTCAGGGAGGCTCCAGCGGCATCGGCACCACCGCCATCCAGATCGCTACAGCACTCGGTCACCCGGTCTTCGCCACCGCTGGCACCGCCGAAAAATGCCAGGCCTGCGTGGATCTCGGCGCCCAGCGCGCCATCAACTACCGGGAAGAAGACTTCGCAGACGTGATCCGCGAGTTATCGGACGGCCGCGGTGTTGACGTGATCCTCGACATGGTCGGCGGCGACTACATGGAGCGGCAGATCAAGAGCCTTGCCGACGACGGCCGCCTGGTGCTCATCGGGCTGCTCGGCGGCAGCAAGGCCGAGGTGCCGCTCGCCCAGATCCTGATGCGGCGACTGACCGTCACCGGTTCGACCCTGCGCCCGCGCACGAAAGCTTACAAGGCCAAGCTGGCGGCTGATCTGCTCAAGCACGTGTGGCCACTCATGGAGGACGGGCGGTTCACGCCTCAGATTCACGCCCGGTTTGCGTTATCAGACGCAGCGGACGCCCATCGGATGATGGAATCCGGTTCGCACATTGGCAAGCTGGTACTGGTCACCGAGTCTGGTCGCTGAATACGCACTGGCTAACCTGTTAGCCATTCCATGCACACCCGACGAGCAGCGCATCAAGGCGCTTGATTCAGGACGACAGCGTTAATCCCAGAATAAAAGCAGCTGAGCGTGCTGCTTTACTGGGCCCATGGATGGACGCTGGCAAATCGCGGCAGCCGGCTAACCGATCAAGACGAATAAGTGCGCAAGAATCGGATAGTTGCCGCCAGCCCGAGTGCGCAGACTGCTCCCTCTCACAGCAAGGAGCTGAGCGCATGGCCACTTACGTTTTTCTTCATGGGTCCTTTCACGCCGCCTGGAACTGGCATCGCGTCGTCCCTCTCCTGGAAGCATCGGGACATCGCGGTATCGCACTGGACCTGCCTGGCCACGGGCGCGACCGTACGCCACCAAGCCGGGTTTTCTTGGACACCTGCGTTCAGCATGTTCTGGCGTGCATCGATCAGCAGTCAGAGCCCGTCGTTCTGGTGGCGCACAGCCGCAATGGCATCGTCATCTCGCAAGCCGCCGAACAGCGTCCCGAGCGCGTCAAGGGGCTGATCTATCTCGCCGCCTATCTGGTGCCGGACGGCAAGTCGATGATGGATTTTGCCCTGCAAGACGAGCATTCACTGGTCGCCCAGAATCTGGAGGCGGGGCTCGATCGAAGCCGCTTGTTGAGGATGACGCGAATTTTCCGCCATCGCTGGCTACAACGCCTCGCGGCGCGGCTGTTGCCGCAAGGCTTACAGGTCCATCGGCTAGCGCGTCACGCCTACAGGGAAGCCCTGTACCACGACTGTGGCGACGAAATCACCGAACTGGCTAACGTCTTGCTGGAAGCGGAGCCCAACTGGGCTGGTTTCACACCTTTGAAGCTCAGTCAGGCACGCTACGGCCGGGTGCCCAAGGTCTACATGGAATGCCTGCAAGACCGCGCGGTCACGCTGCCACTACAACGTGCGATGCTCCGTGAAACCCCATGTGACCACGTGTACTCGTTGGACAGCGGACACTCACCATTCTTCTCACAGCCTGCAGAACTGTGCCGCGTGCTGGCCGACAGCCTGCACCATTTCGAAGTCGCCCCTGTGAGAAACGCGGCATGAAACCGACAGACATCATCTGCTGGGATGCCATGCAGGCCCGCGATACCGCATTCGACGGCCGATTCCTCTATGGCGTGATGACCACCGGTGTCTACTGCCGGCCGTCCTGCTCGTCACGCATGCCGAAGCGCGAAAACGTCAGGTTCTACGCTATGGCTGCCGAAGCCGAGCTAGACGGCTTGCGACCCTGCAAACGCTGCCAGCCACTGGCAAAGACCGCTGACGAACTCGCCGTACGGAAGATGCGCGAGCTCGGCCGGTATATCCAGGCGCACAGTGCCGAAACGCTGACCCTGGAGACCCTGGCGAAACGCGCCCACCTGAGCCCGTCGCATCTCCAGCGTCAGTTCAAGAAGGTGCTGGGAGTATCACCCAAGCACTTTATTGAAACCTGCCGGCTGGACACGCTCAAAACCCAACTTCGGGAGGGCACCTCTGTCGCAACGGCCACTTACGAGGCCGGTTTCGGCAGCAGCAGCCGGGTCTATGAGCGCGCGGCAAGCAGGCTGGGCATGACGCCCAAACAGTACAGCGCCGGTGGGCTGGATGTCGCGATCTCCTGGGCCACATCCGACACCGCGCTCGGCTTGCTGATGATGGCGGCCAGTGACCGGGGCTTATGTTTCGTGCAATTCGGCCGCAGCGAAGACGACCTGCTGACCGCATTGCGCAAAGAGTTTCCGGCCGCCGCGATCACGCGCATGGCCGACGGCGGCGACGATCAGTTCATGCAGTGGATGGCGTCATTGTCGCGCCATCTGGCAGGACAACAGCCCGCAGGCGATCTGCCGGTTGAACTGCGCGGCACGGCCTTCCAGATGCAAGTGTGGCGCTACCTGCTGACGATTCCCCCTGGCGAACTGCGGTCGTATACCGAAGTGGCGCAGGCCGTCGGCAAACCGAAAGCGGTTCGCGCGGTCGCCAACGCCTGCGCGGCCAATCGGGTGGCCGTGCTGGTGCCCTGCCACCGAGTCATACGCGGCGATGGTCATTTGGGAGGCTACCGTTGGGGGCTGGAGCGCAAGCGCACGCTCATTGATCAGGAGCGGGCTGACCGCGCGACCCACCCATGAGCAACATTGACGCCGAAGCATTGCGCGGCAAGCTGGACAGCGATGGTTTCGCAATACTGCCCGCCTTGCTCGATCCGGATAACTGCGAAGCGCTGCGTTCGCTTTACGCGGATGAACGCCATTTCCGCTCGCGGGTCATCATGCAGCGACATCACTTCGGCCGCGGCGAGTACCAGTACCTGCGCTACCCGCTGCCTAGCCATGTGTCGACGCTGCGGGGGCGGCTCTACGCCGTACTGGCGCCGATCGCGAATGACTGGGCGCACGCGCTGGGTGAAGAGCGCAAATACCCGCCTCAACACCAGGACTATCTGCAGAACTGCCATGCAGCAGGCCAAGCCCGCCCGACCCCGCTTATCCTTAAATACGGTGCCGGTGACTACAACTGTCTGCATCAGGATCTCTACGGCGAGCAGGTGTTCCCGTTGCAGGCGGTCATCATGCTCAGCTCGCCCGGCGACGACTTTCAGGGGGGTGAGCTGGTGCTGGTTGAACAACGCCCACGCGCGCAATCGCGGCCCCAGGTAATCCGGATGAACCAGGGTGATGCTGTGATCTTCGCGGTGAATCAGCGACCCAAACAGGGCGTTCGCGGCACCTATCGCGTTCGGATGAAGCATGGTGTCAGCCGCGTCGAAGCCGGGGAGCGCTACACGCTCGGTATCATCTTTCACGACGCGCAGTGAGCATGGCCTGCTGATCAGGCCTGCACGAGTCAGATTGATAGCCCACTGCTTGAGAGCGTCGGTCGGAGACAACGGTACGGTTCATCGACTGGGCGGCGATAAATTCGTCATCCTCCTCAAGTCACCCTCCGCCTCATCGGAGGCCGCAGACGATGCTGCGAGTAAGGCTGCGGAAGCCATCTTGTCCGCAATCGTGGCCGTTCGCATTGCCACAGCCGTGCTCCGGAAAAACCCGACATGGCATCCGGATGTAGCTGATGGCGAAACGCCAGCCAGCTCAACAAGCAAGAATGGCCTTCAGTGGCGAGTTGCCTGCGTCTCGCCGAGCGCGTGACGGGCACGGCTCGCAAGCAACGCCTGAACTGCCTGCTTGCGCGTGCGGGCGTGGGTGACGCTCCAATCACGCGAAATGGCGCCGACTGAGTCGATCCAGGCCATCAGGTGATCACGACCGGACTGGGTTAGCGCGTAGCTCCACACATCGTTCTCCAGCGCAATATCCAGCAACTCATTGGCGATCAACATGCCAATCGCGCGGGCGAAATCGCTTTCTCGGACGACCAGCGAGGCGCGCACCTGATCCACCAGATTCTGCGGCGTGGACCCGGAGCCCGTCAGCGTGCCGAGATCATCGGCGGCCTGGAGAATCGCGATCTGCGTGACCTCGATGAATTCGGGAACGCCCATCTGCTTGCGCCGCTCGCCTTCACCACTGGGGTCGCTCGCGATTGTTCCGTCCAGCATGGGGTTACTCCACGGTTGCCGTTGCTTTCGAGTGGTCTGCAGGCTAACAATCGAAAAGTGAACATTTTGGCAACGCGCGCCGAATGGGCAGGACGGTCGTCATGGCGGCGGATACCGCTGGTCCGAACCCTCAGATGCTTGCGCGATCCGCCAGAATCTTTACAATGCGCGCCTCGCTGAACGCCAAATGTGCGTCACGAAATCGCGGGCCCGTAGCTCAGTTGGATAGAGTACCTGGCTACGAACCAGGGGGTCGGGCGTTCGAATCGCTCCGGGCCCGCCATATTTAATCAAAAAAACCAGAGACTTAGCGGTCTCTGGTTTTTTTGTGCCCGACGTTTGAGCGGTTTGTGTCCCCCTCGTGTCCTGGCGGTGGCCAACGCGCACTGGCCGGTGCTTTGAAGTGCCCCTGAAACTGCGGGAGAAGAGGAAGTGGAGCAGCGCCGCATTGTCTACAGAAGCCTCGGAACGGCACACGACACCACCAAGAGCGTCACGTATCCCCTCGTACCACCCGCTCGCGCTCAATCTCCTGACTCACGAAGACCACCCACTGTTTCGCCTGGTCCCGGTAGTCGGAGAACGCGGTCGCCTCTTTGAAAGCCTGCATGGCTTGGCCATAGCGCTTGAGGTTGTAGTAGGCCGTGCCGATCTGCATGTTGGCACTGCCCGGCCGCTCCAAGCCGCCGAGATCGGTCACGTTGTTCGATCCGGATGTAGTGCAATTAGTAAGGTGTCACCGTAATTCACCGTAATTCCGTCCCTATTACCCCCAGACGGCGACCTCTCGGGGGCATGGTTGTTGCTCATCGACAGGCATCCCAGTCCCTACCTGCCTTGAACATGCCAAGACGACACGGTTTAACCCTCGCCGCACTCAGCATTCGAGTCCTCGCCACTGCCATGGGCCTGCTCGCGCTCTCCACGAGTCAGGCGCAGGATGACGAGCCCGAAACGGTCGACACTATTCCAGTGGCGCCGCTGGATGAAGAGGATGCCCCCCAGTCCTCCGGAACCTTACGATTGGAAGAAGTGGTCGTGACAGCAACCAAGCGCGAGGCATCGGTGCGAGACGTGCCGTCCAGCATCGATGCGATGTCAGGCGAAGACCTGATCGAAGCGGGAGCTACTGACCTGGAGCAAATCCTGGCCCAGTCACCGGGCGTGACCTTTGGCAGCACAGGTGGGTCGGAGATCCGCCAGCAGGTCGTCATTCGCGGCGTGACCGCCAGTGGCACCGTTGGCTATGGCGGCACGACCACGGGCTATCTGTTCAATGACGTGTCGCTGGTCAACCCTTCCGTGGCCGGAGCCATCCCAGGGATCGATCCGTTCGACCTGGCCACGGTCGAGGTCCTCAAAGGCCCGCAAGGCACCCTGTTCGGCGGCGCTGCGCTCGCCGGAGCCATTCGATACGTACCCAACAAACCCGAACTGATCGATACCTTCGGAAGCCTGTCGCTGGGTCTCAGTGAAGTCGCGGACAGCGAGGGACTTGCTCGCCACTACACCGGCTTTCTGAACGCCCCCGTCGGCGACACGGCAGCGATTCGAGTGGTCGGGACCAAACGCACCGATCCCGGGTCCATCGATGACCTCACGACAGGCGAGAACGACATCAACAGCGGCGGCAACACGCAGGCGCGCGTGATCGGGCTGTGGGAGCCGACGAGCCGACTCAGTGCGGAATTCATGGCATATCGCTTCGAGGCACACTCGGACGCCAGCGGCTCCACCGACAACCCCGACCGCCGGGAAACAGAGTCACGCCGCAAGGAAACACCGGGCGAGACCTGGGCCAACCTGTACCGGAGCGAGGTCGAGTATGAATTCGACAGCTTCTCGGTGACCGGAATCGGCAGCTTCCTGGAAAAGGACAGCGAAAGCATCTTCGATCTGACCGCATTCTGGGGCGTTGAAGATATCGAAGGCACCAAGGTCTGGCAGCTGTTTGAAGGCCATACCGAACAGACCACTGCAGAACTGCGTCTGGTTTCGGCTGAGCCCAGCCACGTCGGATTCTGGCCTCTGGATGGATGGGATTATCTGGTGGGACTGTACTGGCTGGAGGCGGAACAGGTCTTCGATAACACCACGTTTGCCACACTGACGGCGGTCTTGGACCCTCTGACCATCGAAGTTCTGAATATCCCTTCGGACCTATCGGCGGACGCCGATGAAACCGCCGTGTTCTTTGATCTAACCCGCCCGCTTGGCAACCACTTCGAGATCAACCTCGGGGGCCGGTATTTCCGACAGGAGAGCATCGGCTATATCGAAACCAGCGACACACCGGATGGAGTGACCCTGGAGGAAGGCGGCTTCAACCCCAAAGCGGCCGTGACCTGGCACGCTGCGGACCATATCCGGGTGATCGCCAACTATGCCAAAGGGTTCCGGTTCGGGGGGTTCAACAACAACCCGCTCAACGATCCGGACATCGAGTTCACCTATTTCTCTGACGAGATCCAGAACTACGAACTCGGCGCGCGAACCGACTGGTTTGAAGGCGCGCTTCGATTCGATCTGACCGCGTTCCTCATCGACTGGATCAATCCACAAATTCGTCAGTCCAGTCAGACCACATCCACGTCCTATATCAACAATGCGGGCGGAGCGCAGGTCAAGGGCGTGGAGTCGGCGCTGACGACCCTGCTGCCCTGGAATTTCACACTGAACCTGAACGGCGCCTATGTCGATGCACGTCTGACAGAAACCTTCGACACGTCGCGCGGCACGGCTCCCGAGGGCTCGCGCCTACCCGCCACACCGCATCTCACGGGCAGCGTCAATCTCATGCACGACACCTTCCTCGGATACTGGCAACTCAGTTCGGTACTCAGTTACAGCTATCAGGGTGAGTCCAACAACGAGATTGTGAACTACGAAAAGCTCCCAGCCTACGGGCTGTTGGGAGCCTCCCTCAGCCTGACGCGCCTGGGGCTGGTCACACCCAACATTCGCTTGAGCGGGACCAACCTGCTGAACGAGACGGTCCCGGTCAACATCCTGCACGGTGTGGCGGCCACCAACGGCGACCTGAACTACGGCCTGCTGCGGCCTCGAACCGTCACCCTGTCCCTCGGGATCGAGTTCTAGGGCTGCATCCTCTGCCTTGCTTCAGTCAGGATGCCGAATCCGGAATCGATCACTCGAGAACGTCAAAGATACTCAGCGGACCAAAATCCTGCCCCGCCAGGTGTGCCGAAGAAAATGCGTTGGCGGCGAAGACCCCGCCGCGTGACGTGGGTGGGGGTAGTCAGGACCGATGATCCCAGGGAGATGAGTCATTCTGCCGGCATAGCGATAAATCAGTGCAATTAGTAAGGTGTCACCGGAATTCCCGTAATTCTTATTAAGATTTTATCTTTTTAACCAGCTCATTCCCTCTACGAGTGCAGAATAGTTATCCACCCCGGAATGCCCATAGATATGCTCCCTTAGGAACACACTAACACCAACTGACCTAAAGTATTCACGAGCGGCATACGCATTCTTTATATCCACTATCGAATCGAATGGCGAATGATAAACAAACAAACGACGATCTTTCAGTGGCAAACCGTCGAATACTCGAGAACTGTCAAAGACGCTCCCAGCGACTACTGCACCAGAAACAAACTTACCGCTTGACAATAAAGAATATACAGCGGGACCTGAACTAGAAAACCCTACCAGGTAGACTTCACCATGAATATCCACCTCCGAACCAAGAATAGATTTGACAAGATACGTTATCCAATCTTCCGTAGGCACTAGCGCTTCAGGAGGGATAACAAAGTATGTTGGCCAAACGATCTTTTGAGATTCACTCCATACAAATGCCAAGGGCTGAACGACTAAACAGGAACCCTTTTCCACAAAACGATCAACCATCCGACCCAAGCCGATGGTTTCTGCTCCACCGCGACCACCTACTAAAACTACAACTAGGCATGTCGCCTTGGCGCCCTCTATCAACCCAGACGAAAAAATCACTGCCTCAAACATAGGCTTCGACTCAATAACATCATAAGTAAACTGCCTGTATAGCTCACCTACCTCTAGCATACCCTCAATTGAATCATTACCACTTTCCGAACCGGGCGCCGATGAAGCGAACACCGACTGGACGAAAATAATCAAAAATAATATCAATACATTTGGTCGAAAATAAATATACCGCCTCATTAAGCGTGCTCAAGCCAATTTATCAATACACACTTATCAGTAGAGACGGGCATATTTACTCGATGCACAAAAAGGCACCCCAGGATGCACTAACGGGAATGCGGGGTCTACTTTTGTATTTCGCAGCTGCCGGGGCGCTATGGTATGAAGTAACCTTACAGCCGACGGGGTGTGGCTACTGGGGTGCGCCATCCGTAGAGGAAATAGGTACAGACCAGAATGTTCCCCCGAAGACCACCCACTGTTTCGCCTGATCCCGGTAGTCGGAGAACGTGGTCGCCTCTTTGAAAGCCTGCATGGCTTGTCCATAGCGCTTGAGGTTGTAGTAGGCCGTGCCGATCTGCATGTAGGCTCTGCCCGGCCGCTCCAATCCGCCGAGATCGGTCACGTTGTTCGATCCGAATTTAGTGTAATTAGTAAGGTGTCACCGTAATTCTGTAATTCTGATAAATCAGTGCAATTAGTAAGGTGTCACCGGAATCTCGGTCACCGTAATTCCCGTAATTCCCGTAGGTGCTTTGGCGAGTTACGATAACAAAATCGCGACATTGAATAAAATATTTATTCCAGCGGGCCACGATATAATTTCTTTTCGACGCGAAGGTGTCAAGGCGAGGTATGATAAGCAAATAACAGATAGCGGGATATAAATGACCTTCAAGAAAACATAATATATTAATAGTAGTGCCATGAAGGAATCAGGCAACGTCATTAACGTCGACTCATCGACTACGCCTATCAACGCTCGGAAGCCGGCAACCGAATAAACGAATGTAAGCGGAGGCACGATAAGGAATCCGCGTATCGTGCCTTCGCTAATGATTGAGTGCTGATTCAATGAACAAAGGTCAATGCAGGTCGAATATGACTACCACAACCTTCTATCGCTTCGCCAGCTATCGGATTCCATATCCACGCCTCTGATCCGGGGAAGTTGTCCCACTATGCACTCGTGAGAAGCGCCGCTGCCAAGCTACGGTTTACGGTGACACCTTACCAATTACACTAATTTAACCTACTCCGGGGAATTCGGGGCCAAGCCTTGTTTCGGGCACAATAAATCACTCTGCTGACGACTGAGCAGTACAAGTCAACGTGCTCACCCACTTCTCGCATGAAACAAGAGCTCACCCCGGTGCTCCGCGCAAGCACAGTTCGTAGCTGGTCTACACTCCGCCGAGTGCTGTCGAAACGGAGTGGGAACCGGCGCCCGTTACGGGCAAATGGCGCGGTCTTCGCATAGGCTTTCGCCGGGCATCGCCGAGCCGAAGTTCCTATCCTGGCTTCGCCGGCGACGGTATCAGGGAGAACCGACTTGGCTGGGAACTGGACACGCGCGGCCGGCATCTGGCTGCTAGGCGCAAGCGCTTTGCTCGCCAGCGGCGTTGGCGCCGCTCAGGAGACCGATACGGTCGACACGATTCCGCTGCCGCCTCTTGAGCGGGAACCACCTCGCCGCGCGAATAACGGCCTGGTTCTGGAAGAGGTCGTCGTCCTCGCTCCGAAAACGCAACAAACGCTGGATGAGGTCGCTGTTTCGGCCTCGGTGGTGGACCGCGACACGCTGGCCGAGTCCGGCGGTTTCGATCCTTCAGCGTTGGAAGATTTTGCCCCGAATGTCGAGCTGGACACCGACCCGCAGGCGCCGGTGATCGGCATCCGCGGTTTTTCCACTGAGACCGACAATGTGGGGTTCGAGCCCTCGGTGGGGCTTTCACTGGATGAGCTGGCGATCAATCGCCCCGAGTTCATCGCCGATGGCTTGTTCGATATCGACCGGATCGAGGTTTTCCGCGGCCCGCAGGGCAGCCTGTTCGGCAAGAACACCATCGCCGGCGTCATCAATATTTATTCGGCGGAGCCGGACGACGATGTCGGCACGGTGCTCGCTGCGACCGCTGGCTCGCACCAGGAACGCCGGATCGAAGCCGGCGCTGACCTGAACCTGTTCGACGGTGCGCTGGGTCTGCGCGTGGCAGGCGTGGACTGGCAACACGATGGCTTTGTCTACAACCGCTTTCTGGACGAGCGCGAAGGGACCGTCGACCAGCAGGCGTTGCGCCTCAAGGCCGTGATCGCACCGTTGTCGAACTGGACGCTGCGCCTGTCAACGCAGTTCTCCGACACCGACTCGGTTTATCCACCCTGGCAGTTGATGGATGCCACCGACCAGGTACTGGACTACCTACGCGAGTTTGACCCGGAGATTGAAGACGACCCCACCGACGCGGAGACCAGCTTCAACACACCGGGCTATGTGGATCGGCACTCGGATGTCAGCCGGGCTGTCTTTGAATACGACGCGGCCGGCTGGTTTGGCCTGTCGGATCTGCTGCACACGGTGGTCGTCGGCCGTGCTGCTTTCGATTTCACGACTATCATCGATATCGACGTCAGCCCATCGGATCTGATCATCACGGATTTTCGGGCCGACTACGCGCAGAACTCCATCGAGGCCCGGACATCGGGCCGCGCAGACAGCTTCTTCGGGCTCGGGCGGACGGTGGATTTTGTTGTCGGCCTCTATGCACTGGATGCCGAACTCACCAGCAACCTGGACACCCTCGCCGGCCAGGACCTGGTGCCATTTGCGTTGACCACACCGGGCCTGGAGGCCCTGGGCATTCCCGCAGGAGCGCTCGGCCCCCTGCTCGACCTGCTGCCTCCTGGCCCCGGCGTACCGATCAACGACGCCTTCTTGCGCGGCTACGCTCAAGACACCCAGTCCTACGCCGCGTTCGGCCAGATGACCTGGCGCTGGACCGACCGCTGGTCCGGCATCGTCGGCGCTCGCTACGGCAGCGAAACCAAGCGGGCGTCGTACCAGGTTGAGCAGGAAGGCGTCGGACTCATCGGTCTGATACTGGGCGCGGAAACTTTCGCCACCGACACACCCATCGAGCGCAAGGAAGACGACTTCTCCCCGACGTTCGGACTGCGCTGGGATGCCTCCGATAGCACGACCGCGTTTCTCACCTGGGCGCGCGGCTTCAAGGGCGGTGGTTTCAACGCGACGGCCAACACGCCCGAGAACCTGGAATTCGAGCCGGAAGTCGCGACCAGCGTCGAACTCTCGACCAAAAGCCGCTTTCGCGAGATCGGTCTAAGCCTCGATCTGGCCGCCTACAATACGGACGTGGAACAGCTGCAAGTGGTCGACTTCGACGGCACCGCCTACCAGGTCCGCAATGCCGCCGAGGCCAGGCTGCGCGGTATCGAAGGTGGCTTTTCCTGGCAGACGCCCTGGCACTGGCTCCGCGTATCGGGCGGATTCGCGTTCAGCGAAGCGACCTACCTGCGGTACACCGACGCCCCGCCGGTCGAAGGCAGCGACGACAACACTCAGGATCTCTCGGGCCGCACGCTCGCCAACGCGCCCCGCTCCACGCTGTCATTGTCGCCGGAGGTCACCTTCCCCGGCATGTTCGGCATCGTCCCGCGCGTGGCGGTGGACGTCAGCCACCGCGGGGACCAGTACTCAGCCACTGACCTCGATGAGCACAGCTTTCAGGACGCCTACACCCTATATGGCGCCCGCCTCGTGCTGGCCTCCGCCTCCGATCGCTGGGCGCTGGTGCTACGCGGCCGCAACCTCACCGACGAACGCGTCCGCGACCTGGTCTTCGACTCCTCCGTGTTCGAGAACACCTATGTCGCCCAGTCCACTGCCGAGCGCACCGCATCGGTCACCCTGCGGGTGAACTTCTAGCGGAACCAGGCAGACGGCGACCGAGATCGCCGAGTACCATCCGGGGCGACCAAGACAACAGCAGGTTGAGGAGACCCCATGTACGACTACCAGACGCTTAGCGTCGCCAAGGCCGACCGGATCGCCACGCTCACGCTGAACCGGCCGGATCAGATGAATGCCTTCACCGTCGAAATGTCCCAGGAACTGGTCGACTTTTTCACGCGCGTGAATGACGACACCGAGGTCGGCGCCATTATCGTGACCGGTGCCGGCAAGGCATTCTGCGCCGGCATGGATTTGTCCACCGGCGGCAACGTTTTCGGCCTGGCCGAGCACCAGGAACCCACCCTGGAAGACATCCGCGAGCGCCGCGACGATCCCGAGATTTATCGGGGCGTGCGCGATACCGGCGGGCTCGTGACCCTGTCGATCTTCAACTGCACCAAACCCGTCATCGCCGCGATGAACGGTGCCGCCGTTGGTATCGGCGCCACGATGACGCTGGCCATGGATTTTCGCATCGCCTCCAGTAAGGCCAGGATCGGCTTCGTCTTCGGCCGCATCGGCATCGTGCCGGAGGCCTGCTCCTCCTGGTTTCTGCCGCGTCTTGTAGGCATCCAGAAAGCCTTGGAATGGTGCTACACCGCCGACATTCTCGACGCGCAAACCGCGCTGGACGGCGGCTTGCTGAAATCGGTGCACGAACCCGAGCAGCTGATGGCCGAGGCGCGCACATTCGCGTTGTCGTTGATCAGCAATCGCTCGGCGGTGGCCGTCGCCCTCACCCGGCAGATGCTCTACCGCAACTCGGCGCAGCCGCATCCCTTCAATGCCCACGAAATCGACTCGCTGGCCGTGTTTTACACCAGCCGCAAGGACGGCCGGGAAGGCGTGCAGGCGTTTCTGGACAAGCGCGAGGCAGATTTCACCGCCCAGGTGCCGGACGACCTGCCGCCGTTCTACAAAGACTGGGCGAAGTAACCCGCCAGTCGGCGACACGATGCGACAGGCCACGCGAACCACGTCAGGGTTCGCGTGGCGGTGGCTACGGCCCTTCGAACAGCTGAACCGTCACCACCCCGTCTCGGTCAGCTCCGCCAACCACCAGTGCCCCGGTGCTATCGGAGGCGGCATCAAAACCATATTGCGTGATGCCGCCTAGAGAAGCGGCCACACCCGCGAGATCAGCTCCGGCTGCGAACGGCACCAGGGTGTCCGAGTAAAGCGCCGAGAACGCGCCGTCGTCGCCGGTCTGTACCCGCAATGTGGGGTTGATGCGATCAACCTGCGCTGCCGTAGCGTTGACTGCCAGCTTCGGGCCGGCCAAGCCCCTGGGCGGCACCCGACGGGCGAACGCATCGCAGCCGTCGGTGTAGAACACCACCGCCTGGCCCGTGGCGTCGATATCCAGCGCCTCACTCAGGCAGTAGTACCCGCCGGATGTTTGCAGCAATTCCACAACCTGGGGCAGCTGTTGCATCCGCCGATCCGCGGCGAGGCGTCCCACCTGCAACACCTGCATGCCCGCACCCACCGGGGCGAGTTGAACGGCCCACAGGTAAACGACATCACCGGCAGGCGTCACTTCAAAACCAGACAGCCTCAGCTTGACCGGATAATTCTCCGGCAGGAAGACCGTTGGCGATGGCAGAACATCGATCCCTGCGACCGTCACGTCGCCGCCCGCCCGGCTCAAGCCCACCAGCGTGGTCTGGGCGATGTCATCCATCCAGCGCATCCGGAGCTCTTGATCGTAAGCTTCGGCTTTCAAGCACAACAGGCGGGGATACCGGCAGGACTGCGGGGCGGCGGTTGCACGTTCGAACACCCAGCCCACCGCCAGGCGACCGCCGTCTGCGAGCGCGGCCATGGGCGTCGCGGCCGTTCCGATTGGCTCCACGATACCCACGGTTTGAATCGCCTCCAACGGCGTGCCGTCGTAAGCGAAGCGGCGCGCACGAACTGCGTTGCCCGTATTCGTGCCATCCAGCCACGCAACGGCCATCACGCCGTCTGCAATAGCGATGTCGAACCGGCTTTGATTCCCCGGCGTCTCCATCACGTTGATCTCGCCGCTCAGCGGGGTGCCATCGGCTGCGTAGACGCGCGCCCGGACATCGTATTCAAGATCACCCGGCCGCGCGTATGCCCAGCCAACTACGAACTCCCCGCTCGGTGCGCGATCGACGTGCACGTTGTAATTTTGCCCCGGCGTGAGGTTCGCCTGAATCGGCGGTGTCAGCGGATCTCCAGGCGCGGCCGATGCCTGCATCGCAAACAAGCCGATGAGCAGCGTGGCTGCCCACTGAGCGCAAGTCTTCGTCGTCATTGGCGTCTCCTCCCCCGTCGTTATCTGGGTTTTCAGCGGGGCACTGTCAGACCGTGAACACTTTTCACCACGAGTTCAGTCGGACGTTCCATGACCTCGGCTGTAGGGGATATTCGACAGCTGCGCGAACGGCCTACAACCATTTGTTTATGCACCGGAGCCCTAAATACGGCTTCATGCTGACAAAGTCCTAATAAGGACATTTCAGCCAGCTCAATTCTGATAGCGTTCCGGTCGACAAGGGAATGTCACCCCCCAATTCAGAGGAATCACGATGCGCTTCGATTTCGACACCCGTTCGTACACGGGAAACCTGCTCGGTCATCTCGGCTCCGGCAGTCGCCTGCTGCTGGCAGGGCTGGCGGCTGTTTCGCTCGCCGCGTGCAGCGAGTCGCCGAGCTCCCCGGAGATCACCGGCGAGACCACAGCAGTCGTCGACACCGTCCAGGACATCGGCCCGCAGCCCTACGTCGTTCGCCTGAACGAATCGCTGCTCGGTCTTCAGCTGGTCAGCAACGCGGTCGATTCCACCTTGGCGTTGATCGGTGCGGAAGCGGCATTTCTGAAATACGACACGGTGTTCAAGGGGTTCGCTGCCCGGTTGACCGAACAACAGGTTGCCGCTCTGGAGCAACTACCCATCATCGCGTCGGTTCGGCCCGACACCTTGGTGAGCATCTCGGGGACGCAAACATCTCCCACCTACGGGCTAGATCGCATCGATGAACTGTCGCTGCCGATGGATGGCGTGTTCAGTTACCCGGACAGCGCTGGCGCCGGTGTTCACGTTTACGTGCTCGATTCAGGCATCAACCCGGACCACGTTGAATTCAGTGGCCGGGTCGGCACCGGACGCAATTTCATCAATGACGGCCCCATCGGCATCGATTCCCTGATCGTACTCAACCTCGGCGGTATCTGGGAGGTGCTGGGCTACCAGCCCGATCCGGACGCCTGGCAGGACTGCAACGGTCACGGCACGCATGTATCTGGCACGGCAGTCGGCACCACCTACGGCGTGGCGAAGCAGGCCACGGTGCATCCGATTCGCGTGCTCGGCTGTGCGGGTACGGGCGCGTTCTCCGGCATCATCGCCGGCATGGAATGGGTTGCGGAAAACGCCGAGCGGCCCGCCGTCGTCAACATGAGCCTGGGGGCTGGATCAAACCCGGATATCGACGCCGCCACCAATGCGCTGTTCGCGGCCGGCATCCTGCCTCTCGTGGCTGCCGGCAACGACAATGCAGACGCCTGTGGCCATTCGCCCGCGGCCGCGGTGAATGCCGTGACAGTCGGCTCGACCGATGCCGCCGACAATGAATCCAGCTTCTCCAATCACGGCACCTGCGTGGACATCTTCGCACCGGGCACGGACGTGGTCTCGGCGAGCTACAGCAACACTACCGGCACATCGACCCTGAGCGGAACATCCATGGCAACGCCGCATGTGGCCGGTGCCGCGGCGCTCATTCTGGGCGAGACACCTTCGCTCTCACCAGCCGATGTCACCGCCGCGCTGATCAGTAATGCGACGTCCGGCACCATCGCGCTGAGTCCAGCCACGGCGGGTTCTCCCAACCTGTTGCTGAATGCTTTCCCGGAAGGCGCCAAGCAGTAGCAAGCGGCCGGGCGCAACAGCACACAACGGGCTGGCGATTTGCCAGCCCGTTGTCGTTCAGGCGGGTTGTTACGTTACGCGCTCGCCTCAGTGTTGGCGCCGGCCGTCAGACCGCGGATGGCTGCGCCAAGCATTGAGAATTCCTCGCGGCGCGGCGAACCCTGCCGCCACACCAGTGCGACCTGACGCCGCGATGGCTCCGCCAGCGGCACAAGGCGAACCTCCATGCCGGCGATGATGCCGGCGTCGATCGCCAACTGGGGGAGCAGCGTGACACCGACCCCGGCGCCGACCATCTGCACCAGCGTGTGAAAGCTGCTGGCTTCAAACCGGTTACGGCCCCATGCCCCCTGCAGCTTGCACACCTCGATGGCCTGCGCCCGCAGGCAATGGCCCTCCTCCAGCAGCATCAAGGGTTCATCGCTCAGCGCTGGTACCGACACCGAGTCCTGTTTGGCGAGCGGGTGATCGGCGTGGCAGGCGAACTGGAATGCGTCTTCGAACAGAATCTGGCATTCGCAGCCGTCGAGATCGTAGGGCAGTGCGGCCACGATGGCATCGAGTTCGCCGGCTTGCAGCTGGTTGAGCAGCACGTGGGTGAGGCCCTCCTCCAGAAACAGCCGAAGATCCGGAAACTGCTTGCGCAGCTTGACCAGAACGCGCGGCAGCAGAAACGGACCGACGGTCGGAATAGCCCCAAGGCGTAAATCACCGCTCAGTGGCGCCCGGTCCGACGCGGCCAGGCTCATGATGTCCTCCGCATCACGCAGCAACTCACGCGCCCTGACTGCGATGGCCTGACCGATGGGCGTGATGAGCACATGCCGCCTCGAACGCTCTGCCAGACGCACGCCCAGCACCCGCTCCAGGTCCTGTATGCCGGCACTCAGCGTGGAGGGCGTGACGTGGCAGCGCTCGGCTGCACGCCCGAAATGGCCGAGGTCCGCCAAGGCGGCCAAGTACTCCAGTTGCTTGAGTGTCGGCAGTCGTTTCATGTTGGCCCAGTGTTCGATTATTACGAACAATATATACGCTATTAATCGCTTTACCCGACATTAGTGCGAGACTATTCTCGACGTCAATCCCGGTTGCTGCCGGGGCGTACAGCGGTTGGGATTCGGCCCGTCCTCGGGCATGTTCCCAGCTGCGTCGAGACAAGATCTCGACGTCATAAGCACAGCGTGAAGGAGATGGGTTATGGACGGAAAAGAAATGGGTGCTTCGGGCAAATGTCCGGTGATGCACGGCGGGGCAACCTCCACCAACATGTCGAACCTGGGATGGTGGCCCGAGGCTCTAAACCTCGACATCCTGCACCAGCACGACAGCAAGACCGACCCGATGGGGTTGGCTTTCGACTATCGGGAAACGGTCAAGTCGCTGGATTTCGATGCGCTCAAGGCCGACCTGCACGCATTGATGGCCGACAGCCAGGACTGGTGGCCCGCCGATTGGGGGCACTACGGGGGCTTGATGATCCGCATGGCTTGGCACGCCGCCGGGTCTTACCGCACGGCGGATGGCCGCGGCGGCGGCGCGACCGGCAACCAGCGCTTCGCGCCGCTGAATTCCTGGCCCGACAACGTCAACCTGGACAAGGCGCGACGGCTGTTGTGGCCGGTCAAGAAAAAATACGGCAACCAGATCAGCTGGGCCGATCTGATCATTCTGGCCGGCACCATCGCCTATGAATCCATGGGCCTGAAGACCTTCGGCTTCGCCTTCGGCCGGGCCGATATCTGGCACCCGGAGAAGGACGTCTACTGGGGCGCCGAGAAAGAATGGCTGGCACCGACCGAGAACCCGCACAGCCGGTACTCCGGCGAACGCGATCTGGAGAACCCACTGGCCGCAGTGATGATGGGGCTGATCTACGTCAACCCCGAAGGCGTGGATGGCAATCCTGATCCGCTGAAAACGGCCAAAGACGTGCGCGACACCTTCGCCCGAATGGCCATGAACGACGAGGAAACCGTGGCCCTGACCGCCGGTGGACACACGGTGGGCAAATGCCATGGCAATGGCGATGCGGCCCTGCTCGGCCCCGACCCGGAAGCCGCCGGCACCGAGGATCAGGGCCTGGGCTGGCTCAACAAGACCGGGCGCGGCATCGGTAGCGATGCCGTCACCAGCGGCATCGAGGGTGCCTGGACCACGAACCCGACGCAGTGGGACAACGGCTATTTCCACCTGCTGCTGAACTACGACTGGGCGCTGAAGAAAAGCCCGGCCGGTGCCTGGCAGTGGGAGCCGATCAACATCAAGGAAGAAGACAAGCCGATCGATGCCGAGGACCCGTCGATCCGCCGCAATCCGATCATGACGGACGCCGACATGGCCATGAAAATGGACCCCGCGTACCGCAAGATCGCCGAGCGCTACTACCAGAACCCCGAGGAATTCTCCGATGCCTTCGCCCGGGCCTGGTTCAAGCTGACCCACCGCGACATGGGGCCGAAAACCCGCTACATCGGACCCGATGTGCCACAGGAAGACCTGATCTGGCAGGACCCGGTTCCAGCCGGCAGCACCGACTACGATGTCAGTGCCGTCAAGGCGAAGATCGTGGCCAGCGGACTAAGCATCAGCGAACTGGTCTGCACCGCCTGGGACAGCGCCAGGACTTACCGCGGCTCGGACATGCGCGGCGGCGCCAATGGTGCGCGCATTCGCCTGGCACCGGCACGACACTGGGCTGGCAACGAGCCCGAACGCCTGGACCGCGTGTTGCCGGTATTGGACGCCATCGCCACCGAGACCGGTGCCAGTGTGGCCGACGTGATCGTGCTGGCCGGCAATGTCGGTGTGGCGCAGGCAGCCAAGGCGGCCGGAGTCGACATCGACGTCCCGTTCGCCCCAGGACGTGGCGACGCCACCGCCGAGCAGACCGATGTCGAGGCCTTCGAGGTGCTGGAACCCATCGCCGACGGCTATCGCAACTGGTTAAAGAAGCCGGAGTTCCTCTCCTGCGCCGAAGAACTGCTGCTCGACCGCACCCAGCTCATGGGCCTGACCGCCCCTGAAATGACCGTACTCGTGGGCGGCCTGCGTGTGCTGGACACCAACCACGGCGGCACCGACCACGGCGTGTTCACCGATCGTGCCGGGATGTTGACGAACGACTTCTTCGTCCACCTGACCGACATGGCCTACCAATGGAAACCGGTCGATCACGGTCTGTACGAACTGGTCGACCGCCAGACAGGCGACCGGAAGTGGACAGCATCGAAAGTCGATCTGGTGTTCGGGTCCAACTCGATCCTGCGCGCCTACGCCGAGGTCTACGCGCAGGACGACAACCAGCGGAAGTTCGTCCATGACTTCGTCGCGGCCTGGACCAAGGTGATGAACGCCGATCGGTTCGACCTGCGGACCTGAATGGCGACATGATCGTGACGCGTTGCGGGCATCGTAGGGTGCCCGCAACGCGTCCTGGCCCCCCGTCGTCGCACGAACCTTTTCCGGAACACCAAGCATTTGCCTTGCCCGAATCGACGGCGACAGGGTCACACCTGAGAGCCCCGCACCGGGCGCCGCAGTGGCCGCTGGAACCACTGCCCACGCGTCCAGACCACCCGCTACAACGCCAGTCGGGCCACCTAAACAGTGGGTGTCACCGAGTTCTATCGCGGCCTGACTCTTCATACCTGCCGCCCCACCTACTCCCATCGCGGCGGGGTCGCCGGCTATTCGACGCCGACAGCCTGCGCGCGCTGTTAGCGCCGTTGGGCTGATCCGCGCCGGCGTCGGCAACTCAAGAACGCCTGCCGCAAATGTGGCGTATCGCAACGGCTGTGGCATCGGCCGCTTGCCTTACGATCGTTAGTTAGCGACACTGCGCTCGCGACGGCGGACGACTCAGATCTGCCGCGTGAGGAGAGCACAATGACGAAGAAGGTGACGCGGCGGATGGCGGCGGATCGCCCCTATCTGCCCCCGGGGCTGGCCACCAGTGACACCCGGCAGAACATCCTGGTCGTGGCCCTGCGCCTGTTTGCCGAGCACGGCTTCGAGGGCGCGTCGATGCGCGACATCGCCAACGAAGTTGGGATGAAGGCAGCTTCGATCTACTCGCACTACGCGTCCAAGGAGCAGTTGCTTCTTGAATTGCTGCGCTTCGGTCACGAGGAGCACAACCGCCGCATCCGCTCGGCGCTCAACGCCGCGCCGGACGAGTGCATTGCGCAACTCTCTGCAGCGGTACGAGCGCATGTCCGCATGCACACCGACTATCCGATGCTCGCGGCGGTCTCCAACACCGAACTCCACGCCCTATCGACCGAGGCGGGCTCACCGGTTCTGGCATTGCGTGCAAACACCGAAGCCATGCTCGCGGAGGTCGTGCGCAAAGGCGTCCAATCCGGTGTGTTCCAAGTGCCGCATGAATGGCTGGCGGTGGCCGTTATCGGCGGTATGGGACTGCGTGTCGCTCACTGGTACACGCCAGATTTCGAACTGGATGGCGATGGGATCAGCGACATCTACGTGGAGTACGCCTTGCGGGTACTCGGCGTGTCCGGTACCCGACCGGAGCAACGGACATGACTCAGCCATCGTCTTGGCACCGCATCGTAGCGATGTTGATGCTCGCGTTTGTCTCCGGCACCGGCATCTCACAAGGTAGCGACGAGCTCGACGCGCTGTTCGGCGACAACGAGCCCGAACGTCAATCTCAGAGCTCCGAATCAGACGCACGAGCGCCTGACGCCCCCGGTACAGATGCCGACACACCGCCGGACGAGCTTGAAACCATCCCGGTGCCGCCCGTCGAAACTGCGGAGCCGCGCAAGCGTCCGAACCGGCAATTGGAAGAAATCGTCGTCACCGCACAAAAGCGTGAACAGGCCATCCAGGACGTGCCCATCTCCATGACGGCCCTGACCGGGGATTTTCTCAAGGAGCAAGGCGTTTCTGATATCAGCGAAGCGCTAGGCATGGTGCCCAACGCGTCGATTGATGCGGCGGGTTTTTTCGCAGCGCCCCGCATCCGCGGCTTCACCTTCAATAACAACAACAAGAGCTTTGAGCCGCCGGTGGGCATGGCGATTGACGGCGTTCCGCATACGCGGATTCCGTACTTTCTCGCGGCCCTGTTCGACCTGCAGCGCATGGAAGTTCTGCGCGGCCCGCAGGGCACCAGCTTCGGAAAGAACACGACGGCCGGGCTGATCCACCTGATCTCGAACCCACCAACGCCGGAGCCCGAAGGCGCGCTCACAGTGGAGTTCGGGGAGCTTGAGCGTCACCGCGTCGAAGCCGCCTTCGGTGGACCGCTGGCCGACGGCATCAATGTGCGCGTTGCGGGCCTGCTGGATCGCCGGGATGGGTTCGTGCGCAACACCACCGCGAAAGTTGTCGATGCGGCCGACCCTTGGCTGAAATCTCGCGATCGCACCGGCCTGCGGGCGACGGTCGCGTTTGAAGACCTGTTCGGAACGCGGCTCACTCTGGCGGCGGAGTCTTACGAGCTGTTCGATGGAGGAGCAGCGCTGGAGACCATTCAGGTCGGCCCCAACTTTACCGCTGCCATGCGTCGGTATGACCCGGAAGCGGACGTCATCGCCGGCAACTGGGTCGCGTCGCTGGATCTACCAGACTTCCGCGAGATCTCCATCCGTCGCTACCGGGGCCAATGGGACATGGACCTGGGCGATTGGTCACTCACCACCATTGGCGCGCACGCAGTGATGGATCAAACACTGTCGTTGGACACCGACTTCACCCCAGCGGAAGCGCTCAACGGTAGCGGCGGTGATCACTCACCCATGCGGTATGGCGAGTTCCGGCTAACGGCACCGCCGCTGTCAGGCCTGTTCGGGCTTGGCGCCCTGGGCGAAAGCGACTTTCTGGCCGGTATCACCTGGAGCCAGCGTCAGATTCTGGACAGCGAGTTCATTTTCGGACTGAACACCCTGCCCTTCGCGGATTTGCTCCAGGCCGCGGCGCTAGACGGCCAGGCTGGCGTGATCGACCCCAACAGTCTGGCCGGGCTGGTGGGGGCACTGCCGATCGACACCACCAGCGATATCGCCGGTTTCGAAGAGATGAATCAGTTCTTCGAGCAAACCGCCAAGGCGGTATCGGTCTACGCCCACGGCAAATGGCAGTTCACGCCGGCCTGGGCAGTGGAATTGGGCGGCCGCTATACCCGCGAAGACAAGCAAGGCTACTGGGACGTGTCGTTCACCACACCAACGTCCGTCGTGTTGTCGCTGGTCGGCGCAGAAGAGTTCACAGCCACACGTCAGCGCAGCGAGAGCAATTTCCAACCCAAGGTTTCGCTGAACTGGCAACCCACTGACGCGTTCTCGTCCTTTTTGCACTGGGAAAAAGGCTTCAAGGGTGGCGGCTTCAACGCCTTCGCCTTTCGCGAGGGCACATCGGATGCCGGCTTCGAGGATGATGATCTCGTGTTCGAGGACGAGACCGCCGAAAACATCGGCCTGGATTTCAAACTGTGGCTGTTTGATCGCACCGCCAACCTGAATATCTCGTTCTTCCGCCAGACTGCCGAGAACTTCCAGGTGCTGATTCGCGAGAATCCTCCCGGCACCATCGGCCTTGGCACCTCCCGGGTCGTCAACGCCGAGGAGGCGCTGTCACAAGGTATCGAAGCCGACTTTCTCTGGCTGGCCAACGACTGGTTGACCGTCAATGCCAGCCTCGGTGTTCTCGACACCGAGTTCGTCAAGTTCCTGGACGGTGAATGCCCGGTCGGTCAAAGCGACCCTGACGATGGCGATCCGGACAATCCGCGTTGCAACCAGTCTGGCAAGGCGTTCCCATTCGCGCCGCGTTGGTCCGGTGCGCTGTCGCTACGCGCCAATACCCCATTCAACGTCCTCGGCAGCATGACGCTAACCGCAGGCGTCACCATGGAGTACGAAGCCAGCCAGCTGCTCGATGTTGATCTGGATGAGGCAAAGCGCCAGGGCTCGTATACCCGCTACAAGGCGGACTTCGGCTTCCGCGACGACGTCCGCGGCTGGTCGGTCCGCCTCATCGGCGAGAACCTCACGAACACCGTCACACACATTCGTCATGGCGACGTGTTCGAAGGCGTGATCGTGGGCAGTCAGCGTCAACCGCGCCTGTTCTACCTGCAGTTCGCCCAGGAGTTCTGAGCATGCGCCCAGCCATGCTGTGGGGAACGGCTCTGCTTACGTTGATCAGCGCCTGCTCACCAGACGCACCGGGCGAGACCTCGGATGCTGGGGTGCCCGCACTAGCACCCGGCGGGGCCAGCTTTGAACGCTTCAGTTACAGCAACAACGCCGGCACTCGCAGCTACAAGCTGTTTGTGCCCGCCGGTGCGATCGGCGCCGGACCGCACCCGTTGATCGTGGATTTACATGGCTGCAACTCGAGCGCCGATGAGGAAGCGCGCTGGTCGCGATTCAACCGGTACGCCGAAACGGATACATTCCTGGTCGCCTACCCGGAGCAGAGCACCGATGCCAACGGCAGCGGTTGCTGGAACTGGTTCTTGCCGAATCAACAGCGACGCGACAGCGAGGAACCCTCGATTATCGCCGGCATCGCCGACACCATCGCGCAGGCCTACGATGTCGACCCGGCCCGGACCTACATCACCGGCATCTCTGCCGGCGCAGCGATGGCCAACATCGTCGCGGTGAATTATCCAGACCGGTTTGCCGCGGTGATGATCTATGCCGGCTGCGAGTATCAGGGCACGACCTGTACGGCCGGCATTGCCTACCTGCCGGCGGAGGTGTCCGGTGAACGGGCCTATCAGGCGATGGGGGATCACGCTCGCGTCGTTCCGGCGCTTGTGTTGCAGGGTAGCCAGGACTTGCAAGTGCCCTACCCCAATGCCGACCTAATCGTGGGCCAGTATCTGGCCAGCGACGACTGGGCCGATGACGGCGCCAACAACGGCAGCGTTTCGCGTGAGCCAGCGCGTACCGAAATCGGACAAGTGCCCGGCGGGCACAGCTACGAGATCGACAGTTACGAGAATGCCCAGGGCTGCGTGTTGGTCCAGCGCTGGCTGGTCAACGGGATGGGCCATGCCTGGTCGCAGGGCGAATCCGACGGCTCACCTCGCGACCTGCTGCTAACCGACCCACTCGGACCGGACCTGACCCGAGCCACACTCGATTTTCTGTGGGCACACCCGCTGACCGCCGACGCCCCTTGCCCGTAAAAGGAGCCCGCCCATGAGCGCCACTGATCTATGGACCCCAGGCCGCACCCTGCATGCCCTGGCCGCGCAAGAACCCAACGCGGCCGCCGTGTATCTGCTGCATCAGGACGGTCGCGTTTCGACATACACCCGACGCGAACTGGACCGACAGTCCAGCCGTCTGGCCCACGCGCTGGCCGCCCGCGGTGTGTGCCAGCACCAACGCATTGCCATCCACCTTCATAACAGTTTCGAGCATGTGCTCGTGACACTGGCGGCCTACAAGCTCGGTGCCTGCCCGACCCCGGTTAGTGCTCGCCTGCCCAAGGTCGAACGCGATGCACTGCTGGGGCTGGTTGATGCGGCAGCGATCTTCAGTGATGACGCAGACCTCGACGCCATCCGCACGGCAGATCTACATGATCTCGCCGCCTGGCCAGATACCCTGCCCCCAGACCGCATCTCACAACCGGCCAAGGCCATCGCATCCGGCGGCTCCACCGGCAAGCCCAAGCTGATCGTGTCGCCCGGCGCGTTCGCGTTTCCATGGCAGGGCCACCCGCTGGCGGCCGTGCTCGATTTCCGCCCCGGCGATCTGGTGTTTTCGCCGGGCCCGCTGTTTCACAACCAGGCATTCTTCTTCTCGCAAATTGCCTTGTTTCAGGGCGCGGCAATCGCGCTGAACGAACGCTTCAATGCCGAGCAGGCGCTAACGTTCATCGAACGCCATCAGCCCACGGTACTCAACATGGTGCCGACCATGATGCAGCGCATGTTGCGTACCGAGGGTCTGGCGCAACGCGACCTCAGCTCCATCCGCAAGCTCTGGCACCTTGCAGCGCCGTGTCCGGACTGGGCCAAGCTCGGCTGGATCGACCGAATTGGTGCTGATCGAGTCTGGGAGTTGTGGGCGGCCACGGAGATCACCGGCCTGACCACGATCTCCGGTACCGACTGGCTCAGTCATCGTGGCAGCGTCGGCACCGGCTTCATGACGGACATCAAGATTCTCGATCCTGACGGCCGAGAGCGCGCGATTGGTGAGGTCGGCGAAGTTTTTTCACGCTTCGGCGATGGCGCCGCCCAATACGCCTACGTCGGCGCGCCGCCGCTGGCCGAGCACGGCGATGGGTACCGGAGCGTGGGCGATCTCGGTCATGTCGATGGCCACGGTTATCTGTACCTGGCCGACCGACGCACCGACCTCATCATTAGCGGTGGCTCCAACGTCTATCCAGCTGAGGTTGAAGCCGTGATCAGCGCACATCCCCTGGTCCGCGACGTCGCGGTTGTGGGCCTGCCCGATGACGACCTCGGCCGGCGGGTCCATGCGGTGGTCGAAACCCGGGACCCGTCACTGACCGCCGAACAACTGCGCACTCGATGCGCGGAGTCGCTGGTCAAGTACAAGGTTCCCCGCAGCTTCGAGTTTGTCGAAGCACTTCCACGTAACGAAGCGGGAAAAATCCGGCGCAGCGCGCTGATGCCCCGCACTGAGAGCACGACACCATGAGCATTGCAGCGTCCCCGCACACCGATTCGCTGACCTACTCCACGCACACCGTCGCCGTCGAAGGCGGTGACCTGACGGTCGCTCGATGGGGCCGTGGCGGCCCGGTCATCCTGGCGATTCACGGCATCACCGCCTCGCACCGCGAGTTCCTGGCATTGGCCGAAGCGCTCGGCAACGAGGTGCAATTGCTGGCACCCGACCTGCGGGGCCGAGGTGCCAGTCGCGGCATTCCCGGCCCTTGGGGCATGCGCGCCCATGCGGCGGATATGGTGGCGGTGCTCGACCATTTCAAACTCTCGCGGGCCGATGTCGTGCTCGGGCACTCCATGGGTGCATTCATTGCCGCGGTGATGGCCGCGCAGCACCCCAGCCGTGCCGGCGCCTTGCTCATGGCCGATGGCGGCTTGCCGATCATGCCGGCGTTGCCGCTGCATCGTCTGCCGTTTGGCGAATGGATGATCGAAAAGCTGGTGCAAAAAGTTCTAGGCCCGGCCCTCACGCGCCTCGACATGAGCTTCGATAGTCATGCGGCCTACCGTGACTACTGGCGAGACCACCCCGCGCTCAAGCATCACTGGTCCACCTACCTGGAGGACTACATCGATTACGACCTCGTCGGCAACGCCCCCGAGCTGCGACCGGCCACACGAAAAAGCGCACTCCTGCAAGACGTCCGCACCCAACTGTTCGAAGACCTGGTGCCCGCCTCGCTTCTGCAGCTGCAGTGCCCCGTCCGATTCCTGCGCGCACCCCGCGGATTGATGAACGACAAGCCGCTTTATCCGGCGAAACGTGTGGCCAAAGCCTCGCGGGGAATCGCTCAGTTCAGTGCCGCCGAGGTCCCTGACACCAACCACTACACGATCCTGCTGGGCGGCAATGGGGCGAGAGTCGTGGCGCATGAGGTCCAGGCGCTGCTCGCAGAAGCCGGCAGATAACCCCCCGCCCAGCAAACAAACAACGGGCATGCGACCTGTCGGGTCGGCGCCTGGCATACACGAGTCATCGAGGAGTCTGAGATGCGAAGCCCAACCAACTCTGCACAGGCGAGCGGCCCAAGAGCCACGCGAGCACACTGGCTGCTAGCCCCCCTGCTCACCTTGGTGATCAGCGGAGTGCAGGCGCAAACACCAGAACCCGCTGATCGCGATTTTGCCGCTGGTTTCCCGATGCTGACTGACAGCGAACACGCCCTTCCCTTGGGAGGATTCGGCGGCACGCATCGCGGTGATCCACCGGGGCACGTGCCTGTGATCTTTGTTCACGGCAACACGGGCGACGCCTGTAACTGGCGTCTGGTGGCCGACGACTTTCGCGCCGCAGGCTGGAGCGATCAGGCGCTCTGGGCGCTGTCATACAACGGTCGCGGCGCAGGCTTAGGGGCGGCGAAATCCCGACCTGACCCCCGATGCGAAGTGACCGGCGTGCCGGCGATGACCAGCAACGACATCAACGTTTCAGACCTGTACGCGTTTATCGAGGCCGTGCGCGACTACACCGGCTCGCACCTCTTCAGCCTGGTCGGACACTCGCTGGGAGTGACTGTCGCTCGCAAGACGCTGAAAGACCACCCTCAATTGCGTGACGACCTGGTGGCCTTTGTCGGCATCGCCGGCGGCAACGATGGCACAAGCCTTTGTCCGCCAGGCAGCGAAAAGATCGCGAAGGCCTGCGCTGAAATTGGCGCGAACACACCCTGGCTCGAGGCGCTGAACGGCCCCGATGGCCGGGACGAGACTTATGGCCCGGCGCAATGGCTGACCATCTACGATGGCGCTGGAGAGGCAGACAAGGCCTTCCTGGGCCACGATTTTGCGCAATCCCCGGCCCTGGCCGGCGCATACAACCGCCAGTTTCCGGGCACCGAACACAACGATCTGCGAGTGCGCGAGGACATCGTCGCGACCTACCGCCGCTTTCTCGAGGCGGCGGAGACTCGGCGCTGCGACAAGGGCTGCGACTAGTGCTGGCCTGGAGCTTGTTCGGAGCCTACATGCTGGGCACGGCCTGGCTCAGTTGGCTGGGCTACAAGAAAACCCGAGGTTTCGGAAGCTTTGCGATCGGCAATGGGGATTTGTCTCCGCTCGTGGTAGGTGTGACCTTGGCGGCAAGCGTGGCCTCTGCCGCCACGTTCATCATCAACCCTGGATTCGTCTACGTGGATGGCCTGGCCGCCTGGTTTCACATGGTGGTTGCAAGCTATCTCGGCTTCATGGTCACCATCGTGTTGCTCTCGTTTCGTTTCCGGCGAATCGGCGCTGAGTCCGGCGCATTGACTATTCCCGACTGGATTGGCCGCCGGTATGGCTCGCCGGGCTACGCGTTGTTCTTCGCTGTCGCCAACCTGCTGGCCTTTGCGTTCGTGGTCTTGCTGGTGGGCGGAATCTCCATCGTCATGCAACAACTGCTCGGGATCGGCAATACCGAAGCCTTGCTCATCACTCTGGTCTTCGTGACTGGCTACGTGTTCGTCGGCGGCACCTATGCCCACGTATTCACGAACATGCTGCAAGGCAGCCTGATGATTGTCGTAGCCGTCGTGGTGCTGGGCTCCGGCCTGCCCCTGCTGTTTCAGTCCGAACCCAGCTTTGCCGACGCCATCACCGCGCAGGGAGAACACCTGCTCTCTCCCGTAAACCCCGACGGCGCACTGTTTAACAATGTCTTCTCCATTTACGTGGCCGGGTTCCTCGTCGGCGCGGCCGTGGTCTGCCAACCGCATATTCTGACCAAGGCGCTCTACGTGAAGTCCGACAGAGCCGTTGCCCGCTATTTGATTGTTCTCGCGGTGGCTCTGGCGGTCTTCCTCCTGCTCGGCACCGTCGGCTTCTTCGCCCGTATCAGCGTGCCATCCGAGCAGCTCATCGACACAGCAACCGGAGCGTTTCGTCAGGACCTGGTGATGACCATGTACCTGAAGAATGCATTCCCAGACTGGATGTTCACCTGCATTAGCGTGGTTTTGCTCGCCGCGGCCATGTCGACTCTGGACGGCCTACTGGTCGGTTTGTCCACGATCACCGCCAACGACCTTTTACTGAACCTCGCCAAGCGCTACGGGCGAGGCCGCAGCCACGAAGAGCAGATGGCCTGGGCCTACAAAGCCAGCCACGTGGTCCTGGTCGTGATTGCAGTGGCCGCATTTGCAGTGCTGAGAAATCCACCCCAGTTGTTGGGTATCTTCGGGCAGGTCGGCGTGTACGGCTTAGTGCTCGGTACGATGCCCCCGTTGCTAGCGGGCGTGTGGTTCAAACGCGTACCGCTCGGGCTCGTATGGTGTGCCTCAATCGGAGCCATGGGCGTCCACTTCCTACTCTTTGTGAAAGGTGGCGACTGGTTCCCGGAAGCCGGGCTCACCTTTGCCAACCCCGGCGTAACGCTAGCGCTCGCCATGCTGGTTGTGGTGGTGCCGGCCGTCGTCGTTGTGGCATGGAAGGCACGCCAAACCTGAGTTAGCGGCCCAGCCACACCCTGATTCGGCGGCGCCTTTCACCGTAGACATTCGCGCTGCACTGCTTGCTTGTTTAGCGCGGGCCATGGTCGCTCAGCGGCTTGCGGCTGCGATGCCGTGCGATGGGAAGCGTGCTGGCTGCTGACGTGCCGGGGTCCCAGCTTCGGCCGTCCGACGGTCCTGGCGAGGCCGCCACCCTGTTCGGCGCGTGTCGCCGCCCCCCATGACCCCGTAAACTCGGCGCAGCGGAAGCAGGCGATCGAAGCGGAGCGTCGTCATCACGCCATGCCCCCGACAACAGACACGAATTTGCGATGGCAGGACGCCGCGCCGGCGCAACACGAGGACGGTCCCTATGTTCGACAAGATCCGCGGAAAGGCCACACCCAAGACAGACAAGGCGGAGCGCGCCGTCGAGGCCGCGCTGCGCGTCCAGCTGGCACGCAACCCCGACAATCGCGAAGCGCGCGTGCAACTGCTCGAACTGCTCTACGAGGGTGGCCGCGAACGCGATTTCCTGTCGGAAGCCAAGCGCTTGCGCGACAGCCTGCAAGGCAATCTGGACTCGCCCGACTGGCGCCTGATCGCCAGCATCGGCCGCACCGTTGCCCCCGAATCTCCGCTATTCCAGATCAACGACGACGGCCCACACGAACAACGGCGGCGCCTGGGTGATTCCGCGCAGTACAACCCGTTGTTTGCGCAGCTGGAAGCCGACTATCAGCGTCTGCGGGAGAACAACAACTTTCTGCCGGACCTGGACCGCTTTCTGGTCGCCGCCGCCAATCGGCCGTCATCGCTGTTCCATGCGCAACGTCTGAGCGAACACGCCGGGGGGGCGCAGATCTACTTCAAGCGCGAGGATTTGATGGCGGCCGGTACAACGCTGGCGATGGCTGTCACCGGCCAGGTGCTGCTGGCCAAGCGCCTGGGGCGCACGACCGTCGTTACCGGCTCGACCTACGGTCAGAAGGGTGTCGTCATGGCCTCGGCGGCCGCGCGGCTCGGCCTCAAGGCCGTGGTGTACATGACCAGCGAGGGTGCAGCGGACGAAGCGGCCAAGGTGTGGCGCAGGGGCCGGTGTGGCGCCCACGTCGAGCGCGTCGACGTGTCGCGGCTGCCGTATGGTGATATACGCCACGCCGCGCTCAGCCACTGGGCGAATGACGCTGACAACAGCTTCATGGTCATGGGCTTGGACTCCGCACCCGAGCCCTACCCCGAGATGGGCATGGACTTCGCTGCCAACGTCGGCCGCGAAACACGGATTCAGGTGCAGGCCGTGGCCCGAAACCGGCCCGGCCTGCTCGTCGCCCGCGGCGGCGACAATGCGGATGCGCTGGGCTTTTTCCGCCCTTTCATCGACGATCCGATGGTGCGATTGGCCTGCGTTGTTCCCATCGACAATGTCTACGCTGCGTTCACGCAATCAGACACGCACGCGCACTCCGAAAACGGGGGGCTGACCAACCGCCAGCGCCGCATGGCGAACGCCTTGCTGGAATCGCTGGAGTTTCCGAGCGTAAGGCGCGAACACGCCTGGCTGCGAGGCACCAACCGCGTCACCTACGCCACCAGCCAGCCCGACGCAGCCAAACAGGCCATCGTCAACATGGCCACGCTGGAAGGCATCGTGCCGGCCATTCAAACCGCTCACACCATCGCCTGGGCGATGGCGGAGGCCGCGAAGATGGCCAAGGATCAGAGCGTGGTGATCAACCTAGTCGAGCGCGTGGATAAAGACATCTGGGACATTGGCCACACGCTGGGTTTCCCTGCACCCAGCTGACTGACGATCGGCCGCCGCCCCTCGAAAGGACGGACCGGCCCGGTCACAAGCAGGCGCGTTCACCAACACACGACTATTGGGACAGGTCTTGTTTCCTGCGCGATAAAGCACACTGCTGACCGCTGAGTAGTGCAAGCCAAAGTGTTCACCCGCTTCCGGCATGCTGAATCACCCAGATGCACGGGCTGCTCGATTCGCATCGTCCCGCCGAGATGAGATCGCTTGCCGCCAGAAATTCTACCTTTTGAACTGTCGCCTTGACGGGGAAGCTTACGGGTCAAACGTCGCCTGCAGCGATTTGGTGGGCGGCAACACTCTCACGCCCCATGGCCTCCAAGGCTGATGAAACCAAAAAACCTGAACGCGTTTCGTTATGGCGTGCAGCAAAGCCATCGATTTTTTTTAGAAGCCGCTCAGGAACGGAAACATTGACACGTTTGGTTTTTCCGGAGAGTTGCGTGATATCGACAGACACCAAGGCCCAAATACCATCTCGATAGTTCTCATCGTTTCGATGAGCGTCAATGGCTGCCGGCAACGGGATGTCTTCTTCATCCATCAACAAGCCTTCGAGATGACACTCAATAGCTTCTTTAGCTCCCTCCAATGCTTCCTCGATAGTTTCACCAGCGGAGAAACAACCCGGAAGATCTGGGACCGTCACGCCGTAGTCGGAGTCGGGATCTTTATGGATAACTACTGGATATTGCATCTGATCACCTCCTGCCCTAACTCCTAAGTTCAGGGGCGCTTGAGGCGACGCCTACTTTTGCGGCAACAACAGTAGGCAGCGGGTCAAACATCACCTGCGTTGGATTGTTAGGGACTCGAAAAAGTTGCCCACTAATAGACTTAAGGGCTGGAATCATGGCCACTCCCAGCCAGCCTGGCGATAGATATTGCGCTGCGTGCCGGTAGGAATACTTTTCTTCGGGTGAGGAACCGTAACCTTGCCGGGTTGCGACGGATGCTTGAACTGCTGATGGCTTCCTCGGGTGTTCACCAACACCCAGCCCTCTGTCTTCAATCGCTTGATGATCTCTGAGCTGCGCACCCACAATCTCTATACACATCGTGTGTATCATTATACATCGACATTGCGGCGTTGCACTAGCGAGTTCGCTAACTTGTCGCCCAACGCTGAAGCTCAACAGCGGCCCGTAGGGCCAAGGAGCGTAGCGAAGCTGGCGTCTGCTGCAGCGCCTTCTTTTGCGGCTTGGGGTAAAGAAGTATCTGCCACCACCCGACCTCGTGGATATTCAAGATTCCGCGAGGTGATTTGGGATACTGACGGGCCTTCTATTCCGCCAAGAAAAGGATGCCTGTCGCGACATACCACCAGGTCACCTCTGAGGAACGGTATTCCCTCGCAGCCCTGCGACAACAAGGCCTGGGCTGTCCGGAGGTTGCCCGGCGCACCGGACGACATCGCTCCACAATCTGGCGGGAGTTCACGGGTAACCACTGTCACCGAACCGACGGAGCTTCTCGCCCCAGCGCTGCGGGGGTGTCGAAGCCAGCGACCTGCCACACGTTTCGTCATTCATTCGCGACGCATCTGCGTGAATCTGGGTCGGACATTCGTACGGTGCAGGAACTGCTTGGCCACAAGGATCTGCGAACGACGCAAATCTACACTCACGTATTGCAACGGGGTGGTCACGCTAATCCGCTAGATCGCTAAGGCAGCCCTGGTCGAATCGCCCGTAACGGTTCGGCTGCCCGATTCGTGCGTTCAGAGGCAGCGCAGACGGCGGTACTGCAGGGTTAGGTCGTGCAGATCGTCGCCGCGCTCCCTGCATCGTCGTCTCTCTCGGTTCGACCGCGTACGGTTCGCTGCGGCCGGTGCGGTTCTCGGTGTACGACTATTCGAACTGCAGATCGATGCCGGCGAAAACCGTGCGTGGGTCGCCTGCGCGGAACCGGTCGAAGGCGCGTTGCGTCAGATAGAAGCGATCCAGCAGATTGCGGCCAGCGATGTACAACTCCAGCGACTGAAAGCGCCAGCCGATGCGCCCATTGAGCAAGGCATAGGCGTCGCTCCGCTGTTCGGGATTGTTGTCGGCCTGACGGAACTGCTCGTCAACGTAGGTCAGATCGAGCTGCGCATACGGCCCCAGCGCCGGCCCGCCGTAGCGCAGGCCCAGCGCGCCGGTGCGTTGCGGGGCACTGGGGAATTCGTTGCCCGTGTAGTCCCCTGCGCTGCTCTGAAAATCCAGGAACTCGGTGCGCGAATAGCCCATGGAGACGAACCCATCGAGATTCCAGAGGATGCGGGCATCGACTTCGACCTCCGCCCCGTAGAGGCGCGACTCCCCGGCATTTTCGGTTTGGGTGTCGTTCACGTCGTCGGAGAGCTGCACCGACACCTGCTGATCGGTCCAATCGGTGTAGAACAGATTGGCGCGCAGGCGCAATCGGCGATCGAAGAGCGCTGTGCGGGCGAACAACTCGGTGGTGAGCGTGTACTCCGGGTCGAAGGTGTTGAACGTGCCGCGCACAAAGTTCACCGACAGGCCGCCGGCCCGGTACGCGCGCTGCACGGTCAACCCAACAGCACTCGACTCGCTCCAGTTGTAGCGCAGGCCCAGCTTGGGCAGCAACGCGTCGGAATCGCTGCTGCCGTCTCCCTCGCCATCCTCGGGCAGCCCGACCGCCGGCCCGAACAAATCGCCGATGATGTCGGCGGTGAGCGGCGGTCCATCCCGCGTGAACGCGAGATCGTTGTTGGATGAATAGCGGTAATCCAGCGATTCGCGGTCGACACGCAAACCCGCCAGCAGGGTCCAGCGGGGCCGAACGGTCCATTCCAGATCGCCGAAGAAGGCGTAGCCCTTGCGCTGTTGGTCCACCTCTACCTGCGTGTCCAGATAAACGCTGAGCGGTCCGGCATTGAGGACATTGCCGTCCACCACATCCAGGCCACTGTCGCCATCCAGCCTCGAGGTATAGATGCCGATTACCCCACGCAGCGGGCCGCCGAGCCATTCCAGGCCCTGAAAGTTCAGCCGCAGTTCCTGGGTAAAGGTCTCATCGCTGAAACGATTGATGATGATGCCGTCGTCTTCGGCGCTGGCGTTGTAGTCATCCTGTTGCAGCAGATCTGTCTCGGCGCGCCCGGTGACGGCTTCGATCGACCAATGCCGGCTAATGGGCAGACCGGCGCGCAGGCTGGCGACGTCGGTGGTGGTGTCCACCTGCTCCGGATCGTTGGCGACCGTCTGACGGTCTTCCGGGTTCCCGACCAGCTGCGATTGCCGGAATAGATTGTCGGACCGAGTGAAACTCAGCACTGCCGACCCGTCGCCTGGCTCCCGCGGCAACCAGCCCAACTTGGCTCGCAGGTTGTGGCGCTCATAGAAATCGGCGGGCTCATCGCGAGTGATGTTGCGCGCGGCGCCATCAGCGGTTTCGCTAACGGCGGCAATGCGCACACCGAACCGGCCAAACAACGGCCCACCGACGGCAACCGCCTGTTGTTCGTAATCGTCGCTACCGCGCCGAACGCGGGCGCGCAGGTTGGTGTCGTCGTCCGGATCACGCGTGTTGACGACAATGGCACCGGCCAGCGCGCCCTGCCCTTGCTGGGTGGACTGCGGACCGCGCAGGAACTCCACCGACTCCACGTCCCATAGCTCCAGCGGACCACCCCGCGCGCCAGACACCGACAACGGCACGCCATCGACGTAAATGCTGGCCAGCGGCGTGCTGGACGAGAAACTCTGGTCGCTAACCCCGGTGTTGGAGATGCCGCGAATCGAGAAGCCGCCCACGCGACCCAGGTCAGCGAAATCGAGATTCACGTTCGCCGTGCGGCCGATGGCATCGTAAACATCATCCATGCTGGCGGATTCGATCTCCTCTCGGGAGACCACCTGCACGCTGCTGGCAGCGTCGGTTTGTGTGCGGTCGAGCTGTTCACCACGAATCACGAGCTCGTCGAGCTGGAGAACCGATGCATCACCGGTCTCACGCGCACGCTCCTGCGATTCAACGGCCACCGTATCTGGGTAGGGAGCAGGTTGTTCTGACTGCGCCCATGTGGCCCCAAACACCGACAGGCTGCAAACCGTCAGGCCACAAACTCGCGCCCGTCTGACCGGCCGGGCGACGAGGCTCAAAGCTGCCAGTCCAAAGTGACGCCGTAGGTACGCGCCTCGCCATAGCGCTTGGCCACCCGCTGGTCCTCGCCTTCGCCGTTCACGAAACGACCTTGCAGATTCACGTCGTCGGTGAGGTTGCGGCCGAATACGTTGATGTCGAAGCCCCAGGGCAAGGCGTAGCCGAGCTTGGCGTTGAGCAGGGTCCGCGAGGGCACGCGGCCATCAGGGTCGTTGTTGGCGTAGCTATCGATATCGCCGACGTAGTTCACCGACACTTGGCCGCTTACGCCTTTCCAGTTGGTGAGGGTCAGGCCCAGTGAGCCGCTGCGATCCGGCGATAGCGGAAAGCGGTTGTCGGCGTAGTTCTCGCCGCTGTTGACGAAACGGTCGAACTCGGAACGCAGCCAACCGAGGCTGGCGAAGAGTTCGAGCTGGTAGGGCAACTGCACCAGGGATTCGATTTCCAGGCCGTACTGATGCGATTCGCCCGCATTCTCGGTGGTCGTGTAGAAACTCGTCTCCTCACCGATGGTGACCTGCTGATCGGTCCAATCGGTGTAGAACAGATTGGCGTTGAGCGAGAGCGCGCCATCCAGCCACTGGTTGCGCAGGGCCAGTTCCGTCGTGCGCGTGTACTCCGGATCAAACT
>OOGU01000036.1_pt1 | contig 37026 bp, 35 predicted proteins | sample 1670261 | NCBI WGS metagenome assembly OOGU01 (sample SAMEA98137168, study PRJEB22522) | marine metagenome | biome: marine biome; feature: marine water body; material: sea ice | place: Arctic Ocean | collected 04-Sep-2015 | depth 1.3 m
TCGAGGGGGGGGGAGCGGCGGGGGGCGGGGCGGGGTGAGGTGGGTGTGGGACGGGGGTGGAGTGAGTGGAGTGTGAGGCGGGATGAAGGAATGGGGACGTGACTGGGGAGGCGGTCGGCGCGAGTCCGGCCTGCTGGGCCAGCGCGATCAGAATCCGGTCCAGCGGTTCGAACCCGCTGAGCGCCGGATCGGTCACTGCGGAATCCAGGTCGCAGTTCGCCTGAGTGGCCGTGCCTTCGAAGCCGCTGCCCTGACGTACGCAGGGCAGTAATCGCGGCTCCCGCGCGGTGCCCTTGAACCAGCTCACCCCGACATCCAGCGCGCCCACGGTATGCCGCCACCGCAATGCGAAATCCTGGTGCGACTGCTCCTGGTGCGATTCGTAGCGGGCGGCGTCTTCAGTGATCTCGAATGGAAACGCCGGCCGGCCGTCTTCGCCCGGGAACGTGCGCTCCCGGAAGTATGGGAGCCAGAACGCGTCCCAGGTGCCGAAGTCCGAAATCCAGGCCAGGTTGATCATCGGCTGGCCCAGCTTGTCCTCGTTATCGATGTCTTCGACGAAGTCGGTCTGGTTGATGACGTCCACCAGATGGCGTGACTCGGTGACGCCCCAAAACACCTTGCGAACCCCCAGCCTGACTTCATAGTCGCGGGCGGCGTGGACGAAACTCAGCTCGCGGATATCAGCGTGGGTTCGTTCATCGTCATCGGAATCGACGCGCCCGAAGAACACGCCCGACAGCAATTGGTCGCCGCGATTCCACTCCCGAAAAAATTCGACCGTGAGCGCTGCGGCGCTTTGCCGGTCAGGCCGGTCTGGCACCTTGGATTCCTGCGGGAACTCCCGGTGTTCCAGTTCCAGCGTGGTGTAAACGTCGCCGTCAGCCGCAACCGCCACTCCCCATGCTGACGTTGCCATGACGACCACTGCGATGATTGAACGCATCCCGGACCCCGCTACATACCGATCGGTATGATCCTATGCGTCAGGCGCGGACGCAAGCCGATCTTCGACACTACGGATCTTGTCGGCGAGAGCCTGCTTGCGATCGGTCCGCGTCCCTACCTTGAGCGTCGTAAAGATGCGAGGGGCGCCCTGCGCGTGCACGGCCTCATGACAGGCCTTTACCGCACGCATGACCACATCCCAGTCACCTTCCACATTAGTGCCGTAGGCATGCAACTGCCCGGTCAGCCCGGCCTGCTCCAGCACGCGCTGACAGGTAGCCACATAAGGCGACACCGACACGCCGACGCCGATCGGCACGAGACAAATTTCAACACTGACCTGCATTGTTATCTCTCGGTGATTCAAGAGCCGACCAGAGTGACAGCGTGTGCGGCGGCGCTCAATGAGTGCGCCGAAGGGATCAGAGGCCTCCCGGTGTGGTCTGAGCGATAATGCCGATTCAACTTCTGGAGTCATGTCCGATGCAGCGCCTGCTTATCCTGACCCTGATCGCCACGACCACCGCCTTGGTCGCCTGCGCCACCTCGCCCCTCGGTCGTTCGCAATTGCAGCTGTTTCCCGAATCGCAAATGGCCGAAATGGGCGTTGCCGCGTTTCAGGACATGAAACAGCAACAGCCGCTGGAGACCTCCAGCCAGACCAATGGTTATGTCAGCTGCGTGGCGCGGGCGATCATTGCGGAGCTACCCGAACAACGCACCTGGGAGGTTCAGGTCTTCAAGGACGATTCGGCTAATGCCTTCGCGTTGCCTGGCGGCAAGATCGGCGTGCACACCGGCTTGCTGGACATCGCAGAAAACCAGGACCAGCTCGCCACGGTGATCGGCCACGAAGTGGCGCATGTGCTCGCCAGTCACGCCAATGAGCGTGTCTCCACCAGCTATGTCGCCAGCACGGGACTCCAACTGGCACAGGTCGCTGCCGGGGAGCCTACGGCCGCCAAACAACAGCTGTTCGGGCTGTTGGGGCTGGGTGCTCAAGTCGGCGTGTTACTTCCGTTTTCCCGCACCCAGGAGTCCGAGGCCGATCTGCTCGGGCTGGATCTGATGGCAAAAGCCGGTTTCGATCCGCGTGCGAGCATTCCGCTGTGGGAGAACATGAGCCAGGCCGGCGGCGGCAAGCCGCCCGAGTTTCTCTCGACCCATCCATCGCATACGACGCGCATCGGCGACCTGTCCAAGCGCCTGCAGACCGCGATGCCGCTCTACGAACAGGCCAAGCGCGCCGGCAAGCGGCCGGGCTGTGGCTAGCCGTTACGGCTGCGCGACTGGGCCAAACACGTCCGGAGTCAACGCGATGTCGGTACCCGGCAGGCGCAGCTGACGCTTGAGCGCCAGGTCAAACAACCACGGGTTGTAGGCGTATAACTCGCGCAGCGGCGCCACGTCCTCCCGCTCGATAAAGCCGGCCCACACCAGTTCATCCAGCCAGATGTTGGTGTTGATCGCAGCATAGGGGTAGGCGCTGGCGTAGCGGTAGCGACCGAACAAATCGACCTGCTGCAAGACGCTGTTGAGCACGCCGGAGGCCGTCTTCAGCCGCCCTAGCCCATCGACCAGCACGTAGAGACGTTCGTCTTGGTCGCTCTCGCGAAGTGTCCGCAAGCAGGCTTGCCATCGATCGAGATCAGACCGCATGCAGCCCAACAGGAAAACCTGGCGGCCGGCAGCCGCATGCGACGCCGCAAGCCGTAACGCTGGGTCGGGATCATTCAGCGGCGTGAGATCGACCCACACGCGGCTGGGTTGTGGCTCGCCACCGGCCAGGGTCAGGCCGGACACCCAGCGGTCCTCGCCGCCCGGCGCCTGCGCCACCGCGCGCCAATGCGCAGGCCAGGTGCTGTCATCCGGCTGCTCCGTCAACACCACGACCTCGATCGGCCGTGTCGGCAGATCGGTTAACGCTCGGAAGCGGGCCAGGTAGGGCGCGCGCCAAGCGTCGCCGCCGCGACCGTTGACGCCGGTGGCGTCGGCCCAGATTGCTTGACGCAAGCCGGCCCACCAGCCGCTGCTGATGGCCGGCCGCGTCAGATAGGCGCCTTGATCCACAACCGTTTCGGGCAGCCCGGCGAAGCTTTCCTCAAGCAGCTGCTGTGCGGATTCGCTCAAGGCCCATCGTGCAGCCTCTGGCGTTTGCGAACCGCGCCCGGGATGCCCCAGCCAATCTTCGACACAGCCGGTGAGGGCCAGGGCAGTGAGCCCGAGGACAACCATTCGCATTCGGATTTCAGAACTCGATCGCAACAACACGCTTATGCGTCCGCCGTACGGTGTTTCTTGGAGCGGTAATACGCGCTGATGTCAGACAAGGAGTATTGGGGCGTCCACCGGTAGGCCTTGGCGAAACTGTTGCCGTCGAGCACCACCGGATACTTGAAGAAGTTGATCAGGTACGGGGGGAAGGAGCTCCACCCCATTCGCTCGGCAATCCGCCGGGGTAAGGCCGGTGGCAACGAGGGCAGGGGCAATACCCGGCAATCGCAGGCACGCAGAAAGTCCTGGTATGCCACCCAGTCGTTAGGCGCGACGTTAAAAATACCCTTGCCGCGACGCTCAAACGCGGCGACCACGGCATCGGCCATATCCTCCACATGCAGGAACTGCATGATCGGCGAGAACCCCAGCAGCGCTGGCGCAAGCCGGCGTGACAGCAGGCGCGACATGGAATTGCGCACCCCGGGGCCGACGATATTGCAGGGGCGCAGAATCGTGATGTGCAGCTTGGGGTTTCGCCACAGATAGATCTGCGCGAGGTTCTCCAACTCGACCGCATCGACCAGATCCATGGTCAGTTCGCTGGCCTTCAGCGGCGCCGTTTCATACAGCGGCGCGGGATTGTAGGCATCGGCGCCGTACACGAAATGCGTGGAGTGCACGACGACCTTGCCGACGTTGTATTTCTCCGCGAGGTCGAACAATCGCCGTGTGCCCAGCACGTTGTCGTTATAGCGGCGAAAGCGGCTGTACTCGTTGGTGAGAATGCGCCCGAGATGAATGACGCCATCGATCGGGTGATCGCGAAAAATATCCTCGAAACGACGCTTGCTCAGGTCGACCTGGTAGCTCGGGATATGTGCATCCGTCTGCACCTTGCGTCGGAAGTCGACGGCGATCACCTGATGCCGATCCATGAGTCGCGCCATGACGCGTCGTGCCAGTGAGCCACCGGCGCCGGTGACCAGGATTGTCTTCGGTTTGATGCGCGACGCACTCATCGGTAAATCGACTGTCGTTGTTCCAGGCCACGTCGGATGAGCTTGCGAATCTCCGACTTGACCTGCTCGATGCGCGGCGCGATGTCGTGCTCATGCTCACAGTCGTTATCGAAGCGCAGCGGCTCGCCGATGTGCAGGCTGACGCGGGCCGGCAAGGGCAGCAGCGGCCCGAGCGGTATATAGGGCAGCCCCAGCGGACGGGCCAACGGCTTGAGATCGGAGAACGAAGGCATCGTCTCCTCGCAACCGACGATACCGACCGGCACGATCGGCGTGCGATGCCGCATCGCCAAGTGCATGAAACCGGTGCCAAAGCGTTGCAGCTGGTAGCGCTTGTGCCAAACCTTGCCCGATCCGCGGATGCCTTCCGGGAACACGATGATGGCCTCCTCGTGCTCCAGCATCGCACCGCAGTTCACCGGATCACCGACCACGGCGCCAAGCCCGTTCATGAAGTTTCCGAGAAACGGAACCGTCGGGAAGAACCGCTCGATCATCGCGCGCGGCGCGCGCGGCCCGGCGGGGTTGCGGGCCATGGCGACACCCAGCATGACGCCATCCAGCGGCAACTGCCCGCTGTGATTCGGCACCATCATCACGCGCCCGGTCGGTGGAATGTGCTCCAGCCCCTCCACCCGCACGCGAAAGTAATGGTCGAACAGCCAGCCCGCACCCGCGAGCGAGAGCTTGGCTGTCGACCGGTTGTAACCCCAGGGGTCGAATCCGAAGGAGCCCAGCACCTTCGGCAGTCGATCAATGGTGTCGTGTATTTCGGCACCGACAATACGGTCGGCCAACCATCGGCTGATTGCCATGGGCTGCGTCCATCCTCCGTCTACGCACGGTCTCCAGTCGCGGCCCGTCGTGCATCATCTGCGTCGTCGCCGCACCCCGAAGATAAGCGGGAGCAATGCCAACGTCCAGGCGCCTGAGCCACCGCCACCACCGGAGTCATCCCCGCCTCCGCCACCCGTGGCATTGGGTGTGGCCTGAGCCTGCAAAACGTAATCCCCGGTGACCGACTGATCGAACCCACGGATCTCCAGAAAGTAAGTGCCGCGGTTCAGGGTCGTCTCGATGCGGAAGTTGCGTTGAACCCCCAGTTGGATGTCATCGTTTTCGGTGATCAACACGCCGGAGCTGTCGAGCAGCGTGCCGTAGGTATCCGTATCGCCGGTGGTTTCGAGCCGGATATCAGACCGCTCCGAAAGGAAAAATTCGAAATAGTCGAGGTCACCCGAGGTGTTGATCGTCCCCGGTGTCGTCGACGCCGCACTGGTCAGGGTGATACCCGTGGCCGTCTGACGTCGGTTGCCGTGGAGATCGGTGCCCGGATCCCCAGTGACGATGATGGTGATCGCAGTGACATCCGTCCCACCCTGACCGTCGCCCAGCGTGTACTGAAACGATTCGGTCTGTTGCTGGGATGGTCCTAGGTTGGCGATTTCACCCCCCGGCGTATAGCTCAGCGCGCCGTTGGCATCGACTTGCAGCGTAGCCCCGCCGGGCGTCGTCAATGCCATGCCGACATCGCCCGCCTCGCCATCCAGCGCGATCACCGACAACGGATCGCCATCGGCATCGGAGTCCGCACCGGAACCGTTGTCAGCGAGCACATTCTCGTTGAGTGTCGCCGTAGACAGCACACCGAAGCCGTCAGGCTGCGCCACGGGGGGACGGTTGCCACCCGCGGCAACCACCTCCACCTCAAAGACGGTGCGCGCGGTGAAAATGCCGTCGGAGACAACGACCGTCACATTGGCCCGCCCGGCGTCCGCGCCCTGCGGCGTAACGTTGACCGTCCGGGAGCCGGCACTGCCACCAAAAACGACGTTCTGATCAGGCACCAGCGCAGGGTTGTCCGAAGCGGCCGACAGAACAAGCATGCTGTCGGGCGTGGCGCGGCTGTTATCCGTCACCGAAAAATTGACCGGCCCGGTGGATTGCCCTGCCTGGACGACCTGATCCGAGATCGTGCCGATTTCGGGCGGCGTATCCACCGCGTGGTTATCGGGGCATCCGATACCCGCAGATAGCGTCCAGCCGATGTCGTCGAACAGACACGATGTCATGTCAACGCCGGAATTGCTGGCGACGCCGGAGGTCGCGAAGGGCTCCATCAACAAGCTCGGGCTTGCCTGGGTGTCCCAATGACTGCCGCTGGAGCCGACATCAAACGGGTCCGGCGTGAACAGCAGTGGCCGGCCTGCGCCGTCGGCGCCGTTCCCGGTGGCCAGACCCTGCGCGGTTGCGCCGGAAATCGACTGCAGGCCGTCAAAGCCGACATTGCGATCGTTAATGATCGAATTGCCGCGCTGGGCCTCAGTCATTTCATCCCAATAACGGTTCTGCGAGTTATCGAAGACCAATCGGTCGAACGCCAGAAACCGGGGATCGGCGAGATTCGTACCGCCATCATCAATACCGGAAAAGAAGCCGAGGCCGTGGCCGAACTCATGCATCACGACGTTGTAGAAATCGATCAGACCACCACCGGTGTTGTGATCGAAGCCGTAGTAGAACTGAGTACCACTCAGGCAGTTCGGATCGGTATCAACCGCACCGTTGAACTGCGCGGATATATCCGCCAGACCCGGATCAAGATCGTTACCCGCCAGCGCGTTGGCGAGCGCAACCGGATAGAACGTGTCGGCCGCCGGCGCGTTGGCAAAATCTCGGAAAAAACCGTTTGGCCCGGCCGCGCCCAGGGTGCCGGAGTTCGACTCGCAGTCTTCATCCGGGAACGGCGCAAAATTCGCCTCGACGATGATCTCGACATCGCTTTCGAGTATCGAGCCCCACTGCTCCGCTGCCGCGCGAAACACGTTGAGCCGCGCCTCCCCCAGCGTCGTCGCATTGTTTCCCCCGACCGGCGTGAAGGCCGTCGGATCATTGAAGCCCTCGCCGACGGGATCGGTCGGCACAATCGTGATGTTGGCCGCTTGAACAGCACTTCCAGCCGTAGCGAGTGCAATCACGGCAAGCAGTCTAGTCGTCATCCGTCGCCTCCTCGTAGTCGACCGATCCATCCTCAGCCTTTGTCGCCTCGAGCTTGCGACGGGTCGGGTCTTTGGGGCGCATGACACCGACGCCATCGGGCCGGGTCTCAAACGAATAGTTCGGTGACGAGGAGTCTTGGTCACTACCCGTGGCCTTCCTCTCCTGTGCCGGGGGCACCGTCAGTTCGCCCGTTTCAGGATCGATATACGCTCGTTGACCCGCTTGCGTGGCGGTAGGCGCCTCCGAAGAGGCCTTAGCCTGTTCAGACACAGGGGGCTCCTGCTGGGCGCAGGAGACGAGGAGCGCCGCGACGCCCGTCAAAATCAGCTGTCTCATCATGAACATCCATGGATTGCACATGGGGCAAGCCTAGCAAGGCTTGGCGTGAAGCCTCCGTCATCTGTCCACATTCACGAAGGCGGTTGCGATACAATTCGCACTCCGCGCGCTGATCAGATTCAGCGGGTCGTGGCAGAGATCGCATTCAGCGCCTCGTCCCGCGACCAAGCGCGCGGAGCGGTCGCTAGATTGAAGACACGCGCCTGTAGCTCAGCTGGATAGAGTACTGCCCTCCGAAGGCAGGGGTCGCAGGTTCGAATCCTGCCAGGCGCGCCAATTCAGACCGGGTGTATTCCGATCACATGATTTGAGTTCACCTCAAACGGTCAGATTCTCTAGCGAGACCGAGCCCCCTGCCGCAGGTACAGAATCTTCCCCCCGACCAAAGGCGGATGTAGTGCTGCCGTTCCAGTGCTAGTCGGATTTGATTGTTAAGGTCAGAAGCGGATTACCCCTGCCGTGACCAGGACCCTCTTCATCCAGAGGCTGCACGACAAAGCCTTCGCGGAGAAGCGTAGGATCACGTTGGACGAGGTGGCCAAGCAGGCGGGCTTCCCCAGGACTAGGCTGGTCCGGATCGTCTACAGGCCGGGGTACATAACCTGAACATGAAGGCGTTAGAGGCGCTGTGCCGCTACCTGAACTGCGGGCCATGAGAGCGGTTTCAGTTGGTGGATGACTTCACAGTACTTCACAAGCGTGCTTGTGAAGCCATTCACCGGGCGATAAACTTCGTATTAAGTGGATCGGGGGTGCCCGGTCGGCGTCTACGCCTCGGTGAGTTCATCGGGGCTTTTCGCTTTCTGGGGCCGATGAAGTCCCCTGCTCAACCGGGCAGCCGCTTCAGTCCGAGACCTTCGTAGTCTCTACCCACTTCATCGCGCCCACCTACGCAATAGAACTTGCGGCGCAGCACCTCGAACGCCCGATTGGTTTGCTGTGGCCTCAGCACATGTACGCCGATTGGCCTCGCCACCAGATCAGACAGTTGCAGCCCGGCCGAGTTAACCTGCTTGCTCGCGAACTTGACGGCAAACGGCAGTTCACGTCCCAGCGCGTTATTGCCATCGCAGATGCGACGAAATTCCAGTTCCAAGTCGCGATCTTCCTTCTTGCCACGGCATTCGACAACCACATGCGTGGTCTGATCAGCTTGGCCTTTTTCAGCCAGAAAACCATGCAGGCTCTCCAAGCCGTACCGCAATGCATAGTGATACGGATTGTCCGCGCCGTCTCCGCTCTGGGCATGCAAGGCTTGCTTGTCGATCACACAGGCAATCAACACGAAATTGCTGTCTTCGATCAAACCGGTGAGTTCACCCAGGAACGTCTCGCGTTGAGCGGCACTACGGAAGATATTGAACGCGCCTTTCTCCTTGCGGATCTCTTGCTCGTGCAGCACGACAATGTCGTGACCAAAATGCTTGAACTTGAACTGCTCTAATGCTGGAACCACCGTCTGGCTGTAATAACGCTTATGGAACACGCAGAACGCCAAGACGAACACAGGGTAGTTGGCGTCGATATTGATCAGGCTATGATCGCCAGATTCGTCGACGTAGACGATATAGTCGCTGAAGGTCATGTGTGGACTTTACGCAAGCTGGCCCTCAATCGGTGCGTTGGAATGCCTGGATCAGCGCGCATCAGTGTGATTTCGTGCGTGGGTCCACCCAAACTGGATCAGTGTTTCCCTAGAGTCCCCGGCACAGCCGCAGACCATCACGACCGTCGTAGTAACCGGGCAGCTCCCGCTGTGGTTGAAACGCGAGCTTCTGGTACAGCGCCAGCGCGGCGACGTTGTCGGCGGCCACTTCGAGGCAGATGCGGTCGCAGCCGGCAAGTGCGGCGAGGTGACAGGCGTCGTCCACCAGACCCGCTGCCAAACCATGTCCGCGTTGCGTGGTGTCGACGATGAGCGAGTAGATTCTGGCGGCCCGGCTGTTGCTGCGCGTGAGCAGGATGAGCGTGGCGACGAGCGTCGGATGGTCCGTGTCGGCGTCGATCACGCGAATCAGCGCCGACGGCCTTTGGAGTAAGCGGAGCATCGATCGGCGTGAGATTCGATCGGCATCGAACCCCTGTTCCAGCACCATCAAGGCATCAAGGTCATCAGGTCTGGCGGTGCGTATCCGGCACGTGGACGTGATCATTGGCGACGGGTTCGGGCATCGAGCCGGTCCATCATGTGCTGCATGACGATGCGGTACAGATCGGCGCCCAGCACGCGATCCTCCACACCGGCGTCGAGGCTGGGGTTGTCGTTGACCTCGATCAACGCAACCCGGCTACCGAACTGCTTGAGGTCCACACCATAGAGGCCGTCACCCACGGTTTTCGCCGCCTTCATCGCAACGTCGAGCACGCGTGTCGGTACGGCATCAATCGGCAGCGTGTCGGCCGCACCTTCCTGTTTTCCGTCCGTGTCACGTTTGATGATCTGCCAGTGTTCGGGCGCCATGTAGTAGCGACAGGCATAGAGCGGCTGGCCGTTGAGAATGCCGATTCTCCAGTCGTATTCGGTGGGTACGAATGACTGCACCACCAGCAGATCCGAACGCTCCAGCAACTCCTTGGCGGTCTGCTTGAGTTCGGTCGCGTCATCAATCTTGACGACACCGCGAGAGAACGCGCTATCCGGTTGTTTGAGCACGCAGGGAAAACCAACGATGTCGGCGACTTCTTTGAGATTACCTCGGTGCAGAATCAAGGTTTTCGGGGTCGGCACGCCCGCGCGGGTCATCCGCTGCGCCAGCCAAACCTTGTTGGTGCAGCGGAGTATCGACTGCGGATCGTCGATGACCACCAGGTCATCTTGAGCCGCGCGGCGTGCAAAGCGATAGGTGTGATGGTTGACCGCCGTGGTTTCGCGGATGAACAGCGCGTCGAACTCCAGCAAACGGCCGTAATCCGCTCGCTCCAAGAACTCCACGCCGAAACCCAGGTCTTCCGCCGCGTTTCTGAATTGCTTCAGGGCGCGCGCGTCGGATGGGGGCTCCTGCTCTTCCGGATTGTGCAGAATCGCGAGGTCGTAGCGGGCACGCTTGACGCGCTTGCGACTGGGCCGCTTGCCGGCGAAATAATCGGCAGCCGATGCGTGCAGACAATCACGCTGACCGGCAGGCACATCACCAAGGGCAATCGCGGACAGGCCGACGATCTCCCAACGCGCCTGCCGCGAAAAGCGTGCGCGCAGCAAAGGCGCGGGGAACAGGTTGAACAAGGCTCGTGCCAGACGGGCATGCCGCTTGGCAGCACAACGCCCGAAGTACACATGCAGCTCGAACGTGTCGGATTCCAGCGGCGCGAGGCTGGTTTGCACCAGATCATCCGTTTCAGCGCGGATGATGCGCGGGCCGTCGCGTGATTTGAGATCCTGCACCGTGCTGATCTCGGGCAGCGGCTGGTGCCCTCGCGCACCTGCCAGCAGCGACACGTAATACCCGGCGCTCTGGTAGCGGTGGGAACTGCACAGGTTGTAGATGCGGCGACGGCCGCCGCCGGCGTGACGGTCGTCGGTGAGATAGTCCTCCGCCGTGATCACCGCAATGCCATCGGGCGGTTCGGGCCAGTCAGCCAGATGGTCGACCACGACCAACCCGGTCACGTCGTCACCCGCTTGGAACTCACTGCCTGCATCGCCGCATCACCGCTGGATCGCTTGCGCGAAAGCGCGGATTGTAGGACCAACCGCCACGAAATGAACGACGCTATTGCAGGACATTCCGAACGACCGCCCACGCCTGCAGCTTTTGCTCGAAACGCAGGCTGGCGTGCGCCGGGCTGGTCGACGGCAACCGGGTTGCCGGAAGCCGGGCGATCGCCGCATCACCGCGATGATGACGCCGGAACAGGGTCGCCGCGGCACCCCCATTGAAGAACACGTGGCTGATGCCGGGACATCGGACCAACAACTCATCAAGCGGATTCGGCTGGACCGATTCGCGGCGGATGTCGGCATCCAGACTACCGGGGCGCTCGGCCTGGCTCGCCACGTCCCAGACCGCGACCTGCTGACTGCGCAGCTGATGGCAACGCGCTTCGTAGTCCAGCTCGGCATCAAAGCCAAACAACGCGCCCATGATCGGCCAAAACGCATTGCGTGGATGGCCGTAGTACTGATGTGCCTGCACCGACGCCACGCTGGGCAGCGAGCCGAGAATCAGCGCTCGAGCGTCGACAGCGGCGATCGGCGGAAACCCCGAGACCCTGTGCATACCCGTCATTCAGGCAATGGCGCGTGCCCGTTGTCAGAGAGCACGGCATCGATCAACGCACGCCACGGCCCTTGGGGCGTCCAGATCGCGAGCAGGTCGGGCAGGGCTTGGACTGGCATCATGCCCTGGCGTTCGATGCGGTCGAGAAACACCATGGCGGACACCCGCATGTTCAGCGCGCAATGCACCAGCACAGGTCGGTCCTCGCAGGCGGCCAGCGTCGCACTGAACCGGTTCAAATCGTCGCGGCCGGGCGTCGAGAACTCGATCGGCTGATGGTGGTACACCACCCCCTGCGCGGCCAGCACATCAGCTTCGTCGGCCACCGCGTGGTCGGAGTCGGCCAAGGCGAGGTTGATGACGTTCGCAATACCGGCCTCCCCCAGCCCCTGCAGTTGCAAACGGGATGGCTGGCCAGCGGTGTGCAACGCTGACCCGAGCTGGCGATAAGCCCGCAACCTGCCCAGATCCACTCCAGCCATCACATGCCGGCCGGCGTATGCCGATCAATGAACGGCCCGTACAACTCCACCGTGGCCCGCGGATCTTCAATCATCGGGCAATGCCCCATGCCTTCCATGATGGCCAACTCGGAGTTCGGCAGCAGATCGTCCATCACCCGCGCTGCGGATACGTGAATCAGGCGGTCCGAATCGCCCCAGATGATCAGCGTCGGGGTCTGGATCTCCGGCAATACCGGCTCCAGCCGGAACAGATTCGTGCGGTACTCGACAAAGATTTTCTGGCGGAAGTCCGCGTTTTCGATCGCGCGCTGAGCCAGCGCTTCGACCACGAACGGGGGCACCCACGGCTTGTCCTCGAACACCATGTCCACCATGTGGTCGTAGTCCTCCCGCGTGCGCGGAATCAGCGCGACGCGTCCGGTTGCCTCGACCTCGCGCGCAAGCTCGCTGGGGACGGGGGATTCGACACCGGCAGCATCCAGCAGCCCCAAGGACAGCAGCTTTTCAGGGTAGCTGTGGGCGTACGCGGCGGCGAGATTCCCCCCCATGGAGTTGCCTGCCAGATGAAAGCGCTCCAGGCCGAGGGTTTCGACGAAGGCCGCAAGCCGGTCACGCTGGCTGGCGATGTCGTAGGACTGATCCTCATGCCGGGCGTTGCCACCGAAACCCGGCAGGTCAGGAGCGATCACGCGGTGATCTGGGGTCAAATGGCCGCCAAAACGCGTCCAATTGTCCTTATCACCCCCGAACCCGTGGAGCAGCAGGACAACGTCGCCTTCGCCACCGTCGAGGTATGGCCAGTTATCGCCGTCCACATTCACCGACTTAACGCTGAGCATGGCGCGGTCACGCTCGGCGCGCAGCGCCAGTTCGAATGCTTCCTGGGGATGCGTCTCGATGTACGCGTAGGTGCCCAGGCCCAGTAGGCCGATGACGATGCCGGCGGCGATCAAGAACTTTGACATGGCATCCCTGCGTTGCTTTTAAAAATCAGCAGACATCATAATGAATCTGGACTCGGGCCTCGCCTGAGCAACGACAGGAAGCCCGGCATCGACCTGGCGCGTTGGTCTGGGGAAAAACAAGCACATGAGCGAGCCCGCCTTCAACCGCATCGGTCGGCTGTTCTTTGGCAGCCTGCTGATAGTGTCTGCGCTGACCAAGCTGGTGGACCTGACGGGCTTTGTCTCGGTGGTGAGTACCTACGGCCTGTTGCCCGACTGGGGCCCCCTACCGATGGCGCTGGCCTCAGTCGCGGGTGAAGCCACCCTGGGCCTCTGGCTTTGGAGCGGTCGCCGCGCACCCGTGTCGAGCCTGTTGCTGGTGGTGTTGCTGGTGCTCTACTGCAGCTGGCTCTCTTTCGCTTACCTGGATGGGCGCCGCCTGGACAACGCAGGCACCTTTGGCACCGTGATCCCGCTGCGGGTCAGCCTCGGACTGGTGCTGTGCCAGCTTGGACTACTCGCCGCAGCGTTCTTCCTGTGGTCCTCTGTCACCGCCCACCAACTGCGACAGCAGCTGGCGGTGGCCGCGAATGACCTCCGGGGTCACGGGATTTCAACCAAACCGCCAACAGGAACGTCCTAGAGTTTCCCCAGCGAATCACCAAAGCTAGACCACCGCCGCCAGCTCGCTGGCCTGACGAATCGCGCGCTTCGCGTCGAGTTCGGCAGCCACATCGGCGCCGCCGATCAGGTGGTAGGTCTTGCCAGCGGATTCCAGTCCGTCCACCAGCTCTCGCAGTGGCTCCTGACCGGCGCAGATGACAACGTGGTCCACGTCCAACACCTGTGGCTCGTCGCCGATGAAGATGTGCAGACCGAGATCGTCGATGCGGTCGTAGGTCACGTTGCCGATCATCTGCACCTGCTTGTCCATCAGGCTGGTGCGGTGCACCCAGCCGCTGGTCTTGCCCAGGCGCTTGCCGAGTTTTTCATCCTTGCGTTGCAGCAAGTAGACCGTGCGCGCCGGCGGTTCCGGCTGCTTGGGGAGCAGACCACCGGGCGTGCTGACGCTGAGATCCACGCCCCATTCCTCGCGCCAGGCAGCGGCATCCAACGTCGGCGATGTGTCCTGCACCAGAAACTCGGACACATCGAAGCCGATCCCGCCGGCCCCGACGACGGCCACCGTCTTGCCAACGGGCGCGTTGTTGCGCAGCACGTCGGTGTAGATGAGCACCTTGTCGTGGTCGATACCGGGAATATGCGGCACGCGGGGGCTGACGCCGGTGGCGAGCACGACCTCGTCAAAACCCTCATCGGTTAGCTGCTCCACGGTGGCTTCGGTGTTCAGCTTCACAGTCACCCCGGCCACTTCGAGCTGGCGCTGGTAGTACTGCAGCGAGAACTCGAACTCCTCCTTGCCGGGAATGCGCTTGGCCATGTTGAACTGCCCGCCGACCTGGTCTGCCTTGTCGAACAGCGTGACCTGGTGCCCGCGTTTTGCAGCCTCGACGGCAAAGGCGAGGCCGGCCGGCCCGGCACCGACCACGGCGAAGTGCTTCGGCGCCGTGGTCGGCTCGAAGTTCAGTTCGGTCTCGTGGCAGGCGCGCGGGTTCACCAGACAACTGGCCCGCTTGAGCTGGAAGGTGTGGTCCAGGCAGGCCTGGTTGCAGGCGATGCAGATGTTGATCTCATCCGCGCGACCGTCGGCGGCCTTGTTCACGAAGGCGGCATCCGCGAGCAGCGGCCGGGCCATGGACACCATGTCCGCCTGACCGGCGGCGAGTATGTCCTCGGCGACCTTCGGGTCGTTGATGCGGTTGGTGGTGATCAGCGGGATCGACAGCTCGGACTTCATCCGCTGCGTCACTTCGACAAAGGCCGCGCGCGGCACCGAGGTGACGATCGTGGGCACCCGCGCCTCGTGCCAGCCAATGCCGGTGTTGATAATCGTGGCGCCGGCGGCCTCGACCGCCTTGCCTTGGTAGACGATCTCGTCCCAGGTGTTGCCGCCTTCGACCAGATCCAGCATCGATAGCCGGTAGACGATGATGAAATCCTCGCCGACCGCCGCGCGGACGTGCTTGACCACTTCCACCGGCAGGCGGCAGCGATTTTCCACCGAACCGCCCCACTGATCGCCGCGATGGTTGGTGCGCGCACAGGTGAACTGGTTTAGAAAATAGCCTTCGCTGGCCATGATCTCGACACCGTCGTAACCGGCTTCCTTCGCCAGCTTTGCCGCGCGGGCGTAGGCCTTGATCTGACGCCAGATGCCCCAGTTCGACAACCCACGCGGTCGGAACGGATTAATCGGCGCTTTGACCGACGAGGCCGACACCGACAACGGGTGGTAGCTGTAGCGTCCGGCATGCAGCAGCTGCAGGCAGATTTTGCCGCCCTCTTCATGCACGGCGTCGGTGACCTGACGGTGGCGGTCAACCTCCCGCCGCGACGACAGCTTGGACGCCATGGGATAAAGCCAGCCTTCCATATTCGGCGAAAACCCGCCGGTCACGATCAGCCCCACGCCGCCGGCGGCGCGCTCGCGGAAGTAGGCAGCGAGCTTGGGGAAATCCTTGACCTTGTCTTCCAGGCCGGTGTGCATCGACCCCATCAGCACGCGGTTGCGCAGGGTTGTGAAGCCGAGATCAAGAGGCTGTAGCAGATGAGGATAGGAACTGGTCACGTGAAGATTCTCTTGTGCTGCCTGAGTTGAGGAAGGGCCTAGCCCAGCTTGCGGGGTTCGTATGGCGTGCTGGCCTCGCCAGTCTCCGACTGCGCGATCTCGGCATTGCGCTTGGCGGCGATACGCTGGTTCTTGCGCCCCATGAGCTTGCGCTGCCAGCGACGTTCGGCCGCCAATGCGCCGGCCTCGTCTGCCAGCCAGGCGTCGTGAATCAGCGCCTTGCCGGCGGCGATGGCGTCTGGCGAACGGGTCAGCATTTCGGCGATGAGCTCTTCCGCCTTGGCGGCCGGGTCTTCGGCGAGATGCGTCACCAGTCCGAGATCCAGGGCTTGCTCGCCTGACAGCACGCGCCCGGTGAAGGTCAGCTCCTTGGCGACGTCCATCGGCAGCAGCTCGCGCAGCGTGACCATGCCGCTCATGTCCGGCACCAAACCCCACTTCGCCTCCATGACGGAGAGTTTGGAATCCGGGGTCGCGATGCGGATGTCGGCGGCCAGCGCCAGCTGAATGCCCGCCCCGAAGCAGTTGCCATGAATCGTCGCGATCACCGGTACCGGCAGCGCGCGCCAGACCATGCCCCATTGCTGGAAGATGTTGGTCACCGGACTGTGCAGCGCCGCGAGACCGTGGGCCATGCGCTTGGGGTCGGCAAACATCGCTTTCACATCCAGACCGGCGCAGAAGCTCGGTCCGTTGCCTGACAGCACCACGGCGCGCAGATCACGATCCTTGGCCAGCGATTGCCCGGTCTTCACGACCGACTTGAGCATGGTGAAGTCCATGCCGTTGTGTTTTTCCGGGCGGTTCAGGCGCACATGGGCAATGTCGCCCTGGCGGTCGATGATGACGCGTTCGCTCACGGGGAATCCTCTGCAGGCCAGATGCGGGGCTCGACGTTATATGCACCTTGTTGCATAGTCAACCGATGTCATTGAAACACGCCATTCTGGTTTCGCTGGCCGAGCGGCCCGCCTCCGGCTACGACCTGGTGAGCCGCTTCGACCGTTCCATCGGTTATTTCTGGCGCGCCAGTCACCAGCAGATGTATCGCGAACTGCCCAAGCTGGAGGCAGCCGGATGGGTCTCCGCCGAGGCGGTCGCGCAATCCGGCAAGCCCGATAAACGGGTGTACGCGATCACCGATGCCGGCCGTGGCGCGCTAACCGAGTGGCTAAAGGCCCCGGTCGGCCCCGAGCCCGTACGCGAAAGTCTGATGGTCAAAGTACGTGGCGCGGCACTTCTCGGTGCAGCGCATGTACTGCCCGAAATTCGACGCCACCGGCAATTGCATGCCGACAAACTCACGCTGTTCCAGCAGATCGAGCAAGGCGATTTCAGCAACGGACCGGGCGACGACCCCACCCGGCGCTGTCGGTATCTGGCACTACGTAGCGGCGTGCTCTACCACCACAGCTGGGTCACGTGGTGCGATGAGGCGCTGGCGCTCCTCACCACCGGTTAAGCCGCTGCTCAAGCCGCTTCGCCAGCGACCACGCCAGGGAAACACATGGTCAATTCAGCTTCGTGAACCGCCTGCCCATCGTCTATCACCCGGTTTATTCCCAGGTGTTGCTACCCGATCGCCATCCGTTTCCGATGAGCAAGTTCGGCATGCTGCACGCGGAATTGCTCGCGCAGGGGATCGCGACGGCCGACCAGTTTCATGTGCCGGAACCCGCCGACACCGCGCGGTTGGCGCTCGTGCACAGTCGCGACTACCTCCGGCGTTTTCTCCACGGTGAGCTGAGTGCGGCCGAAATCCGGCGTCAGGGGCTACCGTGGTCCCGCGGCTTGGTCACACGGTCGGTCACGGCCGTGGGCGGCACCTGTCATACCCTGCAGTTGGCGCTGGACCTTGGTCTGGCGACGCATTGCGCAGGCGGCACCCACCACGCCCATCACGACTTCGGCTCGGGCTACTGTCTGCTCAATGACCTCGCCGTCGCTGCCGCCTGGGCGTTGCATACGGGGCGGGCCTCGCGGGTACTCGTCATCGACTGCGATGTGCATCAGGGCGACGGAACCGCCCGAATCTTCGAGCACGACCCCCGCGTGTTCACCTTGTCCTTTCATGCCGCGACCAACTTTCCTGCACGTAAGGCTCAAAGTGATCGGGACGTGGCCCTGCCGCGCGATACCGGGGACGCCGCCTATCTTCAGGCGCTGGCGGACCACGTTCCAGCGCTCGTCGAGAGCTTTCAACCCGATTGCGTGCTCTACGACGCCGGTGCGGACGTCCATGTCGCTGACCGGCTCGGTCACCTTGCGCTGAGCGACGACGGCATGCGCGCCCGCGACCGCTACGTGATCGAACAATGTCTGCAACGGGCGGTGCCCATCGCCTGCGTCATTGGCGGGGGCTACGATCGGGACGTGCCGACCCTGGTGAAACGACACGCCTTTCTGCATGAACAGGCCAGCCTATGCTTCGACCAATGGATCAAATGAATCGACATATCAGGCGTTTCGCCGTCGCGGGGCTGGTTGCCGTCTGGGCGCTGAGCGGCAGCGGTTGCAGTACCGCGACGAAGTTCGGCTACAACCACCTCGACTGGTTCGCCAAACGCGAAATCGGCAAATACTTCGACCTGACCCAGCGCCAGGAAGACTGGTTCAAGCCGCGCTTCGAGGCCCTGTGGTTGTGGCACCGCCACGAACAGCTACCGCTTTACGTTGCAGATTTGCGCAGCCTCGCCGAGCAGGCGCAACAACCATTGAGCCGGGAACACATCACACAGGCGCTGACGATGATCCAGGGCCATGTCAGGCGGACACTGGAACGCGCCACGCCCGAAACCGTGACCTTGCTGGCGATGCTGGACGACGCGCAGGTTGCCTCGCTGCTCGAGGAGGTGGACGACAACATCGCAGAGGCGGCCGAAAAACTGGAAGACCAGACAGACGAGGACCGACGCGAGGATGCGGTCAAACGCGTGAAGAACTGGATGGAAGACCGCTACGGCCGCCTGAGCGATGATCAAAAGGCGCTGATCGAAGACTGGTCTCGAACCCGCGAATCCCGGCCCGCCGAGTGGCTGGATCATTCGCGTCGCTGGCGTGATGCCTTCGCGCTCACGCTTGCAAGCCGCGATGAGCCCGGCTTCGCGGAGCGCGCCGCCCACCTGCTCTTTGATGATGCCGCACTCGTTCCCGAACACTTGCTTGCGATCCGCCAGCGCAACGAAGATCGCTGGCTGGACCTGGCCGCGGCGATCAGCACCATCACCACCGAACGCCAGCGCGCCAAGCTGGTGGATTACATCTCCGACTTCGCCAAGGACTTCGACAAGCTTGCCCAGCAGCGGCGCGACTGACGCTCCCTGTTCACCCTGCCGATACGCCGGGTTTGGTAGCGTCGGTCGGCGAAGCTGGAATGAACGGGGACGTGTTTTGTACCGAACTCTGCTCGCGCTCGGCGCGGCATGGCTTGCCGGCTGCGGCGCTGGCGACATATCGACAGGCCCGGCTGATCCGTCGGGCGCCGAAGTCCGTGATCTGAACGCCATTAAGGCCGCCGGGGTCTTGCGGGTGGCCACGCGCAATGCCCCCACCACCTGGTACGTCGACCGGTTCGGACAGCCCGCCGGGCTGGAGTTCGACCGGGTGTCGGCGTTTGCACAGTCCCTGAGCCTGTCCCTGGAACTGGTAGAGGCCGATTCCACCGCCAGCGTTCTGGAAGCCGTTGCCAGCGGCCGGGCCGATCTCGCAGCGGCCGGCCTTACGGTCACGCCGGCCCGGGCCGAACGCTTCGCGTTTTCCAAGCCAACGCTGCAAATCACCGAACAGGTGATCTGTAACCGTGATGGCGCCCGTGCCAAATCGCTGGACACGCTGTCGTCGGTTTCGCTCAAGGTCGCAAGGCGCAGTAGCTATGCGGACACGCTGACAACCCTGGCTGAATCCTCACCAGGCCTCGCCGTGAGTACGGCGGATGCGACCACCGAATCGTTACTGCGCCAAGTGTGGTCGAAGACCCTGGATTGCACGGTCGCCGATTCGCATATCTTCGCGCTCAATCGGCGGTACTTCCCGACCCTGATCGCCGAGTTCCCGCTCACCGGCCAGCGCGATCTCGCCTGGGCCATGCCATTGCAATCGACGCGACTGACCAAGGCCGTAAATACCTGGCTGGGCAAGGCGGAGACGGCTGCCTTGATGTCCGCCACCCAGACGCGTTACCTCGCCGCCACGGAGGAGTTCGATTTTGTCGACATGCGGGCGTTTACCCGCCGGATCGACGAGCGATACCCCAAGCTCGACCGCCATTTCCAGCGCGCGGGAGAGACGCACAACGTGGACCCGGTTCTGCTCGCAGCCCAGGCATATCAGGAATCGCACTGGGACCCGAAGGCCAAGAGTCCAACCGGCGTGCGCGGCGTGATGATGCTCACCCAACCTACCGCAAAGTCACTGGGCGTCACTGACCGCCTCGATCCGCGGCAAAGCATAAGTGGCGGAAGCGAGTACCTGGCCAAGATGAAGGGCCGATTTTCCGATGAAGTGAAGGAACCGGACCTCACCTATCTGGCACTCGCCGCCTACAACATCGGCCGTGCCCACATGCACGACGCCCAGTCACTGGCGCGCGAAATGGGCAAGAGCCCCTATGAATGGGAGGACATGAAAACCGTCCTGCCGCTGCTATCCGATAAGTCGGTGTATCCCAAGCTCAAATATGGCTACGCCCGAGGCCACGAACCGGTTCGCTATGTGGCGCGTATCCAGACGTACTCCGACGTGCTGGTCGAGCATCTGGAATAACGATGGCTGAACGGCGCTGCGTATCTAATGACCAAACTGCTAATCACCGAGTGGCACTCACGCCCCGGGGACTGCAGGAAAACCGGCTCCGCCTTGGTGGTGCGAATAGATCAGTGCTTCCTTAGGCTGCCACCGCGCTGGCGCAGGCATCCAGCAGCCGACTGATCGCGCCGGTGCCGAGACCGGTTTCTCGGAGCAAGCTGTCTGCATCGGCTGGCGGGCAGCCCGGCCACTGCAGCCGTTCGACCGCGCATTCCAAGGGGATGTCGGTGACGATGCGCGCCAGCTTGCGTGATCGCTCGGCGGCGTCACGCTGCTCATCCAGCAGCTTGCGCAGGCGTTTGGCGCCCCGCACAGGCATTGCCAGCACGGCATCCAGATCCGCGTAGATGCCATCGAGCGAGCCAAACCGAGTGAGCAGGGCGATGGCGGCCTTGGGGCCGACCCCCGCGATGCCGGGAATGTTGTCCACGGTGTCGCCGACCAGCGCCTGGTAGTCGAGCATTTGACTGGGCGTGACACCGAACTTGGCGGTGATAGCATCGCCATCCAGCCATTCGTCCTTGGCGAAGTCCCAGATGAGGTCGTCCGGGCCGAGCAGCTGCGCGAGATCCTTATCCGGGCTGACGATGATCGACGCAGCGCCGCTATCACGGGCGACCTGCACCAGCGTGCCGATGTAGTCGTCGGCCTCGAACTCCTCGCAGGCGAGGTGGTAGAGACCCAGCGCATCGCAGAGCTGCCGTGCCATCCGGAACTGATGCTTGAGTTCTTCCGGCGCCGATTCGCGGTTGGCCTTGTAGTTGGGATCGATCCGATTCCGGAACGAGCTGGTCAGGCTTTCATCGAAGGCAATCGCGATCTGGCGAGGGCCGCGCTCACGAATTAGCCGGCTCAGCATGTCGGAAAATCCCGTCAACGCGTTGATCGGACGGCCGACAGCATCGGTCATGGAATCCGGTAACGAGAACCAGGCGCGGAAGATGTAAACCGAGGCATCGATCAAGTAGACTCGCCGGTCCATCGTTTCGACGGTCATATTTGCCTGCTTCATATGGATTCCTGATGCGCGCCCTGATGTTTCTTTGCGCCGCGAGCGTAGCACCCGCCGCCATAGCCGATACCGTGTTGTCATTCGACACCACGGATGAAAGCGCGGCGTCGATGGTGCGGCTAGTGGACGGGGCGGTGCGTATCGACGGCGGCAAGTCGAATGAGTGGATGCTCTACCAGGCCAGCGAGGACACCCTGTTCATCGTCAGCCCTACCGACAAGAGCTACACCCGTATCGACGAAGCCGGAATCGCGAAACTCGGAGGGCAGATGGATGCCGCCCGCGCCGAGTGGGAAGCCGAAATGGACAAGCTGCCACCCGAGCAGCGCGCCATGGCGGAGCAGATGATGCAGCGCATGACCGGCGGACGATCACTGAAAAAAACCGCACCGCCGGAACCACAGGCCACAGGCTCCTCGCTGACCGTGGCTGGCGTGAAATGCGAGAACTATGTCGTCGAGCAACGTGGCGCAAAGGAAACACTTTGCGTTGCGGACCCGGATGATCTGGGTTTGTCGGATGAGGAGTACGAAACGGTACAGGCCATGTACGCCCTGCTCGCCAAGCTTGGCGAGGCGACCGGGTTTGCTGGCAGCGCCGCCCCTCGTGCTGACAAGTTACCCGGAGTACCGGTACTCATCGATAGCAGGGGAGGCCAACGCAAACAACGGCTCACAGGGGTCGAGCACCCTAATTTGGAGTCCAGCGTGTTTGCGCTCCCCAGTGGATACTCCGAACGCGACCCGAGCTCTCTTAAGTAGCGCCTGGACAGCGTCGGTATCGACGACACGACAAGGGAATCACCAAACGATTCACCTGAGCACGGGGATCGCTTGGTGTTGCCTAAAATTCAATTTGTTTGATCCGAGGAGCGCTTTCACATGACTGTGAAGCTGTTTGTACCCAAGGAGTCGGCGAGCGGGGAGAAGCGCGTTGCCATGGCTCCGGCTGTGGTCGATCGTGTGGTCCGCCTGGGCACGGATGTATCCGTGCAAACCGGTGCCGGTGCGGGAAGCCGAATTCCGGATACCGCGTTCAAGGACAAGGGCGCGAAAATCGTCAAGGCAAAGGCGACCGCGCTCAAATCCGCCGATGTGATCCTGCGTGTCGCCCCGCCCGAGGCGGCCGACATCAAGAACATGAAGGCCGGCGCCATCCTGGCCAGCTTCGTGTACGCCCATCGCAATCCCGAGATCGTGAAAGCCCTGGCCGAGGCCAAGATCACGACACTGGCGATGGAACTGATCCCGCGTATTACCCGCGCTCAGGCGATGGACGCGCTGTCCTCGCAGGCTGCGGCCTCCGGCTACAAGGCGGCCCTGATCGCGGCCAGCGAACTGGAGCGCTTTCTGCCGATGCTGACAACGGCCGCCGGCACTATCCGTCCGGCCAAGGTGCTGGTCATCGGCGCCGGTGTCGCGGGTCTGCAGGCCATCGCCACAGCGCGTCGCCTCGGCGCGATGGTCGAAGCCTACGACGTGCGAACAGCCGCCAAGGAACAAGTTGAATCCCTCGGCGCCAAGTTCGTCATGGCGGACATCAAGGCCGATGCCGAAGGCGGCTACGCCCGCGAACTCAACGACGAGGAGAAGGCGGCCCAGCAGGCCATGCTGGAGAAACACATCGCCGCGGCCGACGCCGTCATCACAACAGCCTCGATTCCGGGCCGTCCCTCGCCAAAGATCATTTCCAAGGCGATGGTCGAGTCGATGAAGTCAGGCGCGGTGATTGTGGACCTGGCCGCCGAAGGCGGCGGCAACTGCGAACTCTCCGAACCCGGCAAGACGACCACCGTAGGCGAGGTCACCATCGTGGCGCCGCTCAACGTGCCGTCCATGCTCGCCGAGCATGCCAGCGAAATGTATGCCCGCAACCTGCTGAATTTGATGGAATTGTTCATCAAGGAAGGCGAGCTGACGCTGGACCTGGAAGACGATGTCATCAAGGGCGCGTTGCTCACCCACGATGGCGAGATCGTCAACGAACAAGCCAAGCAGATTCTGGAGGGCTCCAAGTGACACCTGAACTTGCACTCACGGGCTTCGTCGCCCTGTACATCTTCATGCTCGCGGCCTTCACCGGCTACGAGATCATCGGCAAGGTGCCGGCGATTCTGCATACGCCGTTGATGTCCGGCTCCAACTTCGTGCACGGCATCGTGCTGGTCGGCGCGATGGTGGCACTGGGCCACGCCGACACCATTCTTGAACAGACCATCGGCTTCCTCGGTGTGGTGCTGGCCGCGGGCAACGCGGTCGGCGGTTACGTCGTGACCGAGCGAATGCTCGAGATGTTCAAGTCGAGCAAGGACTAAGGGGACAAGCATGAGTTTTCTGATTCAGGCGAGTTATTTCGTCGCCGCCGTCCTGTTCATTCTCGGCCTCAAGCGCATGGCGTCGCCGAGAACGGCGGTCAGCGGCATCAAGTGGGCCGGCATCGGCATGGTGCTGGCCGTGGTGGCCACGTTCTTCTACCCCGACCTGCATAACATCGGGCTGATCGTCACCGCGATCGTCATCGGCGGTGCGGCGGCGTGGATTTCCGGCAAGAAGGTCGAGATGACCGACATGCCGCAGATGGTGGCGCTTTACAACGGCATGGGCGGCGGCGCCGCGGGCGCGATCTCCGCGGTGGAGCTGTACTCCGGTGCGGCAACCTCACACGGCGCCGGCCTGGCCGCGCTGGCGGTGATCGGTGGCGTGATCGGTGCGGTTTCGCTGTCGGGCTCCGTCATCGCCTACGCCAAGTTGCAGGGCCTGATGAAAAAGGCCTGGTCCGTGCCGATGCACCAGGGCGTGAACGCGCTGATGGTGATCTTCCTGTTCGGTATTGGCCTGGCGTTGGCGACCTCTACCGGCCCTGGACCGTTCTGGATCACGGTGTTCTTCCTGATTGCGCTCACCCTGGGCGTGTTCATGACCACGCCCATCGGCGGCGCGGACATGCCCGTGGTGATCTCGCTCTACAACGCGCTCACCGGCCTGGCCGTGGCATTCGAAGGCTTCGTGCTCGGCAACGCGGCGATGATCATCGCCGGCACCGTGGTCGGGGCCGCCGGAACACTGCTCACCCTGCTGATGGCCAAGGCGATGAATCGTTCGCTGGCCAACGTGTTGTTCTCGGGCTTCGGTGCGAGTGACGGCGCGGAGTCTGACGGCCCGCAGGGCACGATGACGTCGGTCGAGGCCTCCGATGCGGCGATCTCGATGAGCTACGCGGGCAAGGTCATCATCGTGCCGGGTTACGGCATGGCCGTCGCCCAGGCCCAGCACAAGCTCTGGGAGTTCGCGCAGGCGCTGACCAAGGCCGATGTCGAGGTGAAGTTCGCAATCCACCCGGTCGCCGGCCGCATGCCCGGACACATGAACGTGCTGCTCGCCGAAGCCGGGGTGCCTTACGACATGATCTTCGATCTGGACGAGATCAACGAGGAATTCGCACAGGCCGATGCGGCCCTGGTCATCGGCGCCAACGACGTCGTGAACCCGGCGGCTCGGACCAACGAATCCAGCCCGATCTATGGCATGCCCATCCTCAACGTCGATCAGGCCCGTGAGGTCTTCGTGATCAAGCGCGGCAAGGGCACCGGCTTCTCCGGTGTCGAGAACGAACTGTTCTTCGGCGAGAACACCAACATGGTGTTTGGCGATGCCAAGGAGGTTTGCAACAAGATGATCACTGGCCTCAAGGAGCTGTGATCACGTAAACGGAAAAGGCCCGCCACGTGCGGGCCTTTTCTATTGTTTACCCATGACTGTTATGTTTCCGCTTCGATAGGTGTTCGATGCTCGGGGGAGCAATCGGGGCACACCTTGCGTTGATTAGGGGTAGGCGCAGATGCAGTTAAGTAAAGCTTGGACCGGCCTCGATGCCTGGTCCGGGGTGCGGACGTGGTATCGCAACCATTTCCTGCAGATCAATCCTGACCAGGAAACCCGTTTTCAGCGTTCGTTCCTGCATGCCGGCCGCGGCCGACGCATGGTCGGCATCGTACTGCTCATCTTGATCGTGCCGACCGCGCCATGGGTGGTGCCCGCCGTCTTCCAGGTTCCGAGACCGGCATTCGAATCGATCCCATCATTGCTGTGGTGGATGACCTTGGGGTTCTCCCTGCTCAGCTTGGGCGTGAACTGGATGACCCAGTTGCGTCTGCGCCTGATCGCGGTGATTTCGGCGATGAACCTCTCCGCCATCGCATACCTGATGGCGTTGCGCGTAACCGCCAGCCACATAGGCTTCGACATTCCGATCACGGTGCCGGCGACTGTCATCGTTGGTTTCGGCGCCCTGGCGGGACTCACCGCCCGATACAACGTGGTGTTCTATCTGCTCGTCACCAGTTCGATTATTCTTGCCGAACTGTGCCTGGTAGCGCCGCAACCGTCGGTGATGATCGACATTTTCGCCGCGCTGATGATCTGCCTGGTCAGCTTTGTCGGCGCCTTGGCCGTTGAGCACGCCGCCCGAAGTGCATGGAAGGACACGTCGGACCTGGCCTACCGGGCGAACTACGACGACCTGACTGGCATGGCCTCACGCGCATATTTTCGCGAGCAGGTCGAGGCCTTGCTACAGGTGGCCCGCCGCGAAGAACGACCGGTGGCTCTGGCGATTCTTGATATCGACTACTTCAAATCGGTGAATGACCAGTACGGCCATGTGGTCGGCGACGAAGTCATACGTAGCGTCGGCGAGGAGATCCGCCTGCTATGTCGCCGTTCGACCGATGTCGCCGCGCGACTGGGCGGAGAGGAATACGCTTTGTTTCTCTATGGTGCCGACGCGTCGGACGCGCAGCGCATGCTCGGCGAGCTACTACAACGCATCCGCGTTCTGCGACTCCACGATCCGGCCGGCCAGCCGATCGATCTTCGGGTGACGACTAGCTGCGGAATGTCGTCAGTGCCGCCCGGCGTGACGGCTACGCGCAATGACTTGCTGCTGACCGCCGACCGCCAACTTTATATCGCCAAGCAGTCGGGTCGGGACCGGCTTTGCTGGGAGCTGTTTCGAGGCAGCGCAGCGGAAGCCGACGCCTGACTCCGCTCAGTCGCTGTCGAGCGCAGCGTGAAGAAAGCCGGTGATCTGCAACCAAGATCCGCCGCCTGGAATCACCGGGTCGAAATGCCCCTCTCCCGCGACGATTCGCAGTGAAACAGGGTCGTCGGCCAACATCGCGGCCTGCGCGAACTGTTCAACTGATTCCGGCGAAACGATCGGATCGCTCGCACCATTGATGAGCAGCAGCGGCACGCGCAATGGCAGCCTCGCGGCTGGCGACACCGCCGCATAACGCTCGCCGAGCTCATCAGGCGAACCGCCCATCACCTGATCCACGGCCGCATGGCAACTGCCATCCGGGCCGACGCGGTAAGTCTCCATATCGGTGATCGGAGCCAAGCCCACCACAGCGCGAATCGGCAGCGCGTGATCGGCCGGCAGCAGGCTGTGGGCGTCGTCGCGCGCGGCGGCCCACAGTGCCAGCTGACCACCCGCCGAGTGACCCAATGTCGCGACGCGACCGAGATCCAGGGGCCGGCTCGCCGCCAGTTCGCGTAGGTGATCGATCCCCGCGCCGACATCCAGGAATGTGCCCGGCCAGCCGCCATCCGGATCACCGATACGCCGATATTCAATCGACCAGGTCGCGAATCCCTGTTGTGTCAACGCAGCGGCCAGGTGGCTGAAGTACGTCAGGTCGAACTGCGATAGCCAGCACCCGCCGTGGATCATCACGACCACGGGGTGCGGGCCGGCCCCAGCAGGCAGACGCAACTCGCCATACTGCGGTGATGCCGGTCCGTACTGCAGGCGCTCGCCGGGCGCCGGGAGCGGCATGGCTTGGACCTGAGACCAACTCAGCGGAGCCGACCGCGAAGGACTTCCGGTTCTCGTGTCCCCCTCTGGTGGCTGGCTGGCACAGGCCCCCAGCAAACCGGCGGCGAATAGGGCGAGTCCACGTCTGGCAAACGGTGTCATGTCAGGTCACTCGATGTTGGGCCTGGAACTCAGGCAGGCGCCACCGGCCGGTGGCCATGATCTGACTCAGCCGCTCGCAGGCATCCCAGACATCCACATGACGCAAGTAGAGCGGCGTGAGGCCAAAGCGCAAGACGTCAGGGGTTCGAAAATCGCCCACCACGCCCTCTGCAATCAACGCCTGGCAAATCGGCCAGGCATGTCGATGACGCAGGCTGATCTGGCTGCCTCGGGCCTCCGCCTGTCTTGGCGTGATCAGGTCAAACCCATGGCCCGCCAAAGGACCGTCAAAGCAGGCCGCCATCAGGTCGAACAGCTGCACGGATTTCTGCGCGACATCGGCCATACTGATTGCCGACCACGGTTCCAGCGCGGCATGCAGGCTGGCGAGGCTCAGCACCGGCGGGGTGCCCACCTGCCAGCGGTCCACTCCCGGCGCCGGGCGGTAGTGGTCCTCGAAAGCGAACGGATTGGCGTGGCCAAACCAGCCCGCAATCGGGTTGTGCAAGCGGTCCTGGAGCTGCGGCGACACGTATAGAAAAGCGGGCGCGCCCGGTCCACCGTTCAGAAATTTGTAGCCGCATCCGATGGCGAGATCAGCGCCACTGCCGGCTAGATCCACCGGGATCGCACCCGCGCTATGGGCCAGATCCCACAGCACCACAGCGCCCACAGCATGGGCACGCGCATTGATCGCCGCCATGTCGTGGCGTGCGCCGCTGCGGTAGTTCACATGGCTGAGCACGACGACCGCCACGCTGGCGTCGAGCGCATTTAGTAGTCCGTCAGCCTCGACCCGGCGTACCTGCACACCTGGTCGGCGCTGCGACACCGCATCGCTGATGTAAAGATCCGTCGGAAAATTGCCGGCTTCGGTCAGTATCGTGCGGCGATCGGGTGACAACGTCAGCGCTGCGGCCAACAGCTTGTAAAGATTAACTGACGTCGAGTCAGCGACCAGGACATCGTCCACTCCGGCACCAATCAGCGGCGCGATTCGCTGGCCGGTCTGTCGCGGCAGGTCCACCCAACCCGCGGTGTTCCAGCTTTTGATGAGCTGTTCGCCCCAGGCCTGCCTCAAGCTGTGCTCCACCGCTCGCGCCGACGCGGCGGTTAGCGGACCAAGCGAATTGCCATCGAGATAAATCACCGCCGGCGGTAGCTCGAATTGCTCGCGAATGGCTGCCAGCGGGTCGGCGCTATCCAGCGCCTCCGCCGTTTGTCGAGATGCCTGCATAAGCCAAACATGCGACCTGCAAGGCGCGTGCGCAAGCGATGACGCAGCCGGCAACTGCGGCCGTTTCTATGCCGGTATGGGTTGCGACATACTGGAGCCATGCATCTCGACCCCCTCATGCTCAAGCTGGTCGCGGCCCTGCTGGTCATCCTCGCGGTGGGTCTGGCCTCGCGCATCCTCAAACAGCCGCATGTCGTCGGGTATCTGTTGGCCGGGGTCATTCTTGGCCCTTACGGGCTGGGCATGATGTCGGATCAGCATGCGGTGGCGCGGCTGGGCGAATTCGGCGTGATGTTCCTGCTGTTCTTTATCGGCATGGAGGCGTCGCCCAAGCGGCTGATCGCAAACTGGCGCATCACCGTGATTGGCACCCTCGCCCAGATCACCGCCTCGGTTGCGATCATGTGGGGCGTTGGCACACTCGTCGGCTGGTCGACGGCGCGTATCGTTCTGCTGGGCTTCGTGATCAGCCTGTCCAGTACAGCCGTGGTGCTGAATTACCTGGAAGATTCCGGACGGCTGCGGACCAAGGTGGGCGAAGACACCATCGGTGTGCTGCTGGCCCAGGACCTGGCCATCATTCCCATGCTCATCGTGGTCGGGATTCTCGGCGGGGGCCGGCCCGACCCCCACACGATCTCATTGCAGGCCATCGGGGTCGTCATCGTCGCGGCACTGCTCGTCTGGATGGTGCGCGGCACCAAGGTCCGGCTGCCCCTGGGGTCGCGACTTCGCGCCGACAAGGAGCTTCAGGTGTTTGTCGCGGTGCTGGTCTGCCTGGGTTTCGCGTTGATTACCGGTCTGTTCGATCTGTCCACGGCGCTGGGCGCTTTCCTGGGCGGCATGCTGGTTGGCGTCGCCAAGGAAACCGGATGGGTACACCATCGTCTGGAACCGTTTCGCGTGGTGTTCGTGGCGGTTTTCTTCGTATCCATCGGGATGCTGGTCGACCTTGGCTTTGTCATCGAACACTGGGCATTCGTAGCCGCGCTGTTGCTGTCCGTGCTGGTGATCAATACCGGCGTCAACGCCGTGATGTTCCGCATGTTGGGCGATACCTGGCGCCATTCCATTCTTGCCGGTGCGGTGCTGGCGCAAATCGGGGAATTCAGTTTTGTGTTGGCTGCCGTCGGGGAGCGCACGAACCTGATTACCGAGTTCGCCTATCAGGTCACGATTTCGGTGATCGCGTTGAGTCTGCTGTTCAGCCCCGCCTGGATCGGGGGCACGTTGGCGGTGCTGAGGCGGAGCAAGGCGAGCGCCGCGCGTCGGCAGGACACGCAGGCGAGTTGAGACCGCGTCGAATTGTTCATGAATAGATGATGAACGCCGCCCCGGTCCCGCTCCCCCTTTATTGGGAATCGAGAAGCTGTTCCACGCGCCCGAATCAACCGCCGATTCAAGTGCTGTCGCAGATTGGCGACAGCCCTGTCTCAAGATCACGACCAATACAGCGTCTAAGCGATGAATTCCGCAAGCACTGAACGTGTTACTCACATTGCTTCTGCAGGCCATAAAATCCGGCAGCTACAAGACAATATTATGAATAAAATGTTAAACGTTTCCATAAGTCATTGATATTCATTGGGTTGCTGCGGCGCACTACCGTCACAGATCCTTAACATGAGCGAAATTACTCACTTGACAACGGCGGCGACAGCAACTTTTCCCCAAGGTTATCCACAGGCTGAGACGTGGCGCTAGATCGTGCATCGGGGTCGCGGAAAATCGTTGAAGTCGCGGTCCCGGTGCCGCTATATCAATGCTTTGATTACGATTCCGGCGATCTGAACCCACCCGCCATCGGCACGCGCGTGCAGGTTCCTTTTGGGCGGCGCCGCTTGGTCGGCATCGTGACGGGAACGCACGACCACAGGGACGAACGCAGCCTGCGCGGCCTGGAATCGGCTCTTGATGCGTCCCCGTTGTTCGAACCACTCGATCGCGAATTGATCGAGTGGACCGCCCGCTACTTTGCGGCGCCCATCGGCGAGGTGTACGAGCGGGCGATGCCCGTACGACTCCGTGCGGGTGCGCCCGCCGAGTGGTCGCCACCGTGGCGGTGGCATGCCAGCGAAACGGCCACGTCCCAGACCAGCACCAAGCTCGGCCGACGGCAACAGGCCGCGATCGATGCGCTGTTGAAGAAACCACGCACCGATGCTCACCTGCGAGAGATCAGCGGCCTTAACCGCCGCGGCCTGGAGCGCCTGGCGAGCTTGGGCCTGGTCCGGCAGGTGACCGACAGCAGCGGCGAACAGCCTGCCGCAGCCGCTCCGGCGCCTGCGCTGTCCGCCGCGCAGTCCGAGGCGCTGCAGCGAATCGGCGATCGCGGCACCGGCTTTCACGCAACCCTCGTCGACGGCGTGACCGGCAGCGGCAAAACCGAGGTCTATCTGCACGCCGCCCGGCAGGTCGTCGAGCAAGGCGGCCAGTGCCTGATTCTGGTGCCCGAGATCGGGCTGGTGGGCGGCATGATCGAGCGCGTCCGTGCCCGGCTCGGGCTGGAGCCTTGCGTGCTGCACTCGGGCATGGCAGACGGAGAACGTGCGGAGCAATGGCTGGCGGCGCGCGCGGGCCATCCGCAGGTCGTGATCGCCACCCGCTCAGGGGTGTTCGTGCCGATACCGCGGCTCGGCCTCATCATCGTCGACGAAGAACACGACGGCAGCTTCAAGCAGGAGGACGGGTGCCGGTACTCGGCGCGCTCCGTCGCGATCTGGCGGGCCAGGCAGCGCAATGTACCGATACTCCTGGGGTCTGCCACGCCCAGCCTGGAATCGCTGCACCTGGTCGACGCCGGGCAGTTCCATCGTGTGGTGCTGCCGTCCCGGGCCGGCGGCGCCGAGCTGCCCAGGGTTCGGCTGCTGGACGTGCGTGCGCAGCAACTCGATCACGGTCTTTGCTTTGAATCGCAGTCGCAGATCGAAACGCATTTACAGGCTGGCGGCCAGGTGCTGGTCTTTCTCAACCGCCGGGGGTATGCGCCCGCGGTGATGTGCCACACCTGCGGTTGGGTCGCCGACTGTTCTCGCTGCGATGCCCACCTCACGCTGCACCGGGGCCGCGGGCGGCTGTGCTGTCACCACTGCGGCCTCGAAACCGGTCCGCCGCAGCGCTGCCCGGATTGCGGCGACCGTCAGTTTGCGGGGATCGGCGCCGGCACCGAACGGCTGGAGCATGCCTTGTCCCGCCGTTTTGCCGGCGAAGCCGTCCTGCGGATCGACCGCGACACCACACGCCGCGTTGGCGAACTGGATGCCCGTATCGCGCGGGCGGAGTCCGGGGACGCGCGAATCCTGATCGGCACGCAAATGCTGGCCAAGGGTCACAACTTTCCGAACCTGAGCCTGGTCGTCGTGGTCGACGCCGATCAGGGACTGTTCAGCGCCGATTTCCGGGCCGCCGAACGGATGGCACAGGGGATATTTCAGGTGGGGGGCCGGGCAGGCCGGGCCGAGCGGGCTGGCGAAGTGCTGATCCAGACGCATCACCCCGATCACCCATTGCTGCAGCAGCTGGTGCGTGGCGACTACAGCGGGTTTGCCCGCATGGCCCTGGCCGAACGGCGCGAAGCGGGTATGCCTCCGGCCCGGCATTTCGTCATGCTTCGCGCCGAAGGCGCAGCCCAGGATGCCGTGCTGGCCTGGCTGGGCGAATCAGCACGAATCGGCCGCGGGCTGTTCGATCCATCGGTCGCGATCTGGGATCCGATACCGGCACCCATGGCTCGCCGGGCCGGCCGCCATCGCGGACAATTGCTGCTGGAGTGCGATCGGCGAGCGCCGCTACAAAGCGGTCTCTCCGGCTGGATCGCGGCCATCGGCGCGCTGAAGCTGGGGCGATCTCTGCGCTGGAGCGTTGATGTCGATCCGCAGTCCATGCTCTGAAGGTTTCATCGCTGGCTCCGGATGGGCGTCGCATCCGGGTTAGAATGCGCGGCCTTTTTCGCTGAATCCGGGCGCTTGTATGCAGGACCATATCGCCGAGTTGTTGCGCACCGCTCTTACCCAGGTGGCAGCGGGCCCGTTTCCCAGCTTGGAGCTGCCCGACCGCATTGGCATTGAGCGGACCCGTGATGCATCCCACGGCGACTTCGCCTCCAATGTGGCGATGGCCAGCGCCAAGAGCGCGCGTGCGAATCCGCGCCAGATCGCCGAAGCCATTGTCGCCGCACTGCCGAACTCGCCGCAGGTCGAAAAGGTCGAGATCGCCGGCCCGGGTTTCATCAACTTCTTCCTGACCAGCGACGCCGCCACGGCCGTGGTGGGCCAGGTGCTGGACGCAGGCGAAGCCTACGGACGCGCCGCGGCGCCCAGTGGCCGCAAGGTCATGGTCGAGTATGTGTCGGCCAACCCCAACGGGCCGCTGCACGTTGGCCACGGCCGGGGCGCGGCCCTGGGGGATTGCGTTGCCAATCTGCTGGAAGCCGCCGGCCACAGCGTCGGGCGTGAGTACTACGTCAACGACGCCGGACGGCAAATGGACATTCTGGCCGCGAGCATCTGGGTGCGGTACCTGGAACTCCATCAAGTCACCGTGGCTTTTCCCACCGGGGGCTATCAGGGCGAGTACGTCCGCGAGATCGCCCGGAATCTGGAACAGTCACACGGCGACCGTTTCGTCCATTCCGGGGCGGCCATTGTCGACGGCATCGGCCACGACGCCCCGGCAGGCGACAAGGACGCCTTTGTCGACGCCCTGATCGCGAAAATGAAGACGCTGCTGGGCGAGGGCTTTGCGATCGTCCACGCCGCCGGACTGGACAGCCAGCTCGCCGATATCCGGGACGATCTCGAGGGCTTCGGCATTGTTTACGACCGCTGGTTTTCCGAAGCCAGCCTGGTGCAGGACGGCGCGGTCGAGCACGCGCTGGACCGGCTTAAGGCGTCGGGCCACACCGCCGAACGCGATGGCGCCTTGTGGCTGAAATCCTCCGAAATGGGCGACGAGAAGGACCGCGTGCTGGTGCGGGCCAACGGTGCCTACACGTATTTCGCCACCGATATCGCCTACCACCTCAACAAGCTGGAGCGCGGCTTCGACACCCTGGTCAATGTCTGGGGTGCGGATCATCACGGCTACATCGCCCGCATGCGGGCCGCGATCGAAGCGTTAACCGGCAGCGACGAGGCGCTGGTTGTCCGGCTGTCGCAGTTCGTCAGCCTGTTCCGGGCCGGCGAGAAGGTCGGCATGTCCACCCGCGCCGGTGAGTTCGTGACCCTGCGTGAGCTACGCGGAGAGGTCGGTGTCGATGCCGCCCGGTTCTTCTACGTGATGCGCTCCTCCGACCAGCCGCTGGATTTTGATCTGGCGCTGGCGACCTCGCAGTCGAACGACAATCCGGTCTACTACATCCAGTACGCGCACGCGCGCATCTGCAGCGTGCTGCAACAGGCGACGGATGCCGGCATCCATTTCGACGCCATGACGGGCCGGGGAGCCCTGGCGCGGCTAACCGAACCGCACGAAACCGCGGTGATGGGTTTGCTGGCGACATTCCCCGAGCGCGTAGAGCAGGCCGCAGCGCAGTACTCGCCCAACATCGTTGCCAACGCCCTGCGTGATGTGGCCGAGCAGTTCCACAGCTACTACAACGCCCACCGATTCCTGCTGCCCGACGATCCGGAACTCACCCAGGCACGACTGACCCTGGTCGTGGCGGTGCGTCAGGTGCTGGCAAACGGGCTGGGGCTGCTGGGCGTGAGCGCGCCGGAGTCGATGTAAGGCAATGGGCAAGGACTACGCGAATCGCAAGAAGCCTGCGCAGAGACGGCGGCAGACCAAGACACAACCAAAACCGCAGGGCCTGCCGGGGTGGTTATGGCTGCTCGTCGGCATGACGTTCGGGCTGGTGATCGCGGTCATGCTGTACGTCTTTAACGGCCCGGACTCCGGGGACCGTGCGCTGCCATCAGCCCCCGCGCCGCGGGCGTCCACGCCGCCACCGACCCCCGAGCCGGAACTGCCTCCCAAGGAGGAAGCACGCTTCACTTTCTACGAGATGTTGCCGAACTTCCAGCTGGTTCCGCGCACGGAAAAGTACACCCCGGCCCCCGCGCCCGCTGCGGATCTGCGCTACGCCATTCAGGCCGGCAGCTTCGCCCGGCAAGGGGATGCCGAAACGCGCCGCGCCGAGATCGCGTTACTGGGCATCGAGTCACGCGTTGAATCCGCCCAGCTTGATGATGGGCGAACCGTCTACCGGGTCATCATCGGGCCGGAATCCAACTTCAATCGGGTGAAGGACCGGATGGCACGCCTGTACGAAAACGGCATCGAGAGCTTCTTTCGCCGGCTCGATTCCTGATCCGACCCAGCAACCGCCTCAGGTGCTGGCCCTCTGCCGCGTGGCAGCAAGTTCAGCCACACGCCGCTCCAGCTCACTGGATGAGCGTAGCGGTTCACGTCGTGGATAACGCTTGATTCCGCGATTGGTGACCCACGTCCCTCCGTAGGTCTGCAACAACGCCTGCACCGCCTCGGGCGCAACCAGCGCGCCGCGCAACAGTGGACGCAGCAAACGGTTCCCCGCGCCGATGTCCGGGCCGCAGGCGTCAATCGCAAAAATCGTGTTGGCGTCGTTCAGAAACAACCGGGTTCTCATGCCGCGGTCTCTTAGTGTGAAGTTCAATGAACGAAAAATGCCGGTAAATCCGGACATGGACTGTGATGCCGGTCCCGTCCTGATGAGTGGTTAAGACTAAGGGTTGTAAATACGAACGATTCGCAATAGCGTATATGCATCGCTCCGATCAGGAACCCCGATGCATCTCGTCGCCGATCTCGAAAATTTGCTGCTCAATCCCATGCCCGCCATCGAATACTGCCTGCGCACCACCTTGCAGGAGATGGGCTACGCACCCGAACCGGACCGGGCTCTGGACTGGGTGGTGAACGTGCCCTTCACCGATGCGGCCATCACCCTGCTTCAGGACGACGCCCCCGGCCGACTGGATGAGTTCACCTCGCGTTATCAACGTCTGTTCGCCTGCAGGGGGCGGCGGGCCTACGGGCTTTATCCGGGGGCGCGCATTGCGGTCGCCAGCCTGCAGGCGACAGACAACAACCACCTGCACTACCTCACGCATATCGGACCGGATGGCGCCCAGGCTCTGCTGGAGCACTATTCCTTCCGCCAGGCCGTCGACAGCATTTTCACCGCCCCGGCTCCACAATGCCGGATGTGCAGACCCAGCCTGCTGGAAACGCTGTCAGACCGGCTGCGCTCGCAATCGGAGGAAGGCATCGCCTTCGCATCCGACGATCCGGCCGAACTCGCGATGGCGCAGCGCATGGGCATCCACACCATCGGCCTGCTGTATGGACGCACGCCATCCGACATCCTCCGGCGCGCAGCGCCCGACCTGATGATCGACGCGGCCTCCGCACTACCGACCGCGATGGCAACGCTGTCCGCACAGCCGGGGCAATCCGGGGCCCACTGATGTGCCTGCGGGTTCACGCCAGACTGGTCCGCGGCTGTCCCTGCGTGGAATTGCGCGACGAGATCTCCGGCGCTGTCCGCTATCGCTGGAGTTCCGACCTGCACGCTGCGGATATCCACGGCCATGACGTGCAGGACCTGATCCGCATGCTGCTACTGGCGAGCGCGCAGACCGAAGCGAGGCAAGCCGGCCAAGAATCTGGCTAAATCGGGTCCAGTTTGGCGATGGCCTGCATCAGCCACTTCGAGCCCGCCGATTCAAAACGGACCTCCACCCGCGCACGTTCGCCTTCACCCTCCAGCGACAGCACGATGCCCTCGCCGAATTTCTTGTGCAGCACGCGCTGTCCCAGCTTCAACCCGGCCGATTCGGTCTGCCGCAGGCCCGCGCTGGCGCCGTAGCCCAGCGGTCGGCTAACGGAAACCCGAGGCCGAACCTCCTCGACGCAATCCGGTGGCAGCTCTGCCAGAAACCGCGATGGCACGCAGAACTGGTCGTTGCGATAAAGCCGCCGGCTTTCGGCATGCGAGATCACCAGCTGTTCGCGGGCCCGGGTGATGCCCACGTAGCAAAGCCGGCGCTCCTCTTCGAGACCACCTTCACCGATGGCGCGTTCATGCGGGAACAGTCCACCTTCCAGCCCGACCATGAACACGACCGGAAACTCCCGGCCCTTGGCCGCATGCCGCCCCATGAGCTCCACGGCGTCA
>OOGU01000037.1_pt1 | contig 36676 bp, 35 predicted proteins | sample 1670261 | NCBI WGS metagenome assembly OOGU01 (sample SAMEA98137168, study PRJEB22522) | marine metagenome | biome: marine biome; feature: marine water body; material: sea ice | place: Arctic Ocean | collected 04-Sep-2015 | depth 1.3 m
TGTGTCGCTCTAGTGCTCACCGTCAGTAGCTTTGTGAACGATTTTGGATCTGTGTCTTATTTTTTCGTATTGTAGTTTGCAAAACGGTGAGAGCGGGGGTTGGCGGCAAGGCCAAACCGCGCCGCCGCATCGGCAGGCGGGAGTTTCGGTGCGGCAATACAGGCCGACACAATCGCGAGCGCCGTATCCTTCGTCTTGCCGATTCGCCCGACGAGTTCGCCTCCGACCTTTTCGAGACCGGCCGAGGAAACAGCCGCCGATTTACCCAGCCCTGCCAGAAGCACCCGACTTGCGCCAATACCCTGCGGTCCCACGAGTTCGACATATGTCCCCGACTTGCCGGTGAAGCCGGCTGCCTTCACCGCCCGCTTGAGAGCTCCACCGAGCTTCCCGTCAATATCTGCTGCTACCCCCTGCAATGCGGCGCCTTCGGTGACAAGCACAGCCAGCGCCCCTGGCTTCGCAAGCGAGATGTCGGCGAAAGTAATATTCATTTGGGGGCCTCTTTCCTGATTCTCTCCGGTGCCGACACCGAAGAACGAACGTTGCGACATATCTTGCAGCGACGACGCTGCCTTCCCGCCTTTTCCCGGGCTTCAAAATGGGATAACCATTTCTCTCAACGAAGCTCGGCAATCCGGCGCGTATCCTAACCGAATCGCCGCCAAGGGAAAGTCGTCCGTCGTCGAGGTGGCATTCAGGCAGAGTGGCCTGACAACCCGGACGCCGGTCAGGAACTCGATTTCATGCCCACCAGCCTGTCGAGATATCTTTTCCTGCAGACGCTTGGGCCGTTTCTCGTGGCAAGCTTCGTGCTCACGGGGATTATCTGGCTCACTCAGGCCTTGCGCATGCTCGATGTGCTCATCACGCAAGGGCAAACGCTGCTCACGTTCTTCGAGCTGACGGCTCTGGCCCTGCCCAGCACTCTCATCATCGTGCTTCCGATTTCGCTCTTTTGCGCGATCCTCTACACGCTTCACAAGCTGATTGGCGACAGCGAGATCGTGGTCATGTTCTCGGCCGGTGTTAGCCGATGGGTTGTCGCGACCCCTCTTCTCACTGTGGCCGTCGCGACCTCAATAGTCGTTCTGATGTTTTCCATACACATAGCTCCGTCCGGAATGCGCGCGCTCAAGAACCGCCTCTATGAAATCAGGAGCGATGTCGCGACGTCGGTGATCCGCGAGGGAACCTTCAGCAACCCTGCTTCGGGTCTTACCGTCTATGTCCGCGAACGGGATGCCGATGGCACGACCTACGGGATCCTGGTTCACGATGGACGCAATCCAGACGAGCCAATCACCTACATGGCGGAAACAGGAAGTCTGGTTGAAGGCCCAAACGGGCCCCTACTCGTCATGTTCAATGGAAATATCCAGCGTGTCTCGCGTGAGAACGGCGAGAATGCAGCGGGTGCCGCCACCCTCCTCTATTTCGACAAGTATACCTATGACCTTTCACAGTACGTCGACGATCAGCCGACTTTTTCCTACGAAGGCCGGGAACGTTACTTCCATGAGCTCGTGAACCCGGCGCCGGACGACTTCTATGCGCGGCAGAACCGATCGAAACTGTTGGCTGACGCGCATGAACGCGTCGTTGAGGGTTTATATCCCGCGATGCTGGCACTTATCGCACTTGCCGCGCTTCTCCCGGCGCCCTTCAACCGGCGTGGCTATGCATCACGCATGGCCATTGCTGCAGCGGCGGCTCTCCTGATCAGAATACTTGGATTTGCACTGGCCAATGCCACAAGCCGGGACCTCTATCTGGCGCCGCTGATGTACCTTCTGCCGCTATCAGTATGTGGCATCTGTGTCGCCATCATAAGCGGCGTCCGCTTCGACTTCCTGTGGCAAAGAGCACGCTGGGCCCTTACCAATCGAACCGGCTCCGCCAAGGACGAAGGGCCAGCGCCGTGAACCTTTCCTGGACACTCTCGCGCTATCTCGGCCGTCAATTTTTTTTCGTCGTGATGGTGACGTTCGGCGTATTTCTAGCGCTCATATTCATGATCGAACTTGTCGAGCTACTGCGTCGCAGCAGCGACAAGCCGGACGTATCCTTTGGATTGCTGATTTCCATGGCACTCATGGAAGTCCCGCGGCTTGGCGGCAAAACGTTGCCCTTCGCGGTACTGTTCGGGGGAATGGCTGCTTTTCTGCGCCTAAGCCGAAACAATGAACTGGTCATAGCGCGCGCAGCCGGGGTCTCGGTCTGGCAGTTCATCACCCCTGCCCTGGTCGTATCCTTCATCGTCGGAGCTTTCGTCGTCACGGTATACAATCCCGTGTCGTCCACGCTGACAACACGCTTCGGCCAGCTTGAGTCGAAGTATCTGGAGCAGCGGACGAGTTTCGTAGCGGTCTCCTCCAACGGTCTTTGGCTTAGACAGGCGGACTCGACGGGGCAATCGGTCGTTCACGCTCTCAGGATGGACGGCCAGGGGCTGACGCTCGAAGAAGTGACAATCTATCTCTACGGCGAGGGCAACCGCTTTCTGGGTCGCATCGACGCAGAGTCGGCCGCTCTCCGGCCCGGCCATTGGGAACTCCACGATGTCTGGGTGCTCATGGTCGACGACCAGCCGCGCAAATACGAAACCTTCGAGCAAGAAACCTCGCTTACCGAGAAGCAGATTGAGGAGAGCTTTGCCCGGGAGGAGACGATCTCCTTCTGGGAGTTGCCGCATTTCATCAGCACCGCTGAAGCCGCAGGATTTTCGGCGCGTCGGTACCAGATCTATTTTCACCAGTTACTGGCCACACCGGCCATGCTCTGCACCATGGTGCTGGTGGCCGCGGTATTTTCCATGCGAGTATCGCGAATGGGGGGAATGCTGCAGATGGTTCTGGGCGGCATAATGGCCGGTTTTCTGGTCTATTTTCTGGGCAACCTGTCGATTGCGCTCGGTCTGTCCGGCATCTTGCCAGCCGCGCTCGCGGCCTGGGCTCCCTCTATCGTGGTTATGCTATTGGGGCTTGCGGTTCTCTTTCACCTCGAAGACGGTTAGAAATCAGGGTGACGCTCGCAATTGCTGAGCGATTCTAACAGACAGGCCGGGGGCGGGGCGTTCAAGGTGACGGAGGGGGTATCGATGAGTTCAGCCGGCCAGCGCGGCGCAGTTCTACTCGCGATGACGCTGGCTGCGGCTATGGCATTTGCGTCACCATCGAATGCCCAGCAAGGGCCTCAGGAGGAAGTCGGATTTGCCGACTCCCGTGAGGTGCTCATGCAAGCCGACGAACTAACTTATGACCGCGAAACGCGCGTCGTGACGGCGACCGGTCATGTCGAACTCGCTTATGGCGAAAGAGTTCTGCTCGCAGATCGCGTGACCTACGACGAAACGACGGGTGTCGTGACGGCGGACGGCAACGTTTCCCTTCTTGACCCTCAAGGCGATGTTGCATTCGCAGACCACATTGTTCTGCGCAACGAAATGCGCGACGGCGTGATCCAGACATTGCAGGTCTTGCTCAGTGACGACTCGCGGCTTGCCGGCAGCAGCGTCGTAAGAAGCGGCGGGAACATGACTACGCTTCATAGGGGTGTCTATAGCCCTTGCGATGTCTGCGAGAAAAAAGGTCAAACGACTCCGCTCTGGCAGATCAAGGCCTTCCGAGTCATTCACAACAAGGAAGAGAAACGGATCATCTACGAAGACGCTTTCATGGAGTTCTATGGCGTTCCGGTACTCTATATTCCGTATTTCTCACAACCCGATCCCTCGGTGAAGCGTCAGTCCGGCTTTCTGACGCCTACGCTGATGAGTTCAACGGAACTCGGTCAGCAAGCCGAAATTCCCTATTACTGGGCTATCAGCCCCGATAAAGACGTAACTCTCATTCCGAGATTCACCACGAAAGAAGGCACGGTTTACCAGGGCGAATACCGGCAACGGTTCGAAGACGGACGCATACAGATGTTCGGCACCGCAACCTGGCCCAGAACCCAGCAGGCAGGAACACCGGCCGATGACGATTTTCGGGGCAGCCTCTTCGGTAACGGCAATTTCGACATCGACGAGAACTGGAGCTGGGGTTTTCGTTCCGAGTTGACTTCCGACGACACCTATTTGCGCAAGTACGATCTGTCAGACGCCACGGACCTGGTCAGCAACCTCAACGCGACCTACGCAAACGGACGCAACAGCTTCACTGCGGATGCGTATTATTTCAGAGGTCTGCTTTCAACGGACAGCACGGCGACCACGCCGTGGGTGGCACCCATCCTTCAATATGATTACTCCTATCCGGATCAGATTCTTGGCGGTCGCATCGGGTTTTCTGCCAATGCGATGGTTCTCGAAAGGCAGCAAGGCGCGAAATCCCGGCGAATTTCGAGCTCGGTCCGCTGGGACCACCGGGAAACAACCAGGTCCGGTTTCGTCTACCGCCTCTTTGCCAGCCTTCGCGGTGACCTTTACTCGGTCGAAGATGTGCCCAACACGGCAGTTCCGGGAGCAACTTTCGACGAAACGACGATTGCCCGCGCCTTGCCGACCATTGGCGCCGAATGGTCGTATCCATTGATGCGCGTGGATGGAGACGTGAGACACGTACTCGAGCCGATTGCCCAGATCATCTACTCCCCCAACGTCGGCAACACGGTTGAAATACCGGACGAAGATTCGCAGAGCTTCGAGTTCGACGACACGAATTTGTTCTCCGAGGATAGATTTGCCGGCCTCGATCGCTGGGAAACTGGCGCGCGCGCCAATGTTGGTTTGCGCTACTCGATCTATACGGCGGGCGGTGGTCAGGCGAATGCTCTGTTCGGACAGAGTTTCCGGGTAGAGGACAACAACAGCCTGGCGGCAGGGACAGGCTTGAGGGACGAATCTTCGGACTATGTCGGACGCGTCATGGTTTCGCCCAACAAAGACCTGCTCGCCGTTTACCGCTTCAGACTTGACGATCAGAAGCTGAAAATCCGGCGTAACGAGGTAAGCCTGCTCGGCCGCCGCGGGCCTGTGACCGGCGAACTTGGATACGCCTATTTTGCCGCGGACCAGTCCGTCTCATTCACCCCTCGCGAAGAAATCTATGCTGGGTCGGTATTGAGACTCGACGAGTATTGGCGCGTGTTCGGGCAAACGAGGCGAGATCTCGCCAACAGTCGAACCGTCGCCAACAGGGTGGGAATTGGTTACGAAGACGAATGTATCGATTTCTCCATCGGATTCTCACAGTCGTTCTATCGCGATCGGGACATCGAGCCCGACAAATCGGTCGTCCTGCGTATCACCTTCAAGACGCTGGGTACCGCCCGGGTCGCGGGATCGACCGATTCCGAATAAACTGCGAGCACCGCGCCCAAGCCACTGAAAATAGCCCGTTTTCAGGATTCTGATCGGTTGATTGGGGCCTTGATTCAAGTATTCTGTCGGCCCGTGAGATCAAGCTGACAGCGGGCCGAAGGCTCAGAAGAAAGACGCAATGACCCCAAAAGACAAGTACGCGCGCAACCTCATGCCGCGCCGACTCCGGGCTATTAACACCGTCCCGGGTATCATTGTCGCGCTTCTGGTCGGCTTTGCCATGTTGCCTGCCAGGTCAGCCATCGCACAGGAAACTGCATCCAGTACGCTGGGCTCTGGCTCAGACACCCAGGGCATTGCAGCGATCGTCAACGACCGCGTGATATCCTCATATGATCTCGACCAACGAGTGAAACTGGTCCTCCTGAGCTCCGGCATCCCGGACAACCGCGAAAACATCTCCCGTATTCGCGGACAGGTTCTCCGTTCTCTGGTCGACGAGTATCTGCAGATGGAAGAGGCGCAACGGCTCAACGTCGAGGTGACGGCGGAAGATATCGACAGCGCTTTCGAGCGTATCGCACAGCGCTCCAACATGAACCTCGAACAGATTGACCAGTTTCTTAAGGAAGGTGGCGTCGCACGAGAAACGCTCGAACGGCAGATCAGGGCGGATATCGCGTGGAACCGGGTTGTCCAGCAACAATTCGGCCCGCTTATTACCGTCGGCGAGACCGAGATTGATGAGGTGATGCGCCGTTTGCAGGAGGACTCCGGACAACCCCGATATCTTGTGTCTGAAATTCTCATCACCTTTGACAACCCCACCCACGCCGAAGAAATTGCCGCAGGCACCGAACGGCTGGTGAGGCAGATTCGTGAGGGAGCGCCTTTTGAGGCCGTCGCCAGACAGTTCAGTCAGTCAGCTTCGGCAGCGAGTGGCGGTGACATTGGTTGGATCCATGCAAGCCAGTTGCCCGAAGGGGTCGGCGAGGTGGTCAGGCAGATGCAACCCGACATGGTGTCGGACCCTATCCGCACGCTGAACGGTTTCTACATCATTCAACTCAGAGCAATGCAGACTGGAACGGGTGCGGATCCGATGCGGGATCAGTACGAGCTGATGCAAGTAATTCTGCCGCTGGCACAGAACGCAGATCAGCAAGCCGTTAGCAGGCGCGCCCGCGAAGTCAACGAATTCCGTTCCCAGGTAACTTCCTGCGACGACGCACCGAAACTGATTGAAAAGTACATCAGCGGCAGCGCCGGCCCCAAGAGACAGGTTATTGCCGGGCAATTGGAGCCCAGGCTTCGGCAAGCGCTTGCGAATACCGAGGTGGGCGGCACAACCGAGCCCATCCGATCCGAGCGTGGTGTCGAGATGATAGTCGTCTGCGCCCACAAGGCCGCTCAAGGCGAAATGCCGACGCGCGAGCAAATCGACAATACGCTCTATGAACAGCAGCTTTCGATGATGGGCCGCCGACACTTGCGCGACCTGCGCCGAGATGCAGTGGTCGTCTACAGATAGTTTCGCAACAGCCGCTTGGCAGCTTGGGCAGTACGGCCGAAATGGCAGATCCAGCTTCCGCATTGCCTCTCGCGATCAGCATGGGAGATCCGGCCGGCATCGGGCCGGAGATTACAGTCAAGTCCTGGGCGGAACGGAAGCGCGAGAACCTTGCCGTCTTCTTTGCGGTGGGGAACGCTGACCTATACAGGGAAACGGCGCGACTTCTGAAGCTGGATATAGACATCCAGGAGATATCATCGCCCGGTCAAGCCGGGCAGGTGTTTTCCGACGCGATGCCTGTTCTGCCGATTGATCTGGCCGAACCTGCCGCATCGGGCATTCCTTCACCGGCCAACGCCACCTCGGTACTCGCTTCGATCGACACTGCCTGCGATTTCGCTCTTGATGGCAGTATCGCCGGCATGGTTACCAACCCAATACACAAACGCACGCTGTATGAGGGCGGACTTCGCGTCCCGGGGCATACCGAGTATCTCGCCGAACGATGCGGCGGTGCCACGCCTCTCATGATGCTATCCTGCCCGGGACTTCGTGTTGTTCCCGTCACTGTGCACCTCTCGCTCGGCGAAGCGGTGGAGTCTCTCCGTGCGGATGCAATCGTCGAGCAAGGCCGGATTTTGGCAGAGGCGCTGAAGCGGGATTTTGGCATTGAACGCCCACGGATCGCAGTCGCCGCACTCAACCCCCATGCGGGCGAGGAAGGGCATCTGGGTCGCGAGGAAATCGAGGTTATCGCGCCTGCCGTTGAAGCTCTGAGAGACTTGTGCCCGGATGCAAGATTCACAGGGCCAAGCCCGGCAGACACACTCTTTCACGCGGCGGCACGCTCCCGCTATGACGCCGTGCTCTGCATGTATCACGATCAGGCGTTGATCCCCTTGAAGACGATCGACTTCGAGAATGGTGTCAACACCACGCTGGGCCTTCCGATCATTCGTAGTTCACCAGACCATGGCACCGCTTTCGACATAGCTGGCAAAGGGATTGCCCATCCCGGCAGCCTCATTGCCGCAATACGCACCGCGAGCGAAATATCCTATCACCGGGCGAACGCATGACGGCGCATCCATCCGGGCTTCCGCCTTTGCGCGAGGTGATCGCCAAGCATGGTCTTGCCGCCCAGAAATCACTCGGCCAGAATTTTCTACTCGATCTCAATCTTACCGGCCGAATTGCCCGCGCTGCCGGACAACTCGATGGGCACGACGTTCTTGAAGTGGGTCCGGGGCCAGGCGGCCTGACGCGTGCCTTGCTGGCGTCGGGTGCCCGCCGTGTAGTTGCGATCGAACGCGACCGCCGGTGCATTGCGGCGCTTCAGGAGATCGCCCTGGCCTACCCGGACAGACTCGTCATTGTTGAGGGTGACGCCCTCGTAACCGACATGCGAGCGCTGGTAAGCACTCCGGCCCGTATTGTGGCAAACCTGCCCTACAATATCGCAACCCCGCTTCTTGTGGGATGGATGCAGACGGAACCTTGGCCTCCCTGGTTTGAAAGCCTGACCCTCATGTTTCAACGGGAGGTCGCCCAAAGGATTACGGCACGGCCGGGCACGAAGGCTTATGGCCGCCTGTCCGTGCTCACCCAATGGCGAACAAAGCCGCGTATTCTGTTCGACGTGGACCGCAGAGCATTCACTCCTCCCCCCTCCGTCACTTCATCGGTCGTTGAGCTCATACCCCGTGACAAGCCACTGGCAGAGGCCAATCCCGCCGCGCTCGAGCGAGTCGTCGCCGCAGCGTTCGGGCAGCGGCGCAAGATGCTGAGGGCGAGTCTGAAGACATTGGGGAGAGGCAATCCCGCCGCCCTTCTGGAAACAGCCGCCATCGCCCCTACCCGGCGAGCGGAAGAATTGACGGTCGAAGAATTTTGTTCGCTTGCCCGGGCCTTCGCAGATCGTATGTGATCTCCATTTGCGAGGTTGTTAGGGACGGCGCTGCATGCCACATTGGCGTCGAAATCGGCGGTCCCAAGCCGAAAACATCACGTCCCGGAGGCAGGTTTCATGAAGTCCGAAGCGATCGTCGAATACGGTGCCCCCTTGCAGCTCGTCGATAGCGACACGCCGCAGCCTCAGGGTACCGAAGTGCTCCTCAAGGTCACTCATTGTGGCGTCTGCCATTCCGACGTTCACATTCATGACGGCTATTTCGATATGGGCGGCGGCAACAAACTGGACGTCCGCGCCGGACGGAAGCTGCCATTTACGCTCGGTCACGAAATCGAGGGTGAGGTGATCGCCACGGGCCCCGACGCCGGTGAAATTGAAATCGGAACCCAACGGGTGGCCTATCCATGGATTGGCTGCGGCGAATGTCCCACCTGCAATCGCGGCGACGAACATCTGTGTAACAAGCCACGTGCGTTGGGTATTCAGGTGGCGGGCGGATACGCGACCCACGTGCTGGTACCCCATCCTCGCTACCTGCTGGACTACAGTGGCGTCGCGGAGGGCTTGGCTGCGACCTATATGTGCTCTGGCCTCACCGCTTACAGCGCGATGAAGAAGCTTGGCGATATCAGCGCCGAAGAACGCGTGATGGTGGTAGGCCTCGGCGGCGTCGGCATGATGGGCCTGCAGTTCGCGAAGGCTCTCTTTCCTTCGGCGCCTCTCGGTGCCGATGTCGATGAAAACAAACTTCAGTCCGCTCGGGGCGCCGGGGCCCACGAGGTCTACAACCCGAAAGACGCCGAAGCGATCAAGAAGGTTCTCGCCGATACGAATGGCGGCGTGCCCGCCGCGGTCGATTTCGTCGGCTCCGAAGCCTCTCTCAAGTTCGCATCAAGCGTCGTACGGAAGGGTGGGAAGGTCATCGTGGTCGGGCTATTTGGCGGCGGCTTCTCGATGCCGATTCCGTTGTTCCCGATGCGCGCCATCTCCATCGGTGGTTCTTATGTCGGCTCTCTCGACGAGACGAAGGAGATGATGGAATTGGTGAAAGCAGGAAAGATCGACCCTATCCCGGTCAGCGAACGTCCGCTTGGTGAGGGCTCGAAGTCGCTCGACGACCTCCGCAATGGGTCAGTGATGGGGCGGGTGGTACTGAAACCGTGATATCGTCGATTTTTCGATCTGGCGGATCGCAATAGGATGTACGCTCGATGTGGTTGCACGAAGACGGCACTTTCAATGCGTGTGTCCTGCCAAGCCTAAGGAAGATTGCTCAGTCTCCTGAAATGTTCGTAGACGATCAAATCGGCTTCAACCAGCGGCCTGGCGAGATCCCTCATTTCGTCATCGAATGAGCGCATCGCTTCGCTCCTTTTTTCAGCCGATCTCACGAACGATGCCGTAACGTTCATTTTTCTGCCCGCAGGGGGCTGAGGCAGACCCGCAATGTCTGCAACTTCCAAAAAGGCTGAGTCGAAGTTGTCGTTGAATCCAATCAGGTCGACCGTCGACAGGTTATGAATCGCCGCCTCTGCGAGGCTCAATCTTTCCTCTCTAGATTTCGGGATGTATCCCAGAGAACCCGCAAACTGCCGCGCGACGAAATTGTCCGCCCCGGAGACCACGACGGGGTGCCTGGAGACGAGGAATTCCTTCAAGGACATCGTCTTTACGAGCCTGACGTCGTTATCATCTCTGACGCTCGGCGGCAGATGAGCCACATACTGATAAAGCGACCGCAATCGATCGTATGGGTCTCTCAGGAAAGTCAGGGAATAGGTGGATTCGTCCCTGAAACTCTCGAAAGCTGTCCATGGCATATGACCGGTAACGAACCTTGCCTTGCGTGCCTGCTCCGCGAACACATTCAACGGCAGTTGTGAAAAGTCGTCATAGAATACAATTCGTCCACTGCGCTTCGACCCGACATATTCCTTAAAATAGCTGTTGATCGACGTTCCGCCTGTCTTCGGCGTATGGATGAAGGCGATGCGTGGAGGGCGCTCTCCGGTCGTGACCGCTTTCCGGGCACATGACAGTCTGTATCCGGCGCGGCGGAGCGTTTTTCTCGTTTGCCTTAACAGTCCCATATTTTAACCGCGTTCACCTCAGCCTCGAATCCGTAGTCAGTACATCCTGAATCCGTATTCAGCGCGCTCTGTTTTTGCTAGTAATAGGTCCTTGTATACTCCGGCCGCGCCGACATAACAAAGGTCGGCTGGCTGCAACCTTGCGAGCGAGCGGACAAATCGTGATTCGAGCAAATGCCCCTATTCCTGTGGCGGGTCCGTGGATCACCGAACGGGAAATCGAGTATGTCACGGAAGCCGCCCGAACCGCCTGGTTCAAGGATCACTACACCTTCAACGCCCGCTTTGAGAAGGCATTTGCCGAATATGTGGGCGTGAAGCATGCCGTTTCCCTGCCTCATTGCACCGCCGCTATTCATCTTTCCCTTGCAGCCGGCGGCATTGGTCCCGGAGACGAAGTAATTGTTCCAGACGTTACCTGGATCGCCTCGGTCGCTCCTGTCGTCTATGTCGGAGCGACACCGATATTCGCCGACATAAAGAAAGATACATGGTGCATTGATCCCTCCTCGGTCGAAGCCGCAATCACGGACCGAACGAGGGCTATCATAGGTGTCGATCTGTACGGATCGATGGCGGATTGGGTCGAACTGCGGCGTATTGCCGACCAATACGATCTTCTCCTTGTCGAAGACTCGGCTGAAGCACTCGGATCAGAGTATGCCGGGCAGAAGGCTGGTGCGCTCGGCGATACCGGCGTCTTTTCCTTCCATGGATCGAAAACCGTAACCACCGGTGAAGGAGGAATGCTGGTCACCGACGATAATCACCTTCACCAGCGCGTCATGACACTTCGTGATCACGGACGCCCGCCTGGCGACAAGCTCTTTCTCAACACGGAGATTGGCTTCAAGTACAAGATGAGCGCGCTTCAGGCAGCGTTCGGTCTTGCACAAATCGAACGAGTGGACGAGCTTATTTCCCGGAAGCGAGAGATATTCCGTTGGTACAAAGATGAACTCGAGACCGTTGACGGCGTCACCCTCAATGCCGAGCCTCAAGGCACGCGAAACTCGTACTGGATGATCACAATCATCCTCGACCCGCGGATCGGCATGGATAAATTTTCTTTGATGGATGCCCTTGGCAAAAGAAACATCGACACGAGACCGTTTTTCTCACCTCTGTCTACCTTGCCAGCGTTTTCAGACTACCCCCACTCTTCAGCCCACATGCCCGAAAACCCCGTCGGCACCGAGATTTCCAAATACGGCGTTAATCTTCCTTCAGGCTATCACGTGGACAGGGAGACAGTCGAAATCGTGACCGGCGCCCTGAAGGAAATACTGGCTGAAGCAAGATGATCCGCTTTTTGACCACGCCCCCTTCGCTAGCCACTCCGGACAAGAAAATAGTGCACCGGGTAGCCTCCTCGGCGACAAGACAATGAACAGATCTGACTCATTTTTATCGGTGATGATCGCAGGTGTAGGCGGTGCATCTCTTGGCACCGAGATTAGCAAGTGCCTGGCGTTGGCCGGGGGGTACAAGATATTCGGCTGCGATGTATCCCCTACTGCCTATGGCCTTTATGACAAACACTTCTCTGCAACATTTCGAGTAGATCGCAACAATTACATCGAGAGCGTAACCGCCGCCTGTTCACAGGCTGGAGCCGAATGGCTCGTCGCGGGTGGCGAGCAACCCATGGCGCTGCTGAGCAGCGCCTCAACTCAACTCGCAAAACACGGCATCCACCTTGTCGCAAATACTCCTGACATCGTTCAAGCGTTTTCCGACAAGGCAATGACATTCGAAAGACTCTCCCATGCCGGAATTGCAGTTCCCCGTACCATGATCATATTGGGCGAGCTTGATATCTTGGCTGTCGGCCTACCATGTATCGTGAAGCCGGCGACGGGGTCGGGAGGGAGCGTCTCTGTTTTCTTTGCCATCACGAGTGACGAGGCGATGATATACGCCGATTTCATTCGCCGTAGCGGAAACGTGCCTATCGCTCAGGAATATATTCCGGAGGATGAGGGAGAGTTCACGATCGGCGTCCTGTCCCTGCCGAATGGCAGTATCGCCGGTTCGATTGCACTCAAACGCGCACTGGATGCCAAGCTATCTGTGTCATATCGCGGCCGGGGCGGTCTTGTATCGAGTGGCTATTCCCAAGGCCACATTGATGATTATGCCTTTCTTCGTTCACAAGCGGAACATATTGCAGAAACGATTGGCAGCCGCGGTCCCATCAATATTCAAGGTCGCGTAAAGAACGGGGTCCTGATCCCATTCGAAATCAATCCGCGCTTCTCTGCCTCGACCTACCTGCGCGCTCTCGCGGGTTTCAACGAGATCGACCTCCTGCTCCGATTCATGGCGTTCGAGGAAAAGCCTGGCCCGATGTCAATCACGCCGGGCTGGTACCTTCGGAGCCTGACCGAAACATACGTACCGGATAGTCAAATCAAATGACGGTCCGCTGGATCACGCCTCTACTCGGCACAACATCGGCATCTCAAGTCGGATCCACCTCCGACATGACCGTGATCGACGTGCGCGAGCTCGTGGACCGTGCCGGCAACGCAGCGAACACATTGCGCGACAAGATTGCCGCTGGCTCGGCCTCGTTGCGCGACGGCCGCAAGACGGTCATTTGTTGCGATCATGGAATCTCGCGGAGCAATGCGGTCGCTGCGGGTGTTCTCTCGCAGGCGGAAGGGATTTCATTCGAAGCCGCAATCAGAAGAGTCATTGCGGCAACGGGTGAAAGCGAAATGCGTCCGGAAGTCGTCGAAGCGGTTCGCCGATCGCTTTCCTCATCGGCGGCTGCAGACTTTCCGACATTTGAGCGGGAACGATGGTTGCTCACGGGAGGAAGCGGCGCTCTTGGCGGTGTCATAGCAGCGACTACTCCTGACAACATCGAAATACTCTCTCCAAGCAGAGAGGAACTCGATCTCCTGCGGGGAGCCGTACCGTTGGGACTCTACACGGGAGAGGCCGGCGTCTCGCGCATTCTCCATTTTGCGGCCCCCCGTATCGGCAATACCAACACTGCGGTCGGCGAAGCATTGACCATGTTTCGCAACGTTCTCGAAGTTGCATCTATTCAGCAATTGCCGGTCGTCATTCCGTCGCGATGGGAAGTCTTCGGTGGCTATCGGGGCGAAACGATGGAAGCTACTGAAGAGACGCCGTCCCGTCCCGCAGGCGCCCTTGGAGACGCCAAGTATCTATTGGAAGCCCTGGCTCTCGCCTGGGCCGCTCAACGGCAGGCTAACGTCACAATTCTGCGAAGCGGACTTGTCTTTGGCAACGGTATCGCCCCCAACTTCATGCGTGCGTTTGTCCGCAAAGCTTGCTCCGGCGAAACGATCACCACTCATGTTTACGACAACGGCGAGCCGCTGCTCGACCTGATGGCGGCGGCGGATTGGACTTCTGCATTCTGGGCTCTGGTCAGGTCAGGAGAAACTGGTCTTTTTCACGCCGGCGGAGGCGCCCTAACCGGCACCCGAGAGATCGCAGAGATGGCTGCGGCCAGCTCCGGCCAGGGGTGCCAAATCGCGGAACTTCATGTAGAAGGCAAGGCAGCCAACGTCAGACTGGACTTCGGCAAGCTGGAAAAGGCGGTCGGCTGGCGGCCTTCCCGGCCAGCAGTCGATCTTCTAGCCGATTTTCTGGGTCAGGCGTGCGGAGATCGGACATACACTGAGAAGGATCGGTGATGAATACCGAAGAGAAAGCACGGCAAGAAACGTTTATGTGGTCCCGAACCACATTCCACAGCGAATACAATCGCTATCTTGCGCAGTTTAAAGTCGAGTCGTGTCTGGAAAACATTCGAGGTACGTCACTACTCGACCTCGCTTGCGGCGATGGTTTGATGACCCAGATGTTCGCTCAACGGATGCCCCGCGTCGTTGGCGTCGATGCAAACGGGAAAATTCTCGCTGAAGCGAAGAAACGACTGCCCGACGTAGAGTTTCACGAAAGCCTGGTTGAAGATCTCGATATCAATGAGAAGTTTGACACCGTCACCATGCTCGACTTGCTCGAGCATGTGGTCGACCCAATTGCCCTGCTTAAGAAAGCAGCCAGTTTCCTTAATGACGATGGCGTTCTGATTATCCACGTCCCGAACGCGCAGGCTATCAACAGGCGTCTCGCTGTGCTGATGGGTACGCTGGAAAGCTGCGAGGAACTCTCCCCTTTCGATATTCAGGTCGCAGGTCATAGACGCTCCTATTCACTCCCGACGTTGACGAAAGATATCGAGGCCGCAGGACTGAAATGCGCGTCGACCGGTGGAATCTTCTACAAAATTCTTTCCACGCCTCAAATGGACTGGTTCCTGAAAAACGGTCTCTGGGACGAAGGCGGCTTCGGCTGGGGGCGAGTCGGCGCCGAAGGCACGCGTGACTGGAAAGAAGCTTTCTGCCGTGCATCCTTCGAGCTTGGAAAACAGCATCCAGAAGACTGCAACATCATCTACGCTTGCGTAACGCGGTAGCCCGATATTTCGGGAGAGCCATTCAACTTGAAAAGCGATTGACAATGGATCCGGTCGAGTCATTCCGTAAGCAAGTCAACGAGAATATCAAGCGCCTCGGCGACGACAAGGAAGTGCAAAATCTGTCGCGCGTCTGGTCGAGAGAAACCAACCGAAACGGCTATACCTACAACTTTTCGTGGCTGGGGCGGCCGATAATTCAATATCCGCAAGATATTGTGGCGATGCAGGAAATCATCTGGTCGACGCAACCGGACTTGATCGTGGAGACCGGGATTGCCCACGGCGGCTCCCTGATTTTTTCTGCCTCGATGCTGGAGCTCAATGCGGCATGCGGCGGAAAGAAGGATGCACGCGTCCTGGGTATCGACATCGACATTCGCTCTCACAATCGCGAAGCGATAGAAGCGCACCCGCTTGCCCGCCGCATCGACATGATTCAAGGGTCAAGTGTATCGGACGATGTGACGGCCAGAGTGAAAGAGGCAGCGCGCGGCAAGGAAAGCGTGCTGGTCATTCTCGACTCCAACCATACGCACGAACACGTCCTCGCGGAACTTGAGGCTTACGCCCCGCTCGTCACTTTGGGTAGTTACTGCCTCGTATACGATACACTGATCGAAGACATGCCGGCGGAACTCTTTCCGGATCGCCCATGGGGGCCCGGTGACAATCCGAAAACCGCGGTATGGGAGTACCTCAAGTCGCACCCTGAATTCGAAATCGATGAATCCATTCCCAACAAGCTTCTGATAACAGTCGGACCTGACGGATATCTCAAGCGCATCAGTTGATCAGATGACGAGCCGTTCGGGTGCACCCAAAATCACTGTCATCATTCCCACTCGAGAGCGCTGCGATGTCTTTACTTCGGCGCTCCGTACTGTTGTGGCGCAAGACTACGACAACCTAGAAATTCTCGTCAGCGACAACTTCAGCACAGATGACACGCACGAAATCGTGGAGTGCATCGCTGATCCGCGAGTCCGGTACCTGAACACCGGGAAGCGCCTGAGCATGTCGGGCAACTGGGAATTTGCACTTTCGCATGTTACGGGCGATTGGGTCACCATCATTGGCGACGACGACGGTTTGCTACCTGATGCGTTGAACCGTGCCTCTGAATTCATTCGAGAGATGGACGTCCTCGCCTTCCAGTCGACCATATGCCGGTACCGCTGGCCCGGAAACAAGGGGCGACAATACGGTCGCATTCGAGTTCCGCTGACGCGCGGCGAAGAGGTGCGGCTCAGCAGAACCTGGATGAATCGTGTTCTCCAGGGCCAGGTTGTCTATGCAGAGTTGCCAATGCTCTATACGGGCGGCTTTGCAGACATGAGGGTCCTGGCCGATCTAAAGAGACGAATGGGTGCATTCTACAACTCTTGCGTTCCCGACGTTTATTCCGGCTTTGCCATCGCCTCTTTGCTTCCGCGGTATGGATTTTCACGTTCTCCCCTTGCGATTGCGGGTATTTCCAAACACAGCATCGGCGTGGACCATTTCCGGAAGCAGGAAAAAATAGAAACCTCGCCGTCGCAGAAGTTTGCAGCGGAAGAAAATATTCCCTTTCACAAAGATATTCCCCTGATGGACGACGGTGGTTATCCGCCTTCGCTTCAAGTAACTGCGCTGGAAGCCTATCTGCAGAGCGCTCCGCTACGGAACGACCATCCTGCCGCGCTCTTCGATCAGCAACTTGAAGTGATACTTTCTGCGACAGATGCAGATGACTGCAATATTACCAGTTGGGCTCGCAAATTTGCCGCGATGCACGACCTTGACTACGAGCACGCCCGCAACAAATCGCGGAGGAGGCGCCTGCTACGGAAATTCGAGGAACTGCCCGTCAATTTCACTCGCCGGATAAAGCGCCGCACTTTAGGTTCGCCAACGCAGCCTCTCGAGAACGTCTATGAAGCAAGCCTCGCAGCAGATGCATTGCTCCGAAAAAAAGCACTGCGCTAGCTCGACACCGCCAGTTCCGGCACAGCCGTCACAAAACGCGCACCCCGCCCGCTCGCACCGGACAACTGCTTCATCACCTCTTCCTTGATATTCCAGGGCAGAATAATGATGAGATCCGGCCGATCCGCTTCCATATGCGTTTCAGCGACGATGGGAATCCGGCTGCCTGGCATGAACTTGCCCTGTTTCGCGGCGGCCCGGTCGACGACGTAAGGGATGAGATCGGGGCGAATACCGGCAAAATTCATGAGAGTGTTGCCCTTGGCAGCTGCGCCATAAGCGCCCACCTTCAAGCCCTTGCGCCTTGCGTCGATCAGGAAAGCAAGGAAATCATTCTTCACATTCTCCGCACGTGCCTGAAACCCCGAATAAAACTCGGCATTCTCAACGCCTGCCGTTGCTTCCGTATTCAGCATCTCGGCTAACCGTTCGGTGCGTTCGCGCCTGCCCGTTTCGGCTTTCTGCGCAAACACCCGCAGACTTCCGCCATGCGTCGGTAGCTCCTCGACATCGAATACACCGAGTCCGTTCGCCGCAAAGATGCGCGCAACCGAGGTCAGCGAAAGGTACGAGTAGTGCTCGTGATAAATCGTATCGAACTGGTTCTCCGCGACGAGCTTCAGAAGATGCGGAAACTCGAACGTCGCAACACCATCTGGTTTCAACAAGGCAGCGAAACCTGAAACGAAATCATTGATATCCGGGACATGCGCAAGCACGTTGTTTGCAACCGTCAAATCCGCCTGTCGCCCTTCCGCCACAAGTTCGAGAGCCAGTTCGACACCGAAGAATCTTTCCTCGATCTCGATTCCCTTCTCACGCGCCGCCGCCGCCGTGCTCGCCGTCGGCTCGATCCCATAGCAAGGAATGCCCGCCGCCATCACATATTGCAGGAGATAGCCGTCGTTGGCTGCAACTTCGACGACCATGCTTTCTGGTCCGAGTCCAAAGCGTCCGGTCATTCGTTCGACATAGGACTTCGAATGGGAAAGCCAGCTCGCAGACGTCGAACTGAAATACGCATAGTCGTCGGCGAACAGTTCTTCGCGCCCGGCATGATCTTCGGTCTGTACCAGCCAGCAGGTTTCGCAAACGAGCACTCTCAGCGGGTACCACGTTTCAGGCGCAGTCAACATCTCCGGAGTCAGATAGGCATTCGAAGGTGGCGCCGATCCCAGGTCGACAAAAACGAGATTCAACGGCGATCCACAATGGCGGCACTTCACGTCTTGCTTCCTTCCTGCAACGACTTGAGATTGGGGAAATTCGCGTCCCGCTCCGACCTTTCCACAATCTCCAGCGGCCAGTCTATTCGCAGTGCCGGGTCGTCGGCCCGCACGCCGCCTTCCGCCTCCGGGGCATACGCAGCCGAGTGGGCATAGAACATTTCCACATCGTCCGTAAGCGTCTGGAAACCATGTGCAAATCCAGGGGGAATCAGAAGGCTTGACGCATTGTCGTTCGACAGGCGTTCACCGTACCAGCGGCCATAGGTTGGCGAGCCCGGGCGGAGGTCCACAGCGACGTCGAAGACCTCCCCCCGCAGGCATGTCACGAGCTTCGCCTCTTCGTGAGGCGGATGCTGGAAGTGCATGCCGCGAATGGTGCCCCTCTTCGCAGTCAGCGTCCGGTTCAACTGCGCGATCGGCCAAATCCAGCCCGCGGCTTCCAGTTCCTCAGAACAGAACAGTCTCTCGAGCCAGCCTCGCTCGTCACCCATTCGCTTGCGGCGGACAACGGAAAGTCCTTCTAGCGGCGTTCCCTTGATATCAAACCGGCCGCTCACGCCGTCGTTCCCATGTGAAGGGTCTCGAAGAGCTCGATTTGCGCCAGCGTCTTTTCGCGCATATCCGCCCCGGCGTTCAGCGCGCGATACCAATCCGACAGCCAGGAAACACACCGGTCTCCCGCGAGACGATCATGCCAGCCAAGACATTCGCGTGCCTTCGTGCTGTCAATACTGAGCGCCATCATCTCGAGCGGGCCGGGATCGTTCGCCGGCTTCCAGCCTGCCCCCCCGAGTGCTGCCTGCACGGCTTCCGCGAGCTCGGCGACCGTTATGGCAGGCGCATCGGACGCGGGGCCGAAGTTCAGAGCTGCCGGAACGGCCGCTCCCTCCGCAAGGCCGCGGGCAAAAGTGAAATACCCGCACAAGCAATCAAGCACGTGTTGCCACGGCCGCGCGGCCTGCGGATTGCGTAGCATCAGTGGCTCGCCTGCCCTGAGCGCCCGCCAGATGTCGGGGACAAGGCGATCTTCGGAGAAATCACCGCCGCCGATCACATTGCCACCGCGCGCCGTCGCGACGCGCACGCCTTGTTCTTCGAGAAAGGATCGCGCGTAGGACGAGGTCACGATTTCCGCCGCTGCCTTGGAAGCCGCATAGGGGTCGTGCCCACCCAGAGCGTCGTCCTCGCGGAAAGCAGCGCCAGTTTCGTCATTCTCGTAAACCTTGTCGGTCGTAACGACCAGAACAGTCTGGAGCCCCTCTCTGCCGCGCAGGGCGTCCAGCAGCCTCGCCGTACCCATCACGTTGACGTCGAACGTACCGATCGGATCCGCGTAGGAGCGTCGCACGAGAGGATGTGCCGCCATGTGGATCACGATTTGAGGATCTGCTTCGGCGACGGCCTGCCTCAAGGCTTCTTCATCGCGCAAATCGCCTGTAATCGAACGCACGACGCTTTCCACCGCGGCAAGGGAAAAGAGATTGGGTTCCGTATCCGGCGCAAGCGCATAGCCCGTTACATCCGCGCCGAGCCGCGAAAGCCAGAGCGAAGCCCACGACCCCTTGAAGCCCGTATGCCCCGTCAGGAGAACGCGCTTGCCGTTCCAGAATTCCCTGTCGAGGCCGTCCAGCCGCAAGATCAGTCCTTCCAGGTCTTCCAGGGCGCATCTCCACGCGCCCACAGGTCTTCCAGGTGGTTCTTGTCGCGCAGCGTATCCATGGGCTGCCAGAATCCGGTGTGAGGAAAGCTCATCAGTTCGCCATCACCTGCAAGCTTCATCAACGGCTCGCCTTCGAACGAACTCCGGTCGCCCTCGATCCGGTCAAGCACGGACGGTTCGAGCGCGAAGAATCCTCCATTGATCCAGGCGTTGTCGCCCGGCGGTTTTTCAATGAAGCAGGCCACCGTGTCACCGCTGAGCTCCAGAGCGCCGTAACGTCCGGGGGGCACCACCCTGGTCAAGGTGGCCTCCTTGCCATGCTTCTTGTGGAACGCAAGAAGAGCATTGATGTCGACATCGGCGACTCCGTCGCCATAGGTCATGAAAAAGGTTTCACCAGGATCGAGATAATCCTTCACACGCTTTACGCGCCCGCCTGTAAGTGTGTCGGCGCCGGTATCGACCAGGGTCACACGCCAGGGCTCGCTCGCCTTCTGGTGAAAGATGACCTCTCCCGTTGCCGCGTCGATCGTCACGTCCGACGAATGCAGCACATAGTTCGCAAAATATTCCTTGATCATGTAGCCGCGATAGCCGAGGCAGATCACGAAGTCCGTGTGCCCGAACTGTGTGTAGATTTTCATGATGTGCCAGAGGATCGGACGGCCGCCGACCTCGATCATCGGCTTGGGCCGCAGCTGACTTTCCTCGGATATTCGTGTCCCGAGACCCCCAGCCAGTATCACTACCTTCGTCATTCGTGTTCCCCCGGCCTCACAATGCTTCGCGAAGCTGCTTCACGAAATTCGACAGGCCTGTCAGCCGGCGCCGCCGAAGCCGCTCCGCTCGAAGTATCGCCTGCAGTTCGGCAAAGGCCTTGTCCATGCTCTCGTTGATGATGATGTAGTCGTACTCCTGATAGTGACTAATCTCATCAGATGCCTTCGCCATGCGCGCCGCCACGACGTCTGCCGGATCCTGTGCGCGTTTCTCAAGGCGGCGTTCCAGTTCCTGTACGGAAGGAGGCAGGATGAATACCTTTACCAGGTCTTCGGGCGCTGTTTCATCCAGCTGCTGCGTTCCCTGCCAGTCGATATCAAAGAGAACGTCATGGCCTTGCGCCAACGCTTCTTCGACCGGTTTGCGTGGCGTCCCGTAATAATTGTCGAAAACCTTTGCGCTTTCGAGGAAGTCGCCCTTGTTGCGCATGATGCCGAAGTCTTCCGTGGTCAGGAAGAAATAGTCTTTTCCTTCCACCTCGCCCGGTCTCGGCTTGCGTGTGGTAGCCGATACGGACATGTCGATCTCGCGGTCGCTTTCGAGAAGGCGGCGCGAAAGCGTCGTCTTGCCCGCGCCGGAGGGCGAGGACAGCACGAGCATCAGACCACGGCGATGTATGGCGATCCCCGTCATTTCCCCGATCACTCCACGTTCTGAATCTGTTCGCGAAACTGGTCGATCACCGCCTTCAAACCGAGGCCGATCCGCGTCAGACTGACATCGGCCGCCTTGGAGCAGAGCGTGTTCGCCTCACGGTTGAATTCCTGGGTGAGAAAATCCAGGCGGCGGCCGACCGGCTCTGTGCTGTCCATCAGCTCGCGAGCCTGTGCAACATGTGCGGTCAACCTGTCGAGCTCTTCCCGCACATCGGCCTTCGTTGCAAGAAGCGCCACTTCCTGCGCGAGGCGTTCGTCGGAAAGCGCAGGCGATGTCCCGAGTAATTCCCTGAGTTGCTCGGAGAGGCGGTTTTGCACAGCCTGAGGCATTGCTCCGGGACTCGAGGCCGCTTGCCCGGTCAGCCGTTCGATTTCATCGACTTGGGCGCGCAATACGCCTTCGAGCTTCGTACCTTCCTGCGCGCGGGCCGCGGCGAGTGCCGCAACGGCGTCGGCAAAGGACGCGACGAGAGCGTCGTCGAACTCTGCCCGGCTCTCCTCGTCCTCCTTCGCCTCTTCCGAATTCTCAAGGACGCCCTTCAGCGCAAGTATGCCTTCCGGCCGAGGAGGCATCACCTCCATCTCGCGTTGCAACTCGCCGATCGCTTCCAGAACCACGCGAAGCGCCTGCCGGTTCACCCTGAGGGGCACCGTCTCCGCCGTCCGGTCGAGCGTCAGGGTCACCTGACAGTTTCCCCGGCGCAGATGCTTCGCAAGTTCGGTCCGCAGCCGGGGCTCAAGCGTGTCCATGCCCTGAGGGAGACGCAAGCGGGCGTCCAGCCCCTTGCCGTTGACGCTGCGCAATTCCCAGTGCCAGCGCGCGGCGCCCAGCGTGCCTTCGACGCGGGCAAAGCCTGTCATGCTGTTCAGCGGCATCGGGTCTCTCCGGAATCACATTCTCGCGTCACGCGACTATAGCAGCCTAAGGGCTTCTTTCTGCACGCCTATTCGGCTCGCTGGCGTTCGATCCGCCGCCATTCACGCACGCGCTCCTGATGCTCTTTCAGGGTGCGCGAGAAAGCATGCCCGCCGGTACCATCGGCCACGAAGTAGAGCTCTTCCGTCTCGGGAGGATTGAGCACCGCTTCGATGGAAGCCCGGCCCGGATTGCAGATCGGCGTTGGCGGCAGGCCGTCCACGAGGTAGGTGTTGTACGGCGTCAACCGGTCGAGCTCGCTGCGCCGGATCGGGCGGCCAAGAGCGCCTTTCCCGCCGACCAGGCCGTAGATGATCGTGGGGTCGGACTGGAGCCGCATTGGCGTCTTGAGCCGATTGACGAAGACGGCGGCAACGCGCGGCCGCTCCGAGGCCACGCCCGTCTCCTTCTCCACGATGGAGGCGAGGATAATCGCCTCCTCCCTGGTATCGAAAGGCAGGCCCTCGGCGCGGCCTTCCCATGCCTCGTCGATGAGCTGCTCTGCGGCGGTCATCATCTCCGCCACGATTTCCTTGCGGGTTTCGCCACGCGTGAAGCTGTAGGTCTCGGGCAGCAGCGCGCCCTCGGGCGGCGTTTCCGGCATTTCGCCAACAAGGACGGGGTGGGCTTCCACCAGCTGCATGGCCTGCTCGCTGGTCAGGCCTTCCGGTATCGTGATCCGATGCAGGATCGAACGTCCCTCGCGCAGGATGCCCATGATCGCGGCCATGCTCGCATGGGCGGGGATATCGTATTCCCCGGCCTTCAGGCTGCTGTCGGCACGATTGAGACGGACGCCGACGAGGAAGATACGGGCGTTGGAAATGACCCCCTCTCTCTCCAGGCGGTTCGCAATGGCGCGCACGCCCATGCCGGGCTCCAGCATGACGATTTCCGCCTCGTCATGGGGACCATCTGCCTCGAAGAGATATTTGCCGTAGAGAAAGGCTCCTCCGGCCGCGAGCAGTGCACCCAAGGGCAAGGCGACCAAAAGAGCGAGGATAATGCGTGCGAGGCGCCCGCGCCGTTTGGGGGATGCCTCCGTCGCGGCTTCGGCGCCACCGGTCTCGGGCGCGTCAGGCGTGGTATCGTCGCCCGTCAACCATCGACCTTTTTCATCACCAGCGATGCGTTGGTACCGCCGAAGCCAAAGGAATTGCTGAGCGCGTAGTTCACTTCCTTGTCGCGTGACTTGTTCGGCACCAGGTCGATCAGCGTCTCGACCGCCGGGTTCTCGAGATTGATCGTGGGCGGCAGTTTGCCGTCACGCATGGCGAGCAGGCAGAAGATCGCTTCCACGGCACCGGCTGCGCCCAGCAGGTGGCCGATAGAAGATTTCGTCGACGACATCGACACCTTCTCGACCGCATTTCCGAGAAGCCGCGTTACAGCGCCAAGCTCGATTGTGTCGGCCATGGTCGATGTGCCGTGGGCATTCACATAGTCGAGGTCGGAAGGAGATATCCCCGCCCGCTTCAGGGCGGCCTGCATGGAGCGGAAGCCGCCCTCGCCATCTTCCGGCGGCGCCGTTACGTGGTAGGCATCGCCCGAAAGGCCATAGCCGACGATCTCGCCATACATCTTCGCGCCACGCGCCCTGGCGTGTTCGTATTCCTCGAGCACGACGACGCCAGCGCCCTCGCCCATCACGAAACCGTCGCGATCGGCATCGTAGGGCCGCGATGCCTTTTCAGGCGTATCGTTGTACCCGGTGGAGAGGGCCCGGCAGGCCGCGAAACCGGCAATGCCGATGCGGCAGATGGCCGACTCCGCACCACCCGCGACCATCACGTCGGCATCGTCGAGCGCAATCAGGCGCGCTGCGTCGCCGATGGCATGTGCGCCTGTCGAGCACGCGGTCACGACGGAGTGGTTCGGTCCCTTGAGGCCATGCTCGATCGAGACATAGCCGGACGTGAGATTGATGAGACGACCGGTGATAAAGAAGGGACTGACCCGGCGAGGGCCTTTTTCCTGCAGGGTGATCGCCGTTTCGGCAATGCCCTCAAGGCCGCCGATACCCGAACCGATCATGGTGCCGGTGCGGCACTTTTCTTCCTCGGTGGAAGGCTTCCAGCCGGCATCTTTCAGCGCCTGCGTCGCGGCCGACATCGCGTAGACGATGAAATCGTCGACCCGCTTCGATTCCTTCGGATCCATCCAGTCGTCTGGATTGAACGCTCCCTCGCCTTCGCGGGGAACGGGCATTGCGATCTTGCAGGGAAGGTCCGAGACGTCGAATTTCTCGATTTTCCGCGCACCGGATTCACCCTTGAGAATCCGGTTCCAGGTGGTCTCAACGCCGCAACCGAGCGGCGACACCATTCCCAATCCAGTGACGACGACCCGTCTCATGCCGATGAACACTCCCACCTCGATCCGAAGGCCGGAACGACTTACAGGAACGACCGCCCGGGAGCGCTTGTGCTCCCGGACATGTCGTCAGAAAACCGAAGATCAGGACTTCGCGTTCGCCTTAACGAACTCGATCGCGTCCTTCACCGTCAGGATCTTTTCGGCGGCATCGTCAGGGATTTCCACGCCGAATTCTTCCTCGAACGCCATCACCAGCTCGACGTTGTCGAGACTGTCCGCGCCCAGATCATCGATAAAGCTTGCGTTCTCGGTGACCTTGTCGGCGTCGACGCCCAGATGCTCGACGACGATCTTCTTCAAGCGTTCAGCGATATCACTCATTTCAAGTCCTCAGATCTCTTGGTTTTAACCGGCCTCGCACATCCCGCTGCTCGCTTTAGGCAATCGAGGACTGGATGTGATCGAATACGGCGGAAAGGTTGCCCCTCTTCTGGCCCATTTCAAGGCAGGACCGCAAGCCAAATCGAGGGCTTAGGTAACACACTTTTCGGCCCTGCACCAGCAAACGCAGAAGGGCCGCAACGTACACTATACTCCTGAATTCGTTGACCTTTCCGGTGTCCTGTCAGGACCGTCCGGCTAGATCATCGCCATACCGCCGTTCACGTGCAGCGTCTGGCCGGTCACATAGGCGGCTTCCTCGCTCGCCAGATAGACGGCGGCCGCCGCAATCTCGCTTGCCTCGCCGAGCCGTCCGGCGGGAATCGTCGACATGATCCGGGATTGCTGGTCCTCGTTCAACGCGTCGGTCATGGCGCTGCGGATGAAACCCGGCGCGATGCAGTTCGCGGTGATGTTGCGGCTCGCCACTTCCTGCGCCAGCGATTTGGTCATGCCGATCATGCCCGCCTTGGATGCGGCATAGTTTCCCTGCCCCGGATTGCCCGTCACGCCGACAACCGACGTGATTCCGACGATGCGGCCCCAGCGGCGTTTCATCATCCCGCGCAGCACGCCGCGCGACAAGCGGAAGGCCGCGGTGAGATTGACGCGGATGACCTCGTCCCACTCCTCGTCCTTCATGCGCATGAAGAGATTGTCGCGCGTGAGGCCGGCGTTGTTGATCAGAACATCGAGGCTTCCCATAGCCTCTTCTGCCTGTTTCGGCAGCGCATCCACGGCCTCCGCATCGGAAAGGTTGCAGGGAACGACGTGCGTGCGCTCACCCAGTTCGCCCGCAAGCGCATCCAGCGCTTCCTTCCGCGTGCCCGACAGCGCAACTACGGCTCCCTGCGCGTGAAGGGCGCGTGCGATGTCCGAACCGATGCCGCCGGAAGCCCCGGTCACCAGCGCGCATTTGCCTGTGAGATCGAACATGCCGGCTCCTTTGTCAGATCGTCTTCAAAAATGCTTCAACATCGCCCGGCGTTCCGACCGAGAGGATTTCGGGTTCTTTCGCGATGCGCTTGACCATGCCTGAAAGCGCCTTGCCTGCACCGACTTCCACGAAACTCGATACGCCTTCAGCTTCCATATAGAGAACGCTCTCGCGCCAGCGCACCATGCCGGTCACCTGCTTCACGAGCAGATCGCGGATCGTCGCCGGATCGGCGACGCGCGACGCGGTGACATTCGCGACCAGCGGTACGGAGGGCGACCTGAGATCGACGCCGCCGAGAGCTTCCGCCATTTCGTCCGCTGCGGGCTGCATCAGCGAACAATGGAACGGTGCGCTCACGGGCAGCAGCATGCTCCGCTTTGCGCCCTTCGTCTTCGCAATCTCGATCGCCCGTTCGACGGCCGCCTTCGCGCCAGAGACGACGACCTGGCCGCCGCCATTGTCGTTCGCCGCCGCGCAGACATCGCCTTGCGCGGCTTCGCTTGCGACTTCCGCCGCCTGGTCGAATTCGAGTCCGAGCAGCGCCGCCATGGCGCCCTCGCCCACCGGAACCGCGCGCTGCATTGCCTGGCCACGACGCTTCAGGAGACGCGCCGTGTCGGCGATGCTGAACGAGCCTGCCGCGGCGAGCGCCGAATATTCGCCGAGCGAGTGACCGGCGACGAAGGCCGCCTTGTCCGCGAGAGCGAAGTTACCTTCCTTTTCGAGGGTGCGGATAACTGCAAGGCTGACGGCCATGATCGCGGGCTGCGCGTTCTCGGTGAGCGTCAGATCCTCCTGCGGACCTTCCCACATCAGCTTCGAGAGGTTCTGGCCGAGCGCCTCGTCCACCTCGCCGAAGACTTCGCGCGCCGAAGCGAACGTCTCCGCGAGTTCGCGGCCCATTCCGACCGCCTGCGATCCCTGTCCCGGAAAGGTGAAGGCCCTCGTCATCCTCGCTCCCTGCTTACCGTTAGCCCGCAAAGACCGCAGGTTTCCGGCTTTTTTGTGGTCAGGCCGAGGCCCGTTTCGTGCGCCAAGTGATACTCCCTGACCGGCTCGAGTCAAGCCGAGCCCGTGGCGTTAAATCCCTTGCCTTGCCTCGCATTTTCCGTATATTGCCGCCCTTCTGAAGGCCTTGGTTGGAGGCTGAACGGAACACCATGCCTCAGGCGGCATGGCGGGATGAAAATCCGGGTTCCGGTGTCTCCGCTTCTTTGGTGGTCCTTTCGAGCCTTTTTGAGGGCTCAAAGGGGGCTTTGCGCCGGGGCCGGACAAAAAAGGAAAAGGCTCAATGGCTCTCTACGAGCACGTTTTCATTGCGCGGCAGGACGTGTCGCAGCAGCAGGTCGAGGCGCTCACCGAGCAGTACTCGACCCTTATCAAGGAACAGGGCGGTTCCGTCGGCAAGACCGAATACTGGGGTCTTCGCAACCTTGCGTTCAAGGTGAAGAAGAACCGGAAAGGTCATTACACGCTGATGAATATCGACGCGCCGCACACCGCGGTCGCGGAGATGGAACGCCAGATGGGCATCAGCGACGATGTCATCCGCTTCCTCACGATCCGCGTGGACGAACACGAGACGGACCAGTCGGCGATGATGCAGAGCCGCGGCGACCGCGGTGATCGCGGCGGCCGCTTCGGCGACCGTGGCGATCGTGGTGACCGCGGCGATCGCGGCGGCGACCGCAGCAGCCGCTTCGGCGACCGCCCGCCGCGCCGCGACCGTGAAGAAAGCACCGAAGGAGGCAATGAATAATGGGCACCTCGCAACCCGCACGCCGGCCGTTCTTCCGCCGCCGCAAGACCTGCCCGTTCTCCGGCGCCAACGCTCCGAAGATCGACTACAAGGACGTGAAGCTCCTGCAGCGCTACGTTTCCGAGCGCGGCAAGATCGTCCCCTCGCGTATCACGGCCGTTTCGGCCAAGAAGCAGCGTGAACTCGCCCGCGCCATCAAGCGCGCCCGGTTCCTGTCGCTTCTTCCCTACGTCATCAGCTAAGGCCCGGAAAGGAGACTGAGCGATGCAAGTCGTACTTCTGGAACGGGTGGAAAAACTCGGCCAAATGGGCGATGTCGTCAAAGTAAAGGACGGCTTCGCGCGGAATTTTCTGTTGCCGCGGAAAAAGGCGCTCCGCGCCACCAAGGCGAATATCGAGCAGTTCGAGAGCCAGCGCGCGCAGCTTGAAGCCCGCAATCTGGAACTCAGGAAGGAAGCCGAGCAGGTCCACGCCAAGGTGGACGGCCAGGTCTTCATCGTCCTGCGTCAGGCCGGCGAAACCGGCATTCTCTACGGTTCGGTCAGCACGCGCGACATCGCGGATGCGATGACGAATGGCGGCTTCTCCACGGCCCGCAACCAGGTCGTCCTCGACAAGCCTATCAAGACCATCGGCCTGCATGACATTCGCGTCATGCTGCACCCCGAGGTTTCCGCCACGATTTCGATCAATGTGGCGCGGACCGAAGAGGAAGCGCAGCGCCAGGCGGCCGGCGAGGACCTGACCCAGCGCCGCGACGAAGCCGACGAAGACGCCCACGAAGCGGCCGAATTCTTCGAATCCGAAGAGCTTGCCCCGTCGGAAGACGAGGAAGGCGCGGAAGAAGCGTCCGCCGACGAGGACGCGGCAAAAGAGTGAACCTTCCGGCCCCGGCCGGCATGTGACCGAGATGAAAAGGGGTGCCTCGCGGCGCCCCTTTTTGCTGGAACCCCCCGCGAAGCCTGCGCGTTCCCACTTGCAACGGGCGGAGGATTAACTTTAGATAAATTCCAGAAAGCCTGTTCGCGCCCTCCCCGCCAACGGGATTCCGGACGCGAAAATCTGAACTTCAATCCTCGGTACGGGAGGGTTCGATGCTTTTCAGCGCGCTTCTGCGGAAAATCGTCAAGCGCGGGTCGCTGACGGTCGTGAGTGCGAACGGCAAACGGCGGGATTTCGGCGACGGCTCCGGTCCCCCCGTCACGATCAGATTGCACGACGCCACCGTGCCTTACGAACTGGCGTTCAATCCCTATCTGAAGCTCGGCGAAGCCTATATGGACGGCCGGATGACGATCGACCGGCCGGCGACCATCTACGAGCTGCTGGACCTGCTGACGGGCAATCTCGGCAACCAGTTCGCGGGGCCGGTTTTCGAGGCGTATGGCGCGCTCAGGCGCATGAAACGGCGGCTCGACCAGCACAATCCCGTGGGCAAGGCGGAGAAGAACGTCGCCCATCACTACGACCTCGACGGCGGCATCTACGATCTCTTCCTCGACAAGGACAAGCAGTATTCCTGCGCCTATTTCCGCGAGCCTGAGATGACGCTGGAAGAGGCGCAGCTCGCGAAAAAACGGCACATTGCCGCCAAATTGCAGATCGAACCGGGCATGCGCGTGCTCGATATCGGCTGCGGCTGGGGCGGCATGGCGCTGACGCTGGCGGAGGAAACGGGCGCGGAAGTCCTCGGCGTGACGCTGAGCCGCGAACAGCTGAAGGTGGCGCAGCGCCGCGCGGAGGAGCGCGGAGTGGCGGAAAAGGTGGAGTTCCGGCTGCAGGACTACCGCGCGATCAAGGAGAATTTCGACCGCATCGTCTCGGTCGGCATGTTCGAGCATGTCGGCGTCGGCCACTATGCGGAGTACTTCGGCGGGGTGCGGCACCTGCTCGCGCCGGAGGGCGTCGCGCTGATCCACACGATCGGCCGGCTGGACCCGCCGGGCGCCACTAACCCATGGATTGCAAAGTATATTTTCCCGGGCGGCTACATCCCTGCCTTGAGCGAAATGGCGGGCGCCGTGGAGCGCAGCGGGCTCTTGATGACCGATGTCGAGGTGCTGCGGCTGCACTATGCCGAGACGCTCCGGGAATGGCGGAAACGCTTCATGGAGAGGCGCGAGACGGCGGCGCGGATCTATGACGAGCGGTTCTGCCGGATGTGGGAGTTCTATCTCGCAGGGTCCGAGACCTCGTTCCGCAACGAGGGCATGGTCGTCTTCCAGATGCAGATCGCAAAAAGCCTGCAATCATTGCCACTTAGCAGGGAGTACATGGTGGACGAGGAGCGCCGGCTGAACGCGGGCGCGGAGCGGGCACCGAGACGGCTGCTCGCCGGCGACTGAGCGGAAATCGCGGACAGAAAACCAAGGGCGGGCCCCGAAAAGCCCGCCCTTTCAATGTTTTAGACGCGTGCCCGCTCAGGCGCCGCGGCGGCCGTCGAGGCTGAAGCCGCCCGCGCCATGGGCGAAGACGAAGAGCATGCCGCCGGCAATGGCGAAATTCTTAAGCAGCATCGCCTGCTGCACGGGATCGCTGAAGTCGAGATGGAAGACAAGCGCCGAAGCCACGCAGAACACGGCGAATGCCAGCGCCACGAGCCGCGCCTGGAAGCCGACAAGCAGCAGCAAACCGCCGCCCAGTTCGAGCGCCACCGTGCCCGCATAGGCCACGGGCGCAAGCGGCAAGCCCTTGGATTCTATATAGGAAATGGTCCCCGCGGGGGCCGCCGCCTTGCCGATGCCGGCAAGAATGAAAAGAACGCTCAGAAACACGCGACCGATGGCGGTCGCCACGCCGAAAGAGCCACTCACGGGTTATCCTCCCCCCAAGGTGTTGACGCGAAAGACATTATGCGCACCGGGGGCGAATACAAGCGGCCCGACTGTCACCGAACTGTCATCTAAACGTCACAAACAGGTTCCGGCCCGCCGCGCGCGGCCGGTGCGTGACGCCCCGTCAGCGAAAACGGGGATAAACGCCCTCCCCGCGCGCTTTCCGCCTGACGGCCCGCGACTCACGGTAAAATCGAATCGATCCACAGCCTAGTCCCGCGCAAAGCCCAATGGTTTCAGGGGCTTCGCCGAATCCTGACGGGTTATGCACAGGCTCTGGAGAAGAAAGCCGGGGATAAGCGCGCGGCGCACCGGATTCGCCCGCGAAGCGCGCCGCGCCATCCGCTAGAAGTGGACCATGGAAAACGCAACGCACGCCTATTCGACAGAGCCCGGCGAGGGCACCGACACCGCCTACCGGGTGCAGCCGCACAATATCGACGCGGAGCAGGCGCTCTTGGGCGCCATCCTCGTCAACAACGAGAGCTACGACCGGGTGGCGAGCTTTCTCGAGGCGACGCATTTCTTCGATGCCGTACACGGACGAATTTACGAGGCGGCGGCGAAGCTGATCACGCAGGGCCACCTCGCCTCGCCGGTGACGCTGAAGAACTTCTTCGAGCGCGACGCGGCGCTGGCCGAGATCGGGGGCCCGCAATATCTCGCCCGGCTCGCGGGCGCGGCGACGACGATCATCAACACGGAGGAATACGGGCGCACGGTCTACGACCTCGCGGTCAGGCGCGAACTCATCAATGTCGGCACCGACATCCACAACCGCGCCTATGACGCGCCGGTGGACGACACGCCGAGCGCGCAGATCCTCGACGCGGAACAGGCGCTCTATCAGCTCGCCGAAAGCGGCAAATACGAGGGCGGCTTCCAGAGCTTCCACGAGTCGCTCAAGGTCGCGATCGACATGGCGGCCGAAGCCTACAAGCGCGACGGCGGGCTTTCCGGCATCTCGACGGGCCTGCGCGATCTCGACCAGCGCCTGGGCGGGCTGCAGCCTTCCGACCTCGTGATCCTTGCGGGGCGCCCGTCGATGGGCAAGACCGCGCTTGCGACCAACATCGCCTTCTCGGCGGCGAAGGCCTACAAGGCCGAGCACCACGCCGACGGCAGCGTCGAGGCGATTGACGGCGCCATCGTCGGCTTCTTCTCGCTCGAAATGTCGGCGGAGCAGCTCGCGACGCGCCTGCTCGCGGAACAGTCCGGCGTGCCGTCGGAGCGCATCCGCCGCGGCAACATTCACGAGGACGAGTTTCACCAGCTCGTCGACGCCTCGCGCGAGCTGCAGAGCATTCCGCTTTACATCGACGACACGGGCGGCCTCACCATCGCGACGCTGGCGGCGCGCGCCAGGCGGCTGAAGCGGCAGCGCGGGCTGGGGCTGCTCGTCATCGACTACCTGCAATTGCTCGCGGGCTCGGGCAAGTTCGGCGAGAACCGCGTGCAGGAAGTGACGCAGATCACGACCGGGCTGAAGGCGCTGGCGAAGGAACTGAACGTGCCCGTGCTGGCGCTGTCGCAGCTTTCGCGCCAGGTGGAGGCGCGCGACGACAAGCGGCCGCAGCTATCGGATTTGCGCGAGTCGGGCTCCATCGAGCAGGACGCCGACGTCGTCATGTTCGTCTTCCGCGAGGAATATTACGTCTCGCGGCGCGAACCGACCGAGGGCACGCCGGAACATCTTCAGTGGCAGGAGGATATGAACAAGGTGCACGGGCTGGCCGAATGCATCATCGGCAAGCAGCGCCACGGCCCGACGGGCACAGTGAAGCTGCAGTTCCAGGCGGATGTGACACGGTTCTCGGACCTGGATCAGGTGCATACGGAGGGGTTTGAGTGAGGGGGAAACACTACATCAAAAACTAAATTCTATATCCACCTCACTCGGGATTTCGACGTGCTTTTTGCTATTTTGTTAAGCATACTCTTAACAAAAGCAAGCTTTTGGAGAACATATCCTTGTCAAAAGAAGTCTATACCACAGACGAAGTTTTTGGAGTTGGCCGCGATCTACCGCTCAATTATGTCTCTCGCGACATGGTCGACACTAAGTTTGTGGAAAGTCTCGGCAATCAAAAACACATCGTTATCTATGGGAGTTCTAAGCAAGGCAAAACATCACTTCGCAAGAAGTGGCTCACAGACGAAGACTACGTCGTAATTTCATGTCAGAATCGGTGGTCTCTTGCGGAAATGCATGCTGCCGTTCTAAAGGAATGTGGCTTCGAAGTTCGTCAGTCTACAGAGAAAACGGTATCAGGAATCCACAAGATTACAGTTGGCCTTGATGCTAAAGGTAAAATTCCGTTCTTCGCTGAAAGCAAGGTCAAGGGCGAATACGACTATCAGCATTCCGATCACGACAAGGAAGTGTTTGCCCCGTTGCAACTAGACCCTTCCGATCCAAACGATATTATTCGTGCACTGAATGAAGCAAAGTTCAGCAAGTTTGTCGTATTAGAAGACTTTCACTATCTTCCGGACGAAACCCAACGTGACTTTAGTTTCTCCCTGAAAACCTTTCACGAACAATCCAAACTCTCATTTATTATTGTAGGCGTTTGGAGAGAAGAAAATAGGCTGATCGGATTCAACGGCGACCTCACAGATAGGCTGCTGTCCGTCGACGTAGATACGTGGAAAGCAGACAGTCTGCGCGAAGTTATTGACGCTGGAGCTACACTATTGAATGTAACGTTCGATGAAACGTTCGTTGAGCAACTTTTGAGTCGCTCATTCGATAGCGTTCATATTGTGCAAGAAGGTTGTCGCCGCGCCTGCCATGCTGACGACGTTTTACGCACTGCAGAGAAAGAAGGCACTATCGTCGGCGCTACAGCGGATGTAATTGAGATCGTTGGCCAAGTGGTTGCTGAGCAGGCGGGACGATACCAAGGTTTCTTGATGGGGTTTGCTGACGGCTTTCAGGAAACTGACCTCGAAATGCCAAGGTGGATAATATATGCCTTGCTGTGTTCTCCAATTGACGAATTGGAGTCTGGGGTTCGCTTACGAAGGATCAGCAAGATAATAAAGAGCAAGCACCCCCGAGGTGCACAGCTCAATAATGGCAATATCACGCAGATTCTTAAGACAGCCGCCTCTCTTCAAAACAAGAAGGGGACTAGGCCCTTGGTGATTGATTACGATGCCGCGAACACAAGTCTGAACGTGGTCGACAAAGGATTTCTAATCTTGCTGTCTAGCCAGAATATCCCCGAACTACTTGAAGATTTGAACTTGCCTGATCCGGTTAATGCTGAGTGAAGCGTGTTCCCATAGTCGTTTTCCTTACGGCGACCTCGCGACGAGCCGGCTCCCCCGCAGCAATTGATGCGTCACAGAAGCGCGGTGGTAAACCACCCCTACCCGTTCGGCAAAAGTCCGGCGCAGATAGAATCATCTGTCATTGGGAGTTGCATCCCGTTCGAACTTTTTAGCGCCTCCCTCCTCGAAGGGCAGGTGGCCAATCCCCAATCGAGCGATACCGAGAGCTAGCTTCTCTAGACTTTCAAATATTTTTTCGTGTTCGGTGGCGCTGCGCCGTCCAATCTTGCAGCGCTCTTGGGAAAGAGCCTTTCCAGTAATGGCGGAATGCCAGTCCTTCACAACATCGTCCAGTGCCCCTGAGTAGCTCGTGTGTCGCCGCACTATCAACACACGGGTCTCGTTCTGCAAGGTAAGACGAAATCGATAGCCAAACTTAACCAGTGAGGAAAATTGGGAGAATTCGTCTTTAAATCTTTGCGCACTAACTTCGACTGCAGGCAACCGCTTGGCTGAATTTATCGGGTCCAATGTAAGGAAACACTTTCCTGATTTATCTTTGACGTAGATTTTCTGGTTGAGTTCAAGCGCCCGCCGACAAATTCCGAGAAACTTAGCTTTTGCATTTGACTGGGATAAAAACACGCTCGCCATTTTTTGCCCCTCATGTCCGGTCATTATGACCGGTTATAATGACTTTCGATGTTGGCTGCAAGCAGCTTTGACCACGGATCTGCTTGAGAAAACAGAGTGCACACGGAGCCGCAGAGGGCGCAGCGAAGAGGCGTCGTTGCGAGGGGCGGCACAGCCGTGACGCGACAATCCACAGAAAGGCTGCTGCCAATAGGGTGGTCCAATGAATTGCTTCGCTTTGCTCCCAATGACGGGGTTGGGGCTGGTATCGGAGTGCGACCGTAGACACTGTCCCCTCACCCTTCCGACGCCTGCGGCGTCTCCCTCCCTCTCCCCGACGGGGAGAGGGAGGCCGCGTTCACGCCGGACGATCCCGACTGCGCGGGGCATTCGGTGCTGCTGGCGGTGCGGTGAAGACGCGAAGACATTTTTTTGCACGCAGAGGCGCAGAGACGCAGAGAAGAGAAGGTTTTTGCACGCGAAGCCGCGAAGGAGAAAGGCGTGGATGGTCCGCGCTTCTGGGCATTCAAGGTGGGCGGGCCATGACGATCTTCTAGAAGAGCGTTACGCCGCTTTCTCCGTGGGCAGATCGAGTTTGTTCCAGGCGGTCATGCCGCCCAGCAGGTTCGAGACGTTGGTGTAGCCGGCGCGGGCGAGGAGGCTGGCGGCGAGGCCGCCGCGGTGGCCGACGCTGCAGGTGACGGCGACGGGCTCGTCGCGGTCGAGGCCGAGATCGTCGAGCTTTTCCTCGAGGCGGCCGGCATGGACGTGGCGGGCGCCGGGGATGTGGCCTTCCTTGAAGGCGCTTTCCTCGCGGACGTCGAGGACGGCGGCGCCCTCCCCCTTCAGGCGCTCGGCGAGCTTGCGCGGGGTGGTGGTCGCGAGCGCCGCGACCTCGCGGCCCGCGTTGCGCCAGGCGGGGAAGCCGCCCGCGAGCGCGCCCTCGACGCGGTCGAGGCCGATGCGGGCGAGCGCGAGGCGGGCGTCGAGCGCGGCTTGCGGATCATCGGCGACGAGCCAGACGGGATCGTGCGCGCAGCCGATCCAGCCGCCATAGATCGCCATGCCGCCCTGCCAGACATTGACGGAACCGGGAATATGGCCGCCGGCGAAGGCCTCGACGTCGCGCGCGTCGATGACGACGCCGTTGGCGCAGCGGCCTGCGAAGTCCTCCGGCGAGAGCCAGGCGAGCGGGCGGCCGTCGAGCGGACGGCCGGCATGGAGATTGACCTCCTCCATCAGCCGGAAATATGGCGGGCGCGCCATCCGCTCCGACAGCTTGTGGCGGATGAAGCCGTCGCGGGTCAGGCGGCCGGCGGCGTTCGCCTGGCGCTCGATGCCGAGCGTGGACCATTCGCGGCCGGCGACATTGCCGCCGCAGGCCGAGCCCGGCCCATGCGCGGGCAGTACCAGCGCCTGATCGCCGAGGGGAAAGATCTTCTCGTGGAGGCCGTCGTAAAGCTCGCCCGCATGCTCGCCGGTCTTTTCCGCGTCGGTGAGATCGGTGCGGCCGGTGTCGCCCATGAAGAGCGCATCGCCCGTGAAGACGGCCCAGACGGCGTCCGGCGCCTCGTCGAGGGTGACGGCGAAGCACATGCTTTCCGGCGTGTGGCCCGGCACATGGAGCGCGCGGAAGGAGATGCCGCCGCCGAGGGCGAACGTCTCGCCGTCCCTCAGCTTCCTGTCGGCATGGGGCATGATCTCGTGATCGCAGGCGGCGATTTCCGCGCCCGTGATGGCGCGCAGCGCCGCGCCGCCCCTCTCGCAATCCTCCTGGCGGTGCGTCCCCAGCCCGTAGCGCACCCTCACGCCCTCCCTTCCCAGCATGCCGACCGACCTTCAGCCCTCGCCGGCGGGGCCGGCGCCGGTAGCCGCGGAGCCTGCGGTTATGCGTCGTCCTGCGGCCGTCGGCATGGCGCCAGCCGACATTCCGCAGCCAGCTGAAGCGATTGGTCGGGGACGCCCTGCGGCAGCCGAGGCCGCCCCCATCGTGCGGAGGCGTCCAGCGGCCGCTGTTGGAGG
>OOGU01000038.1_pt1 | contig 36064 bp, 32 predicted proteins | sample 1670261 | NCBI WGS metagenome assembly OOGU01 (sample SAMEA98137168, study PRJEB22522) | marine metagenome | biome: marine biome; feature: marine water body; material: sea ice | place: Arctic Ocean | collected 04-Sep-2015 | depth 1.3 m
CATACCGTATTTGCCGAACGGCACATGGATCCCGGCTTTCGCCGGGATGACATTGTGGTGGTGGAAAATGTTACGTCGATCGCCGGCACCGCCACTCTCACGCCCGCTCCAGAAAACTGTCGATCACCTTCTTTCGGCCCGCCTTGTCGAAATCGACGGTGAGCTTGTTGCCGTCGATTTCGGCGACATGTCCGTAACCGAATTTCTGGTGGAAGACGCGCTCGCCTTCGCCGTAGCTCGCGGCGGAGGGATCGGAAGTTGCGACGAGTTCGGCATGCGTTTCATAGGCGGGCGGCTTCGTGCGCATGTCCGAATTCGCCTGCGCGCGGCGCCAGCCGGGGCTCGAATAGTCGCTGCCGCGCGCGAAGTCCTGCGCGAAGCGGCTCTGGCTGTAGTTCTGATAGCTCGCGCCCGCCATTGCCGTTTCCGTCACCTCGACATGATGCTTCGGCAGTTCGTCCACGAAGCGCGACGGGATCGAGCTTTGCCACAGCGCATGGATGCGGCGGTTCGCTGCGAAGGAAATATAGGCGCGCAATTTGGCCCGCGTGATCCCGACATAGGCGAGGCGGCGCTCTTCCTCCAGCCCCGCGAGGCCGTTCTCGTCCAGCGAGCGCTGGTGCGGGAACAGGCCCTCTTCCCAGCCGGGCAGGAACACCGTGTCGAATTCGAGCCCCTTGGCGCTGTGCAGCGTCATCAGGTTGATCTTGTCGGCGGTGTCGTTCTGCTCGATCTCCATCACGAGCGAGATATGTTCGAGATAGCCGGCAAGGTTCTCGAAATGCTCCATCGAGCGCACGAGTTCCTTGAGGTTTTCGAGCTTGCCGGGCGCGTCCGCCGATTTGTCGTTCTGCCACATCTCGGTATAGCCGGACTCGTCGAGGATGATCTCCGCGAGTTCCGTGTGCGGCATGCCGGGCACCAGCGCGCGCCAGCGTTCCATCATCTCGATGAAACCTGCGAGCGCGCGGCGGGCGGCGGGCTTCAGTTCCTCGCTCGCGACGAGCATTTTCGAGGCGCGGTAGAGCGATGTGTTCTCCGCCCGCGCGAGCTTGTGGATCGTCTGCACCGCGACATCGCCCATGCCCCGGCGCGGTTTGTTGACGATGCGCTCGAAGGCGAGATCGTCGTCCGGCTGCGCAACGAGGCGCAGATAGGCGTTGGCATCGCGAATTTCCGCGCGCTCGTAGAAGCGCGGCCCGCCGACGACGCGGTAGGGAATGCCGAGATTGATGAAACGGTCTTCGAATTCGCGCATCTGGAACGAGGCGCGCACGAGGATCGCCATGTCGCGCAGCAGGTGATCCTGCCGCTGCAACTGCTCGACTTCTTCCGCGATGGCGCGGGCTTCTTCCTCGCCGTCCCAATAGGAGGCGATCTTGATCTTCTCGCCTTCATTGTCGTTCGCTTCGGTCCAGAGCGTCTTGCCGAGGCGTTGTTCGTTGGCGGCGATCAGGCCCGAGGCCGCGCCCAGAATATTCGCCGTCGAGCGGTAGTTCCGTTCGAGGCGGATCACCTTCGCGCCCGGAAAGTCCTTCTCGAAGCGCAGGATGTTGTCGACCTCCGCGCCGCGCCAGCCATAGATCGACTGGTCGTCATCGCCGACGCAGCAGATGTTCCTGTGCTTCTGCGCCAGCAGCCGCAGCCACAGATATTGCGCGACATTGGTGTCCTGGTACTCGTCGACCAGCATGTACTTGAAACGCTCCTGCCATTCGGAGAGCACTTCCGGATGCGTCTGGAAGATCGTCAGCACTTCCAGCAGCAGGTCGCCGAAGTCCGCCGCGTTCAGCACCTTCAGCCGCGCCTGGTAGGCGGCATAGAGTTCGCCGCCCTTGCCGTTCGCGAAGGCCTGCGCCTCGCCGGCGGGGACCTTCTCCGGTGTCAGCCCGCGGTTCTTCCAGCCGTCGATATGGGACGCAAGCTGGCGCGCCGGCCAGCGCTTCTCGTCGATGCCTTCGGCCTGGATGATCTGCTTCATCAGCCGCTGCTGGTCGTCGGCGTCGAGAATGGTGAAGTCGGAGCGCAGCCCCGCCAGTTCCGCGTGCCGCCGCAGCATCTTCGCGCCCAGCGCATGGAAGGTGCCGAGCCACTGCATGCCTTCGACCGCGCCGCCGATCAGCCCGCCGATCCGGTGGTGCATCTCGCGCGCGGCCTTGTTGGTGAAGGTCACCGCGAGGATCTGCCCCGGCCAGGCGCGCCGCGTGGCGAGGAGATGGGCGAGCCGCGTCGTCAGCACCCGGGTCTTGCCCGTGCCCGCGCCCGCCAGCACCAGCACCGGCCCGTCGAGGCTCTCCACCGCCTCGCGCTGTTCCGCGTTCAGCCCCTCGAGATAGGGCGCGCGCATGCCCGCTACCGCCTGCTGGCTGATGGAGCGGGCTGTCGTTTCCTCGGGAATGCTCCCGAGATCGAAGGGATCACTCGTCATTACTCTTTCTGGACCGTTCCGGCGTGAAGGGCGGGGGCCTCGATGGGGCGAATCCCGTGGGCTCAAGCATAACATGGGGAGCGGGGCCCGCCTTGCCCATGCGGCTTGAGCGGTTCCGGGCCCCATGCTAAACAGGTCTCCATGTCTAAGTCATTGTAATTCCTGAAAAAAGAGGGTGGGCGTGAACGGGGCGGCCGATACGCGAGACGACACGCGCGAGGTCAACATGATCGTCCTCTCCGTGCTGGCGCTCGCCGTCGGGCTCGCTACCGGCATCGGCGCGGTGATCTTCCGCTCCATGCTGGTCGGGCTCCACAATTTCTTCTTTTTCGGCGAGCTCTCCCTCACCCCGACATCGGGTGCGACGGGGCCCGTCAGTCCGCTGGGCGCGCTCATCATCCTCGTCCCGGTCATCGGCGGCGTCGCCGTCGTCTGGATCACGCGCCGGTTCGCGCCGGAGGCGAAGGGCGGCGGCATCACCGACGTCATGGATGCGGTCTATCACCGCGAGGGAAAACTCCGTCCCCGCGTCGCCATCGTGAAGACCATCGCGTCGGCGCTTTCCATCGGCTCGGGCGCGACGGTCGGCCGCGAAGGCCCCATCGTGCAGATCGGCTCGGCCATCGGCTCCGCCGTCGCGCAGTTCTCGCGGCTGCCGTCCTGGCAGCGGATCACGTTGCTGGCGGCGGGCGCGTCGGCCGGCATCTCGGCGACCTTCAACACGCCGCTCGGCGCGGTGCTCTTCGCGCTCGAACTGATCTTGCCGGAGGTCAGTGCGCGCACTTTCCTCCCCGTCGTCATCGCGACCGGCTCCGCCACCTATATCGGCCGCGTCGTCTTCGGTTCGTACCCCGCCTTCGTCCTGCCGCAGATGTCGTTCGCGGCCTCGGAAATGGATCACATCTTCAATCTCGGCGCCTTCGTCGTGCTCGGGCTTCTCTCCGGCCTCGTCGCCTGGGGCTTCATCCGCACGCTCCTCTTCGCGGGCGAGGTCATGCCGCGCCGCTTCCCGAACGAATATGTCCGCGCGGCGGCAGGCTTCACCGGCATCGGCATCGCGCTCTTCCTGTTCGCGCATTTCACCGGCCACTACTACATCATCGGCGGCGGCTACGACGCCATCGCCGCCATCCTCGAAGGTCATGTGACGACCTTCGCGCTGCTTGCCGTTCTCTGCCTTGCGCAGGTGCTCGCGACCTCGCTCTCCATCGGCTCGGGCGCGTCGGGCGGTGTCTTTGCGCCCATGCTCTTCATCGGCGCGGCGCTTGGCGGCGCCTTCGGTGCCTTTCTGCATCTCGTGGACGAGGGCCACGGCATCGGCATTCCCGATTACGCGATCATCGGCATGGCGGCGGTCGTCGGCGGCGGCACGGGCGCGGCGATGACCGCCATCACCATGAATTTCGAGATGACGCGCGACTACAACATCATCGTGCCGCTCATCATCGCCGTCGCGATCTCGATCGGCGTGCGCCGCGGGCTCATGCGCGACAACATCTTCAGTGCGGAACTTGTGCGCCGTGGCCGTCCCGTCCCGAAGGACCGCTATTCCAATCTCTATCTCGTGCGCAGCGCGCGGGAAGTGATGGACAGCAATATCGCCGTCATGTCGGCGGAACTATCCGTCGCCGACGCCGCGCAATGGGTGACGGAAGCGGGAATGCCGAATTTCCTCGTGCTGCAGGCGGGCGGGCGCATCCAGGGCGTCGTCTCGCTCGACAGCCGCATCCGCACGCCGGAACTTCTCGGGCGCAAGCCCGAAACCGTCCGCGACATGGCGATATCCGATTACATCATCGTGCGCGAGAACAACATCCTCGAGGAAGTCATGCGCCGCCTCGCGCAACGCAACGCCAAGCTCGCCCTCGTCGTGAAAGACAAACCCGGTGTCCCGCGCCCCGCCGACGTCCTCGGCATCATCGGCAAACCGCAGATCGCGGACGCGATCCTGACGACGCAGATGCGGTGAATATTGTTTCGATGGTTGCTTCCCACCCGCCCTTGGGGGCGGGTCGAGAAATTCAAGCTAGCGCAGAATTTCTCGGGGCGGGGGCTGTGCATCGGCGGTTCCCCCGCCCCGAAATTTGGCGCGCTTCGCTTCCAAATTTCGACCCTCCCCGAGGGGAGGGTGGGCGGAGAGATAAGACGTTTCCTCTTACTTCCGCTTGATCCCGATAACCCGCCCCGCCTGCTCCGGCTTCGCAAGCCCCGCATGCGCCTTCGTCAGCGCCTCGATCTTCTTCTGCGACGCCTCGGGGAAGGGCGATGCGCGGCGCGTCTTCATGTCCACGTGAATGCACATCTGCTCGCTCGTTGCGGCGAGGTATCCCTTCTGTGCGTGATACATATGCGCGAAGACGTGGATGCGTTTCGCGTCCGCGTCGAGCACCTGATAGGTGATGCGCACCTCGTCGCCCTCCAGCAATTCGTCGAGATAGCAGACATGCACCTCCGCCGTGAAGCAGGAGCCCTCGCCCTGTTTCGTGTAATCCCAGCCGATGCCGAGTTCGTTGAACAGCGTGTCGAGCGACTGGTCGAACAGCACATGGTAATAGGCCATGTTCAGGTGGCCGTTATAGTCGACCCATTCATGTTCGACGGTGCGCAGCGGACATTCGAAGGGCGCGGCGAGGGCGGTGTCGGTCATGTCGTTCCTTCCCGGTCATTTTTCTTCGTTCTTCCGACTTTACCCGTCTCCAAAACACGATGTCACCCCGGCCCTCCTTTGAATTCAAGGTGGCCGGGGTCCATGGGCGGACCGGCAATTATGGGGGCTTGGGCGAGGCACATGGATCCCGGCTTTCGCCGGGATGACACAGAATGTGGTGAGAGATGGGTTCAATGATGCGAGCCGTTTCCACGGCGAGGTGCGGTCCCTTACGTGACCTTCTCGTCGTGATAGTCTCTCCTCGCAGGACGGAGGAACCCCATGAGCGAAGCGGCGCGGAAAGAGGGCAGGGAGACGGCGCTGGCCGAACTCGGCGCGCTGCTCGGCGACCGCTTCACCGTGGCCCAGGCGGTCCGCGAGGCGCATGGCCGCGACGAATCCTGGCATCCGGTCGCGATGCCCGATGCCGTCGCCTTCGCCGAGACGACGGAAGAAGTCGCGCAGATCGTCCGCATCTGCGCCGCGCATGGGCTGCCGGTCATTCCCTTCGGCGCGGGCACCTCGCTCGAAGGCCATGTTTCCGCCGTGCATGGCGGGCTCTCGCTCGACCTCACGCGGATGGACCGCATCGTCGAAGTGAACGCCGACGATCTCGACGTGCGCGTCGAGGCGGGCGTGACGCGCAAGGCGCTCAACGAGCATCTCCGCGACACCGGTCTCTTCTTCCCCATCGACCCCGGCGCCAACGCGACACTCGGCGGCATGGTCGCAACGCGCGCCTCCGGCACCAATGCAGTCCGCTACGGCACCATGCGCGAAAACGTTCTTGCGCTCACCGCCGTCATGGCCGATGGCTCCATCGTTCATACCGGCACGCGAGCGCGGAAGTCTTCGGCGGGCTACGATCTCACGCGGCTTCTCGTCGGCTCGGAAGGCACGCTCGGCATCGTCACGGAAGTGACGCTTCGGCTCTACGGCATTCCGGAAGCCGTCCGCTCCGGCGTCGTCCCCTTCGAGAGCATCGAAGGCGCGGTCGATGCCGTCATCGAGACGATCCAGTCGGGTCTTCCCATCGCGCGCATCGAAATTCTCGATCCCCTGTCCATCCGCGCCTGCAACGCCTATTCGAAACTGACGCTCGCCGAAGTGCCGACCTTGTTCGTCGAGTTTCACGGCACCGAGGCTTCCGTCGCCGAGCAGGCAGAGCGCTTTGCTGCCATCGCGTCGGAGCATGGTGCGGGCGGCGCGACATGGGCCTCGAAGGCGGAGGACCGCACGCGTCTCTGGGAAGCGCGGCACAATGCCTATTACGCGGCGCTCGCCTATGCGCCGGGCAAGAAGGGCATGGTGACGGATGTCTGCGTACCGATCTCGCGCCTCGCCGAGGCGATTTCCGGCACGCTCGCCGATCTCGAAACCTCTTTCCTCAAGGCGCCCATCGTCGGCCATGTCGGCGACGGCAATTTCCACATGCTGCTGCTGATGGACCCCGCCGACCGGAAAGACCTCGCGGAAGCGACCCGCATCCACGACCTCATGGTCGCCCGCGCCCTCGCGCTCGGCGGCACATGCACCGGCGAACACGGCATCGGCGAAGGCAAGATCAAGTTCCTCGAAACGGAACATGGGCCCGGCGTCGGCGTCATGCGCGCCATCAAGCAGGCGCTCGACTCGAAGAACATCCTCAACCCGGGGAAGATATTTTCGGCGTGACCGTCCATATACTCCGTATAAAGAATAATAGAAAGTGTCGCCCCGGCGAAAGCCGGGGTCCATGAGCCTGTCGCCGGAGGACGGAGCGGAGAGGTTCACTGGATTTGGAACCCATCCATGGATCCCGGCTTTCGCCGGGATGACACGCGATTTTCCGAGAATCAGCCCCAAAACCGGGGATAAATAATTTTGTGGACGCCTGGCGAGCATCCCGCTCGACGCTTTCGCACCGGGGATAACCACCCGCAAAATCATTTGTAACGTTTCAATGACAGTTCGATGACGGTCGGCCCGATTTATCCCCTCTTCCCGCTTTTCAGGTACCCTAATCGAGCGTCTGACGGTACCGGTTGAGAGAGATAATCGACACCGCCGTCAGGAAGGCGAGGAGGGCGAGAAGGTCCGGTGCGATCTCCGTCATGCCGTTTCCTTTCAGCAGAATGCCGCGCACGATCCGGAGAAAGTGCGTAAGCGGAAGAACTTCGCCGATCCACTGCGCCCATACCGGCATGCCGCGAAACGGAAACATGAATCCGGAAAGCAGGATCGACGGCAGGAAGAAGAAGATCGTCATCTGCACCGCCTGCAACTGATTGCGCGCCAGCGTCGAGAACGTGAAGCCGACGGCGAGGTTCGCGGCGACGAAGAAGAAAAGCACGAACGAAAGAAGGCCGAGGCTTCCCGTCATCGGCACTTCGAAGAGCCAGTAGGCGGCGGCGAGCACGACGGCCGTCTGGATGTAACCGATGATGATGTAGGGCAGGATTTTTCCGAGCATCACCTCGAAGGGGCGCACGGGCATCGTCAGCAGGTTTTCCATCGTGCCGCGCTCCGTCTCGCGCGTCATCGCAAGTGCCGTAAAGATGATCATGGTCATCGTCAGAATGACGCCGATGAGACCAGGCACGATGTTGAGTTCGGTACGGCCTTCCGCGTTGTAGCGCCGATGAACAATGAGGTTCACGGGATCGGGCCGCGGTTTCAGCGTCGCGAGGGGTCCTTCGAAGTCGCGGTTCAGCACCTGTGCTGCCAGCAGCTGAATGCCGTTAACGGCGTTTCCGGTTGCGGCGGGGTCCGTGGCGTCGGCATCGAGGAGCAGCTCAGGGCGCTGCCCGCGTTGCAGCTCGCGGCTGAAGTCCGGCGGTATCTGCAGCACGAACTGCACCTCGCCCGTGCGGATGAGATCGTCCGCTTCTTCCGCCGTTTCGGGCAGGGCGACGACATCGAAATAGTCGGAGTTCTCCATTCCCTTCACGATGCTGCGCGTGAACACGGAATGATCCTGCGCAAAGATCGCGGTCGGCAGGTGCTTCGGATCGGAGTTGATGGCGTAGCCGAAGAGCACGAGCTGCATGACGGGCACGCCGATCATCATGGCGAAGGTCAGCCGGTCGCGCCGCATCTGGATGAATTCCTTGCGGATCATCGCGCCGAGCCGGAAAAGCGAGAAGCGCGCTGTCATGGCGTCACCCGAAATTGTCGGAAGCCGATTGCATCATGTGAATGAAGACATCTTCGAGTGTCGGCTCGACCTTGCGCCAGGCGAGATCCGCGTCGCCGCGAAAGGGCGAGATTGCATTCTGCAGGGCGTTGTCGTTCGCGCCGCTCACATGAAGCGTTGCGCCGAAAGGCGCCACCATCTCGACGCCGCTCCGTCCCGCGAGATCGCGCGCGAGGCGGTTGATACGGCGCTGCGAGTTGCCGCTGACGAGCCATGTCACCAGACCGGACTGGCGGATCACCTCGTTCACGGTGCCTCGCGCAAGGAGCTTGCCGTAAGCGAGGTAACAGATCTTGTGGCAGCGTTCCGCCTCGTCCATGTAGTGCGTGCTGACAAGGACGGTGAGGCCGTTGTCGGCAAGCTGATGTATCTCGTCCCAGAATTCGCGCCGCGCCTTCGGGTCGACGCCCGCCGTCGGTTCGTCGAGCAGCAGCAGCTTCGGCTGATGCATGATCGCGGCGGCGAGCGCGAGGCGCTGCTTCCAGCCGCCCGACAACGCGCCCGCAAGCTGGTTCGCACGCGTTTCAAGGCCCAGTTTTTCGAGCGTTTCGCGCACCGCCTGTCTGGGTTTCTTCAGTCCGTAGATCGAGGCGACGAAGGCGAGGTTCTCGCGGATCGAGAGGTCTTCATAGAGACTGAAGCGCTGCGTCATGTAGCCGACCTTCAGCTTGATGCGGCCGCTCTCGGTGATGATGTCATGACCGAGGCAGGTACCGCTGCCGGCATCCGGCGTCAGCAACCCGCAGAGCATGCGGATCGTCGTCGTCTTGCCGCTGCCGTTCGGTCCGAGGAAGCCGTAGATTTCGCCCTCGCGGACCTGCATGTCGATGCCGTCCACCACGGTCGTCGCGCCGAAGCTCTTGGTGAGCCCATGCACGTCGATGACGAGGGGGGCGTCTTCTGCCGGTTCTGCGCGATGCGTCTGGCTCATCTGCGCCTCATTCGGCTGCGGGCGGCGTTGCGAGCGTCACCGTTACGGGCTGACCGGGATGCAGCAATTCGGGTTGCTTGTCGGGTGTCGCCTCCGCCATGTAGACGAGCTTTTCTTTCGACCGGTCGCTGTAGATCACGGGCGGCGTGAATTCCGCTTGCGTCGAGACGAAACGGATCGTGCCTGTGAGGTTCTGCGGGCAATCGCTGCAGGCGAAGCGCACCCGGGCGCCTTCCTCCAGATGGCTGAGCTCGGACTCCGGTACGAAAAAGCGCACCTTGATGTTCTGCGGTGGCAGCAGCGAGACGACCGGCTGGCTCGGATTCACGAATTCGCCTTCGCGGAAGAACACGTCCTGCACGATGGCGTCAGCCGGGGCGTGACCTTCGCGGCGCGAGAGCCGCCACTTCGCCTGGTCGAGCGCCGACGCGGCGGTGAGCGTTGCCGCGCCCGCGCGGTCGCGCCGTGCGCGCGCCGTGTCGAGTTCGGCCTGTGCGACGTTGCGCTGCTTGCGCAGTTCGAGCTTGCGCTGGAGATCGAGCTCTGCCTCGCGGAGCGTCGCCTTTGTTTCGGCAAGCGTCGCCCTCGCACCTTCGAGAGCGGCTTCTTCCGATGTGGTTTCGAGCCTGAAGAGGAGGTCGCCTGCTTTGACGCGATCGCCGCGTTGGACCCCAATCGCTTCGACGAGACCGCCGTCGATCGGTGCGACGCGCACATAGTCGCCCTCGGCATAGCCCTGCCAGGTATCCTTCGGCGGTTCGTCGCAGCCGGCAAGAAGAAGCGCGGCCAGGCAGGCGGACAGGAGGGAATGGAGGCGCATCGCTCTACGCCTCCCTGTCTGCTGCGAGGCCGCGCATGACGAATTCCGCATGGGCGGTGAAGAAACCGTCGGGATCGAGCTGCGGAAGTTCGCCGAACGTGTTGCGGGCGATGGTGTTCAGGAGGATCGGAAAGGCGATGGCCTGCACGGCAGCGTTGACGTTGCAGGGCCGGAATTCGCCGCGCGCGATGCCTCGTTCGACGATCCGTCCGATGTTCCTGAAGCCGCGCTCGACGACGTTGTCGCGATAGAAGTCGCGGATCTCCGGGAAGTTGCTCGCTTCGGACAGGATGATCTTCGCAAGCGAGGGCAGGGGCGTCGTCGCCGTCAGGTCTTTCAGCTTGCCGATCACGAAATTCAGCAACTCGGCGCTCGAGCCTTCATAGCTATCGAGCAGCTTTTCGATTTCGTCGAAACGGGGCGTGGCGATCTCGCGCACGATGGCGGCAAAGAGGTCCGCCTTGCTCTCGAAATAGAGATAGATCGTTGCCTTGCTGACGCCGGCCACCTCCGCGACATCCTCAAGGCGCGCAGCCGCGAAGCCGCGTTCGGAGAAGACCTCAAGACCCGCCGCCATGATCTCGGCCGGGCGGTCTTCCTTCCGCCGCTGCCATTTCTGTTCCTGGGAGCTCGGATTCATCGATGGACTTCGCTCTCGAATAAATAACTGACCAGTCAGTTATTTATTCATCGGAGCCCGGGCCGTCAAGAGGGCCGGCGCGGATTTCGCAACCTGTTGGAACAAAAGAGAAAATTTCAACGGCAAGCTCAAACGAAGGCAGTGGACCAGCATCTGCCAGAGCTCCCGGATGCCATCACGTGCCTGCGCCGTCTTCCGGATCGCCCGAATTTTCGTGCCGCTCGATCTGCTTGCCGTCGAGATCTCGGCGGCGGCGTTTCTCTTCGTCTTTCGCCCGCTTCTTCGCTGCGCCGCTTCGCCCGAACTTAACCCTGTTCGCGGCGGCCTCGTCTTCGCGTTCCTTTTTCGCGGCGCGCTTCTTTTCCGCTCGAGCGGTTTTCTTGAATGAGGCGAAATTAACTATATTTCCGCGATCCGAATCCATAATTTGCCTGCCATATACTCAGAACGGCCCGTCGCGCATCTTCATTTGCGAGACTAGGACAAAGACGGACGGCAAGGAACGGGGTGGGTGCGCCGGTCCCTTCCCCGGCGTTGCTGAGCTGGAGATACTTTTGAATTCGATTCTGACCTATATCGCCGGCCTTCTCGTCGTTCTGCTCTTTGCAGCTCTCGTGGGCCCCAGCCTCGTCGACTGGAACCAGTTTCGCGAAGGGATCGAGGCCCAGGCGTCGGAAGCGGCGGGCCGCCCGGTCAGCATCGGTGGCGATATCAGATTCCGGATTCTTCCGGCGCCGCACATGACGCTCAACAAGATCAGGATCGGCCATCAGCCGAACGCAAACTCCCTGCCGTCGGAGCTGCATTTTGCGACGTTCGAGGAGATAGATGCCGAGATTGCGCTCGCGCCGCTGCTTGGCGGTGACGTCAAGGTCACGAGTGTCCGTATCGTCCGTCCCGAGATCAATCTCGAAGTGCTGCCCGATGGGAGTGCGAACTGGCGCGGACTCGACATCGCGAGCCGCATGCCGGCGGAGGGCATGTTTTCTCTTGCGTCGATCAGCCTCGAAAAGGCGAGTTTCGACAACGGTATCGTCAACTATCGCAATCGCATAAACGGGCGCAGCTGGCGGGCCGAGGATGTGAACGGTGAAGTTGTTGCAACCTCGCTTCTGGGGCCGTTGCGTTCCGAGGTCAGCGCGACGATCGGAGGCGTGCCGCTTGTCTTGCGGCTCGGGCTCGGCGCATTCGGCGGAGACAAGGCTTTCCAGGTCACAGCGGAAGCCGAAACGCCCAATTATCCGGTCCAGTTCCTGTTTTCGGGCGTTGCAACCGAGTTCTCGCTCGCTGCCCGTCTCGACGGCAATGGGCGTTTGCGGATCGGACAGGTCGGCGAGGATGGAGCGACAAGCGAGCCGTCGCTGCGGGTCGATGCGGCAATGGTCGTCAATGCCCGCCGTGCAAACCTGCGGAGCCTGACGGTCAGGTCCGGCGGTTCGTCGCTTGAAGGATCGGCCAACATCCGCTGGGACAGGAAGCCGGACCTCTCGCTGCAGCTCGCGGCGGACAACTTCACGCTCGATCCTTTCCTCGACCGCTTTGTGTCGGCAGCCAGTTCCGGCGGGCAGGGTTTTCTCGATGCGCTTCTGGTCAGCCAGCCGCCCGAATGGATGAACGGCAATGTCGAAATCGAAACGGGCACGCTGACGGTCCGCGATGTGCTTGTGCGTGGCATGAGGCTCGACGCCAGGCTGGAAGACGGTCATATCGATATTGCCGAGGCAAAAGGCGAACTCGGCGGTTCGACCGGTGTCGGCATTCGCGGCAAGGTGTCGCCGGCGGAGACGGGGTCCCGTTTCGAGGGAACCGCTTCGGTGATGAGCGCGAATATTGCCGCTCTCGCCTATTGGTTGTCGCCACCGGGTGACCCGGAAGAGGGCGGCCGGGCGACGCCGCGGGGACGTCCCTTTGCGGCCCGGGCGAAGCTGCGCCTGGAGCCCGGCGTAACCGAGCTGAACGATCTCGCGATGGACTATGCGAGCGACCTTGCGAGACCGGCGTTGCGCGGCGATATCTCCCGTCGAAATGGGGAAGATCGCGCCCGCATCAAGGCAAGGCTCAATGTCGGGGATTTCGATTTCGATCCGCTGATTTCGTTGCTGCCGGCGACGGACGATCCGTTTCGCTTCTTCAATGCGCATGACGTTGCGCTGACCTTGAAGGCGGACCGGCTTTCTCTTTTCGGCCAGGAAATGAAGGACGTCGAAACGGAAATGTCCCTCGAGGGTGGGAACCTCGATGTGCCGCGCCTCGATATCGGCGACATTGCAGGTGCCTCGCTCACCTTTTCGGGCAAGCTGGACAATGTCACGACCGGCGATCAGGAAGATGTGAAGGGACAATTCACGAGCTCGATCCGCGCGGAACGCTTTGGCGGCCTGCTCCAGATCGGCGGCTTCGATGTCCCCGATGTCGAAGGACCTGTCGATGTCGTCGTGACCGGCGCGTCGGGCGAAGCGGATGACAGCGAGGCGCGCGTCGATACGCTGACGCTTCGGGGAACCATACGCGGAAGCCGCGTCGACGGTGTATTGAAGCGGTTGCATGAAGAGGGGGGCGGTGTGGACCGTCTCGACATCGTTGCCAATGCGGCCAACGACGAGGGACGGGTTCTCATCGAGCAGCTTGGATTGACCCCGCGAGAAGATCTCGCAGGGTCGGGCACGGTGTCCGTCCAGCTCAATGGCGATGCTGACAGCGGCTATGGAACGAACTTTCGCGCCAATGTGAGCGGAACGACCCTGACGGCGCGCGGAAAGGTCGAAAAGCCCTTCGAGGCGCTCCGCTTCACCGGCCGTGCGGATATCGCCGCTTCGGGGGTGATGCATGTCATGGGTTCCTTCGGTGCGCCGGAGCCGCTGGCGGCATGGATCGGCAATCAGGCCTCGGGGCCGGGTTTCGTTTTTTCGTCGGACGTCGTCTGGGACAAGGAAAGCCTTGCGCTCAACGATTTCGAGAGCGTGGCGGGGAGCTTCCGTCTTTCGGGGAATGCGGGCTGGCGTGCGGGCGAGGGAGAACAACTGCCGAAGGTGACGGGAACGCTGGAAGCGAATGTCATCGATCTCACCTCTCTCATTGCCGCCGAGGACGGCGAAAACGGCATGTGGCCCGTCGACGCGCTGGACTGGTCGCTGCTCGCCGGCATGGAAGGCGATGTCGATCTCGAGGCAGGTGCCGTTCGGCTCGGTACGCTGCCCATTGGCGATGTATCCACGCATCTCGCGCTTTCGCATGGTGTTCTGACGGCTTCGCCCTTTGTCGGCACCTATGGCGGAGGACGGTTGTCCGTCGGGGCGCGCATCGAAGGTGGAACGGGCGAGCCCGGCATCGGGTTGACCATTCTTCTCGAGGAAGCCGAGTTGCGGAAGTCGGTCACTCCCGTCGCGGGCGTGGCACCGGGCAAGGGCCGTCTCGATTTCAGCGCACAGCTGCAGGGGCAGGGACGGAGCTGGTTCGCGCTCGTTTCGTCGGTGACGGGGACGGGGACGATCGCGCTTTCGGATGCGGCGTTCGAGCCGCTCGATATAGCCGGGTTTTCCGACGCGCTTGCAGAGATCGAAACGATAGAAGCCTTTCCCGTTCTGGTGAAGGAGAAGCTTCTCCATGGCGATACGCCGGTGGGCGGAATTTCCGGCGAGTTCTCGGTGAGCGACGGGGTGATGCGTTTTGCCGATCCCGAGATAGGTCTGGAAGCCGGAAGCGGGGAAATCGGCTTCGTTTACGATCTCCCGCGTCTGGCCGTAGAGGCCGATCTTGCGGTGACGCTCGATGAACCGGATGGAGCGCCGCCCTTCAGCGTTTCGGCGGCCGGGCGGCCTGGACGCATTGCCGTCGAGACGCACGTGCTCGCGCTACAGAATTTTGTCGCAAAGAATTTGCTCGCCCGCAGCATCGAGGAGACGGGCGCCGAGGTGCCGGGAGAGTTGCGCGACCTGATGGACCTTCCGCCCGAAGCCGAAGCGCCGATGACGCCAATGCCGAGGCCCTCCCTTCCCGACTGACGGGAATCAGCTTTCCGGGGGGCAGGTCCGGCCGTCCGGATCCTGCAGCGCCTTGAGAATGTAGACGCGGATCGCCGAGGAAAGACTGCCCTTGCCGCCGCGGGCCGTATCGATGCGGCGGACGAGTTCGTTTACCGACGTCCTTTCGCTGCAGGCGCGTTCTTTCAGCGCATCCCAGAACGGCCGTTCAAGCGAGATCGACGTGCGATGCCCGGCGATCGTCACCGAGCGTTTGACGTCTACGATGTCATCGCCCGTCATTCGGCTCCTCCGGGTTATTCCGGCGCGATCATCTTCTCGGGCCGGACCACAGCGTCGAATTCCTCATCCGTCACGTAGCCGCCGCCGACCGCTTCCTCGCGCAGCGTCGTACCGTTCTTGTGTGCGGTCTTGGCGATCTTCGCGGCGTTGTCGTAGCCGATCTTCGGCGCGAGCGCGGTGACGAGCATCAGCGAACGTTCGAGCGCGGCCTTGATGTTGTCCTCGCGCGGTTCGATGCCCACGACGCAATTGTCGGTGAAGCTCACCGCCGCATCGGCCATGAGGCGCACGGACTGCAGGAAGTTGTAGGCCATGACCGGGTTGTAGACGTTCAGTTCGAAATGGCCCTGGCTTCCGGCGAAGGTGAGGGCGGCGTGGTTGCCGAAGATCTGCACGCAGACCTGCGTCATCGCCTCGCACTGGGTCGGGTTCACCTTGCCCGGCATGATCGAGGAACCGGGCTCGTTTTCCGGCAGCGACAATTCGCCAAGGCCGGAACGCGGGCCGGAGCCGAGGAAGCGGATGTCGTTCGCGATCTTGAAGAGCGAGGCCGCGACCGTGTTGATCGCGCCGTGGCTGAAGACCATCGCGTCATGCGCGGCCAGCGCCTCGAACTTGTTGGGCGCGGTCTTGAAGGGCAGCTTCGTGATCGCGGCTATCTTCTCGGCCACCGCTTCAGCGAAACCGACCGGCGCGTTGAGGCCGGTGCCGACCGCCGTGCCGCCCTGCGCCAGTTCCATCAGCTTCGGCAGCGTCTGTTCGATGCGGGCAATGCCGTTCTCGACCTGCGCCGTATAGCCGGAGAACTCCTGACCGAGCGTCAGCGGCGTCGCATCCTGCGTATGCGTGCGGCCGATCTTGATGATCTTCTTCCAGGCTTCCGTCTTGTCGTTGAGCGCGTTGTGGAGTTTCTGCAGTGCCGGAATCAGGCGGTGGTGGATTTCTTCCGCGCAGGCGACATGCATCGCCGTCGGGTAGGTATCGTTCGACGACTGACTCATGTTGCAGTGGTCGTTCGGATGAACGGGCTTCTTCGAACCCATCTCGCCGCCCATGATTTCGATGGCGCGGTTCGAGATCACTTCATTGGCGTTCATGTTGGACTGCGTGCCCGAACCGGTCTGCCAGACAACGAGGGGGAAGTGTTCGTCGAGCTTGCCTTCAATCACTTCCTGCGCCGCCTGCACGATGGCCTTGCCGATACTCGTATCGAGGCGGCCGAGTTCCATGTTCGCTTCCGCGGCGGCGCGTTTCACGATGCCGAGCGCGCGTACCACCGGCAGCGGCTGCTTTTCCCAGCCGATCCTGAAATTGCCGCGTGAACGCTCCGCCTGTGCGCCCCAGTATCTGTCCGATGCCACTTCGATCGGGCCGAACGTATCCGTTTCGGTGCGGGTCTTGGTCATGGTCAGGCGCTCCAGCAGGGCTTGCCGCCGCAGATCGGGCGGGAGAGGTCGGTTGGGCGCTGATTTAGCATGCGGGGCCGGGTGCGCCAAGGCGCAGACGAACGGGTCCACGGCGCAGCCGCCAGCGGATTCGGCGTGAAATGGAGGGGACGCGGAGCAGGTCCGGTCGCGATCCTTGGTTGTTTGTGTGAGCGGCCGAAGCTGCTCCGCGCGCGGTGTTTTTGCCCCGATGCCCTCTGCCACCCAACAGCTTCAGGCGTCTTTCAGCGAAAGAAACGTGAGAGAGGCCGTCTTGCCGAGCGGATCCTAGTGTCCGCGCCCTTCACGCATCGGGAGCCCCGGGGCGCCGGGATGCGTTACCTTCCCGGCGGCGCAGGCACCGCCCGGCTCTCCCGCACCGGACGCTCCGGATGCGCCCCTCTCGTGAAAGCCAGTGCCTCACAAGATGGGGGCGTACAAGGAGAGGGGGATAAGTTTTTTTCGCGAGGAGAAAGTTACTTCTTCCGGAACGCGTCGAGGCTCACGACCTCGCCCTGGCCGTCGGCGGCGGGTTCCTCGGACTTCGACGCTTCAGTCGCCTTTTCTTCGGCGACATTGGTGCCGGCGCTTACGCCCTCGACCTGGAACTGCAGACCGAACTGGACGCTTGGATCGAAGAAGCCCTGCACCGCCGAGAAGGGGACGACGAGACGTTCGGGAATCTTGTTGAAGGTGAGCTCGACCGAGAAACGCTCCTCGTTCACTTCGAGATTCCAGAACTGATGCTGCAGCACGATGGTCATTTCCTCGGGATACTGCGATTGCAGTTTCTCGGAAATGTCGACGCCGGGGGCATCGGTGCGGAACGAAATGTAGAAATGATGTTCGCCGGGCAGACCTTCGTCCCGCGCAATCTTCAGCGCGCGCCGCACGACACCCCGCAAGGCATCCTGCGCCAGCACATCGTATCGCATCAGGTCATCGGCCAATTGGTGCTCCGTGGAACTTTGAGTCGGCTTGCTTTTGTAACAACGATTCAATCAGCGTTTGGATGCGAAATCCAGACGAAGGCGGCAATCCGCAGGTTCCATCCGCCGGATTCTCGCCTATGTGGCCCGGGCGACACCGCTCCTGAATGGACGACGCTGAATGAAAGTGGGGGCTTCTGTTGCCAGGTGCCCCCGAACCCCGCCTTACCCGGCTAAGGGCAAGGGCTTAAATCGAGGTTGTCGCACCGCTTACGCAGCGAGACGTGCCTCAGCATAGTTGTCGTTGGCAACTATAAAACGGCCCGATAACGGTGGGTACCATGCCGGGCAAAAAGACTGTCTTTACACCCTCGTCGATCCTGGTTCGCCCCCAGGGTCCCTGCCGCGACAGGGGAAAATGGTGGAGGCGCCGGGTACTGCCCCCGGGTCCGAATGGCTTATTTCACAGTCCGTTTATCGCCATAGCCGGGCGGAAAACCGCCGGCACTCCTAATATAGGGCGTAATTTCCTTATTTGAAGTGTATTCGGCGCGGGCTTACCCCTGCGGCAACTGCTCGCGGAAAAAGCGGATGGCGTTGCCGCCCATCACTTTCGCAATCTCTTCTTCCGTGAAACCCGCTTTCTGCATTTCCGCCGTCAGGATGGCGAGTTGCGACGTGTCGAAAGCGACGGGCACGGCGCCGTCATAATCGGAGCCGAGCGCGACATGGTCGACGCCGAGAAAATCCATGGCGTAGCGGATCGATTTCACGATCTCGGCAGGTGCGGGATCGCAGACGGCGCCCTTCCAGTAACCGATGCCGACAAGCCCGCCCGCATCGGCGATCCGTTTCATCAAGGCGTCCTCGAGGTTGCGGGGGCTGTCGCAGGCGCCGCGGATGCCGGTATGCGAGACGACGACAGGCCGTGTTGCGATGTCGAGCGTGTCGCGGACGACGGCGGGCGAGGCATGGGCGAGATCGACGATGATATTGAGCCGCTCCATCTCGCGCACCGCTTCGCGGCCGAAATCCGTCAGGCCTTCGCCGGAGAGCCCGTGCAGCGAGCCGCCGAGTTCGTTGTCGAAGAAATGCGTGAGCCCCATCATCCGGTATCCGGCGGCATACAGCATTTCGACGTTCTCGATCCTGCCTTCGAGGGGGTGGGAACCTTCGGTGGCGAGAAGGCCACCGACCGGGCGGTTTCCATCGCCGCGCGCCGCGATCAGCCGGTCGATGTCGGCGGCGCTCCGCACGATCGTCAGGTCGCCGGAGGCGGCGTCCTCCGCGCGGTGGAGCTTTTCCGCCTGGTAAAGCGCGCGTTCGAAAAGGCTGTCCCATGTGCGCGCAGGCCAGCGCTGCACCATGGCGAGCAGGGTGATGACGTCGCTGTCGCCGCTGGTGCCGGTATAGCGCTGGTCGCGGGGTACCTTGGTCACCACGGAGAAGACCTGCAAGGTCACATTGCCGTCCACCAGGCGAGGCAGGTCGACATGGCCCCTGTCCGCCCGATCCAGCGGGTCGCGCGCCCAGAGCAGCGTGTCGGCGTGAAGGTCGACGACTGCCAGTTCGCCATGCCGCGCGCGCGCTTCTTCCGTTATGTCGATGGGGACGCCATCCACGATCCGGTTGATCTGGCCTTCCAGCACACCCGGCAGCAGGGCGAGGCCGGCGATCAGCACCGCCAGAACGGCTGCCCCGATGCCGATGAAAATGCGCTTCATGGGTCTCCTCCCATATTCTTTTGGCCGTCCGATTTTGGGCCGCATTCTGGCGGGGCAGGGCCCGTCCGGCCAGCCTTTCCGTAATTGCCTCACATATATTGTGGACAAGAGCGGCGCCGGGCGGGGCCGAGGTGGCGGGGCAGGGGCTCCCCGCGCTAGACTGGGAAACCGAATCTCAGGAACCACCGATGCAGCAGTATCTCGACCTCATGCGCCTTGCGCGCGACACGGGCGTGACCAAGACCGACCGTACGGGCACGGGCACGCGCAGCATATTCGGCCACCAGATGCGTTTCGACCTGGCTGAGGGCTTTCCGCTCGTCACCACGAAGAAGCTGCACACGAAGTCGATCATCCACGAGTTGCTCTGGTTCCTCTCGGGCGACACCAATACGCGCTACCTGAAGGCCAACGGCGTCAGCATCTGGGAGGAATGGGCGGACGAGAACGGCGAACTCGGCCCCGTCTACGGGCATCAGTGGCGCTCATGGCCGACGCCGGACGGGGACAAGATCGATCAGATCAAGAACCTGCTCGACCAGATCAGGAACAATCCGGATTCACGGCGGCTCATCGTCTCTGCATGGAACGTCGCCGATGTCGACAAGATGGCGCTGCCGCCCTGCCACTGCCTGTTTCAGTTCTATGTCGCCGACGGCAAGCTCTCGTGCCAGCTCTACCAGCGCTCGGCCGACATCTTTCTCGGCGTGCCCTTCAACATCGCCTCCTATGCGCTGCTAACGATGATGGTGGCGCAAGTGACCGGGCTCGAAGCAGGCGAGTTCATTCACACCTTCGGCGACGCGCATCTCTATCTCAATCATCTCGAACAGGCCGACAAGCAGCTTGCGCGCGAGCCGAAGCCGTTGCCCGCCATGCGCATCAATCCGGATGTGAAGAGCCTTTTCGACTTCACTTATGACGATTTCACGCTAGAGGGCTATGACGCGCATCCGCATATTTCAGCGCCCGTCGCTGTCTAGGGGCGCGGCGTGATGTGGCGCCGCGACCGAATCGTGGCCGTATTGCTCACCGTCGCCGTGCTGGCACTCGCCGTCTTTTCCATGTGGATCATCCTTCTGCGCATGCGGCCGCTCGACCCGGAAATGCTGCGCGCACCCGTGATCACGTCTGACCTTCCGTTTGGCGAGGCTGCCGCATGACGCTTCATGTTTCCTTCGTCGTCGCCATTGCGGAGAACGGTGTCATCGGGCGCGACAACGGGTTGCCCTGGCGTCTGTCAGGCGACATGGCCTTCTTCAAGCGCGTAACCATGGGCAAACCCGTCATCATGGGCCGCAAGACGTGGGAATCGCTACCGAGAAAGCCGCTGCCCGGCCGTCCCAACATCGTGGTGACACGCGATCCCGGCTACAAGGCGGATGGAGCCGAAGTCGCCGCCTCGGCGGAAGCGGCGCTCCTGCGCGGCAAGGAACTGGCAACGGGCCTCGGCGTGGACGAAATAGCCGTGATCGGCGGTGCGCAGCTTTATGCTGAAATGTTCGATCATGCGACACGGCTCTACATCACCGAGGTGCATGCGGCACCCGAGGGCGATGTCAGTTTCCCGGCTTTCGATGCCGCGCAGTGGCGCGAGGTCTCGCGCGAGCGTCACGAGGCGGGCGAGAAGGACAGCGCGCCTTATTCCTTCGTGCTGATGGAACGGCGCGATTGAGTTTCGCGGCTTGCCGCCTCACAATGCGCTCTCATTAGAGATTCACGAGATTTTGCGGACGGAGACAGCGATGGACGTGCGCGCGGCGGTGGCATTCGAGGCGGGCAAGCCGCTTGAGATCGAAACGGTGCAACTCGAAGGGCCGAAAGCGGGCGAGGTGCTGGTCGAGATGAAGGCGACCGGCATCTGCCACACCGACGCTTTCACGCTCTCAGGTGAGGACCCCGAAGGTGCATTTCCCGCGATCCTCGGCCACGAAGGTGCGGGCGTCGTGGTCGAAGTCGGTTCGGGCGTCAAGTCGCTAGCGGTCGGCGATCATGTGATCCCGCTTTACACGCCGGAATGCCGCGAGTGCAAAAGCTGCACGAGCCACAAGACCAATCTCTGCACCTCGATCCGCGCGACACAGGGCAAGGGCGTGATGCCGGATGGCACCAGCCGCTTTTCCTGGAAGGGCAAGCCGGTGCTGCACTACATGGGCTGCTCCACTTTCGCGAACTACACGGTGCTGCCCGAGATTGCTCTCGCCAAGGTCCGCAAGGACGCGCCGTTCGACAAGATCTGCTACATCGGCTGCGGTGTGACGACCGGCGTCGGAGCGGTCATCTTCACGGCAGGCGTGGAACCCGGCGCCAATGTCGTTGTCTTCGGCCTTGGCGGCATCGGTCTCAACGTCATTCAGGGCGCGCGCATCGCGGGCGCGGACAAGATCGTTGGCGTCGACATCAATCCCGCGCGCGAAAGTCTTGCACGACAGTTCGGCATGACGCATTTCGTGAACCCGAAGGAGATCAAGGGCGATGTCGTGGGCCATCTCGTCGAGCTTACGGATGGCGGCGCCGATTACAGCTTCGAATGCATCGGCAATGTGAACACGATGCGCCAGGCACTCGAATGCTGCCATCGCGGCTGGGGCGAGAGCATCATCATCGGCGTGGCGGGCGCGGGGCAGGAAATCTCGACGCGCCCGTTCCAGCTCGTCACCGGCCGCGTCTGGAAAGGCACGGCCTTCGGCGGCGCGCGCGGGCGCACCGATGTGCCGAAGATCGTCGACTGGTACATGGACGGCAAGATCAATATCGACGATCTCATCACCCACACCATGCCGCTTGAGGAAATCAACAAGGGCTTCGACCTCATGCATGAGGGCAAGTCGATCCGCTCGGTGGTCGTCTACTGATGTCTGTCGAAGTCCTCTCCTCGCATCGCTGTTTCGGCGGCACGCTCAGCATCTGCCGCCACGCCTCGGCGGCAACCGGCACGCCGATGCGTTTCTCGGTCTTCGTGCCCGAAGGGAAGGGGCCCTTTCCGGCGGTCACCTTTCTCGCGGGGCTCACCTGCACGGAAGAGAATTTCACCACCAAGGCGGGCGCCTATGGGGCGGCGTCGAAGCTCGGCCTTGCCGTCGTTGCGCCGGATACGAGCCCGCGCGGGTCAGGTGTCGCGGATGACGAGGCCTACGATCTGGGGCAGGGTGCCGGCTTTTACATCGATGCGACGGAGAAGCCTTGGGCGCCGCATTTCGCGATGGAGAGCTATATCATCCGCGATCTCGCATCGGCCGTGCGAGACAATTTTCCCGTGGATGGCAGGCGGCAGTCGATCGCCGGTCATTCGATGGGCGGGCATGGCGCGCTCACGCTCGCGCTCAAATATCCGGAACATTTCCGCTCCGTCTCGGCCTTCGCGCCCATTGTGTCGCCCACGCGCTGCCCGTGGGGCGAAAAGGCTTTCACGGCCTATCTCGGCGACGACCGCTCGGCATGGGCCGCGCATGATGCGTCCGCGCTCATGGCGAGCGGCGGCGCCGTCGGTCATTTCGACGATATCCTGATCGATCAGGGTCTTGGCGATCAGTTCCTCGATGAGCAGTTGAAGCCCGAGCTCTTCGAGGAAGCCTGCGCGATGCACCGGCAGACTCTCACGCTTCGCCGGCACGAGGGCTATGATCATTCCTATTATTTCATCCAGTCCTTCATCGGCGATCACCTCACGTTTCATGCCGAGCGCCTCAAATGACGGGCGTTGTCGACGTCGCGATCGTCGGGGCCGGGGCCGCCGGTCTCGCGGCCGCGCGGCGTGCCGGTGAACTCGGTCTCTCCTGTTATCTCCTCGAGGCCAAGCCGCGTATCGGCGGGCGCGCCTTTACCGATACGGAAACCTTCGGCGTCGCCTGGGACCGCGGTGCGCACTGGTTGCATTCGGCGGACGTCAACCCGCTGACGAAGATTGCCGACGAGCTCGGTCATCCCTATCTCTCCCGTCCGCGGCCTTTCGATGGGCGTTTCCATCTCGGTTCGCACTGGGGCGAGAGCGCGGACTGGCGCGGCTATCGCGACGAGTTCGAAAATGCGACGGCGCGCGCCGTCGAAGCGGGCGCGGCCGGCCGCGACATCGCCGCTCTCGATCTCATGGACAGTTCGTCCCGCTGGGCGCGCATGGTGCATCACATCTTCGCGGCCGTCTCGGGCATGCCGCCATCCGAAATTTCAACCGCCGACCTTGCCGCCTATCGAGACACGGAAGCGAACTGGCCGCTCGAGCGGGGCTACGGGGCCCTTCTGGCGGCCCGCTATGCGGGGCTGCCGGTCGAACTCTCCACACCCGTCTCGGCGGTCGATACGAGCGGTACGCATATCCTTCTCGAAACGCCGCGCGGTACGGCGCGGGCGCGAAGCCTCATCGTCACCGTCTCGACGAATGTGCTTGCCTCCGGTGCGATCCGTTTCACGCCGGAACTCCCGCCCGCGCTGCAAGCCGCGTTTGCAGGTGTGCCGACGGGCAGCGCAAACAAGGTCGCCTTCCACTTCCGGCGCGACGTGTTCGGTCTCCCCGACACGAGCTATGTGAGTTTCATGGACGAGCGCGATGCGGCGCGCCCCGCCTGTTCGTTCCAGATAAGACCCTTCGGCCAGAATCTGGCCATCGCCTATCTCGGCGGCGACCTTTCCGCCAATCTCGAGCGCGGCGGGGAGGAAGAGATGAAGGGCTTTGCGCGTGCCGCGCTTGGCGACATGTTCGGATCGGACATTTTCAAGGAGCTTTCCGGCGTCGCCGCGACGTCATGGACGACGGACCCGCATACGCTCGGCGCCTATTCCTGTGCGCTGCCGGGCCATGCGCATGAGCGCGCGGTGCTGGCGGCGCCTGTCAGCGATCGTTTCTTCCTCGCGGGCGAGGCCGTTTCCGCCGACTGGTATTCGACGGTGCAGGGCGCGCATGTCACGGGCATCGAAGCGGCGGACAAGGCAGCGGCCTATCTCGACCGCGCCGTTGCGGCGGCGCTGCCGCGTTGACAGAATGCAGAACAACAAGAACACGACATAAAACAGGGAGAGAGAAATGGCGGAGATGAAACTGATCGCCGACGGGTTGAAGTTTCCCGAAGGACCGATCGCGATGCCGGACAGCAGCATCATTCTGGTCGAGATCGCGCGGGGCACGCTCACGCGGATCACGCCCGACGGCAAGAAGGAAATCGTGGCGGAGCCGGGCGGCGGTCCGAACGGCGCGGCCATCGGTCCCGACGGCGCCTGCTACATCTGCAACAATGGCGGCTTCGAGTGGCATGACCGCGACGGGCTTCTCTTCCCCGGCGACATCGCGAAGGATTATTCGGGCGGCCGCATCGAACGCGTCGACCTCAAGACCGGCAAGGTCGAGAAGCTCTACACCGAATGCAACGGCATTCCGCTCAACGGACCGAACGACATCGTATTCGACAAGTCGGGCGGGTTCTGGTTCACCGATCTCGGCAAGGGCCGCGGCCGCACGCAGGATCGCGGCGGTCTCTACTACGCGAAACCCGACGGATCGTCGATCAAGGAAGTCGTCTTTCCGATCACGTCGCCCAATGGTGTCGGCCTGTCGCCGGACGAGAAGACCGTCTATGTCGCCGACACGATTCCGGGCCGTCTCTGGGCTTTCGACATCGTGGCGCCGGGTGAGGTGGCGCCGCCGGAAGGGCCGTTGCCCGGGCGCTTCGTCGGCTCGCCCGCGGGGCTCAACTTCTTCGATTCGCTTGCGGTCGACGGCGACGGCAATGTCTGCGTCGCGACGATCTTCAATGCGGGCATCACGTCCTTTTCGCCGGATGGCTCGAAGATCGTCCATACGCCCACCGACGACGTGATCACCACCAACATCTGCTTTGGCGGCAAGGACCTGAAAACGGCCTATATCACGCTGTCGACGACGGGCCGCCTCGTCGCCATGGACTGGCCGGTGGCGGGGCTCGCGCTCAACTTCCTCAACAAGTGATACATGCGTTTCAAAGACACGTTCCGGCTGCGGAACGTGTCTTTGTCCCGTTGCGGGACCGTGCAAACATGCGCCGCCTTTGGGGTACACGGCGTTCGATTTCATACAGGGAGGACTACGATGCGCCTATTTGTCAGTGTGCTCGTTGCGTTGTTTGCGTTCACCGGAGCGGCTCTGGCCGATCCTTTTGCGAATTTCTACGGCAACACGGTCAAGGTCGTGGGCCCGGCGGGCGAGCGGTCCGTCTATATCGATGAAGGCGGCACCTACTCGCAGAAACTGCCCGATGGCAGCACCGCGGAAGGGAAGTACGAGATCGACGGCGATACCGCCTGCTTCCTCGGTGGTGAAGATCCCTATTGCGTGGCCGCCGAGGCGCGCGAGGTCGGCGAGACCTGGGAACTGACCGCGCCGGACGGATCGACCGAAACGGCGACGCTGGTCGCCGGCCGCTGATCCGGTTGTCATCGAAACGACATGCGGCCGGTCCTTCGGGACCGGCCGTTTTCATGTCGGTCTAGTCTTCTATGACGATTTCAGGTGCCTTGCGGGCACTTCCGCCGAGCGCGCGATCGATGTGCTCGCCGACGCGGCGCGCGATCTCGATAAAGGGCTTCGCTTCGTCGCTGTCCGGCGCCGTCGCGACCACGGGTTCGCCATTGTCGGATTTTTCGCGGATCGTCATGTGAAGCGGCACTTCGCCGAGGAAATCGCAGCCGAGCTTCTCCGCCATGCGGCGTGCGCCGCCTTCGCCGAAGATGTAGGACTTCTCGCCGGAGCCGGGGCTCACGAAATAGGCCATGTTCTCGACGATGCCGAAAACGGGGACATGCGTCTTCTCGAACATGGCGAAGCCCTTGCGCGCGTCGATCAGCGCGATCTCCTGCGGCGTCGAGACGACGACGGCGCCGGTCAGCGGTACGCGCTGGGCCATGGTGAGCTGCGCATCGCCCGTGCCCGGCGGCATGTCGACGATCAGCACGTCGAGTTCGCCCCATTCGACATCGCTCATCATCTGTGTGAGTGCCGACTGCACCATCGGTCCGCGCCAGATCATCGGCGTGTCCTCGGCGACGAGATAGCCGATCGACATGGTGCGGATGCCGTATTTCTCTTTCGGCAGGAGCTTCTTTCCGTCCTTGCTCTCGGGCTTGCCGGTGAGACCCATCATGCGCGGAATCGACGGCCCGTAGATGTCGGCGTCGAGAAGGCCGACGCGGCGGCCGAGTTTCGAAAGCGCGAGCGCGAGGTTCACCGCGACGGTCGATTTGCCGACGCCGCCCTTGCCGCTCGCGACCGCGACGATCGCCTTCACGCCCGGTATCTGCATCGCGCCCTGCGGCGCACGCTGCTGCTCATGGGCATGAGAATGCCCCTTCGCCGGGGAGGGCGATTGCGCGGCGCCGCGATGCGCCGTCAGCACCGCCGTCACGCTCAGCACGCCCGGCAGCGCCTTCACTGCCTCTTCGCAGGCCTTGCGCAGCGGCTCCTTCTCCGCGCCCTTCGCGGGATCGACCTCCAGCGAGAAGCCGACATGGCCCTCGCGGACGACGAGGCCCTGCACCAGGTCCGCGCTCATCACGTCGCGGCCGCTCTCGCTGTCCGTCACCGTGGCAAGGGCCGCAGCGACATCGTCCCGTGTGACGCGTGTCATGGTCGTTTCTTCATCGTTTGCAAGCCTTTGTCCGGTTCGCGTTGCGTGGCCCCGGCCACTGTCATATAACCCCCGGTGTGCGCGTTTCCAACCGGTCCATCACTTCGCAATCAAAGGAATCTTGATGCCCTGGGATAATCAGAACGGCGGCGGCTGGCAGGGCGGCGGAGGCGGAAATCGGGGTCCGTGGGGACAGGGTCCATCGGGAGGCGGGGGCAACCAGCCCCCCGATCTCGATGAACTGATCCGTCGCGCGCAGGAAAAATTCAGGCAGGTGTTTTCCGGAGGCGGCGGCGCGCCGGGCGGCGGAGCCGGCGCGGGAACCGGCGGCGGACGCGGCCCGATCTTCCTTGTCGCGATCGTGATTGTCGGCTTTCTCGCCTATTCGTCCTTTTTCCGCGTCAATGCGAACGAAAAGGGCATTGTGCTGCGCTTTGGCGAGCATGTGCGCACGATGGAGCCGGGTCTGCACTTCAAGTTTCCCTATCCGGTCGAAACGGTTCTGACGCCCGCAGTCACGAACATCACCAGCATCGATATCGGCATGCGCGCGTCCGGCGGTTCGGCGATCAGCGTCCCGGAAGAAAGCCTGATGCTGACCGGCGACGAGAACATCGTCGATATCAGCTTCTCGGTGCAGTGGCGCATCAAGGCAAGCGAGGCGCCGAGCTTCCTGTTCAATGTCGAAAACCCCGATTTCGCGGTGAAGGCCGTTGCCGAGAGCATGATGCGCGAAGCCGTCGGCGCCTCGCGAATCGAGGTGCTGCAGACGACGGGCCGTAACGAAGTCCAGAATCAGGTTCGCGAAGGCCTGCAGAAGACGCTCGACGAATACGGCGCCGGCATCGAAATCACGGAAGTGAAGCTGCAGAAGGTCGATCCGCCAGCGCAGGTGCTGGACGCGTTCCGCGACGTGCAGGCGGCGCGCGCCGACCAGGAGCGTCTGCGCAACCAGGCCGAAACCTATGCCAACACGGTGATCCCGCGCGCCCGAGGCGAAGCCGAAAAGATCAAGCAGGCGGCGGAAGCCTATCGCGAGCAGATCGTCGCGGAGGCGGAAGGCGCCGCTCAGCGCTTCACCTCGATCTACAACGAGTACCGCAAGGCCGAAGACGTGACGCGCCGCCGCATCTATATCGAAACGATGCAGGATGTGCTGGGCGGCACGAACAAGCTCATCATGAGCGAGGGAGAAGGCGGACAGAGCATTCTGCCCTACCTGCCGCTCAATGAACTGAAACCGCGCGCAGGCTCGTCGCAACCCTCGTCCTCGTCGGGCGTACCCACTTCGAACGACAACCAGACTTCGACGGGAGGCCGCTGATGAACAGGTCATTCGCCATCGGCGCAGGCGTCGTCGCGGTTATTGCCGCCATCGCCCTTTATCTTTCGGCCTTCACGGTCAGCATGACGCAGCAGGCGATCGTGCTTCAGTTCGGCGATCCGCGCGCGGTCGTCACGGAGCCCGGTCTTCACTGGAAGCTGCCTGTCGTCCAGAACGTCATCTATATCGACAAACGTATCCTGAACCTCAACGCTCCGCCGGAGGAGATCATCGCGAAGGACCGAAAGCGTCTCGTGGTCGATGCCTTTGCGCGCTACAGGATCGCAGATGCGCTTCGCTTCTATCAGGCGGTCGGCGACCCGCGTAATGCGGATAATCGTCTGCGTCCGAACTTCGTATCGTCGCTTCGTAACGTGCTCGGCGATCACACGCTCGAAGAACTCGTTCGCGACAACCGCGCCGGTCTGATGAAGAAGATCCAGACGGCGTTCGACGAAGCAACGCAGCAGTTCGGCGTCGAGGTCGTCGACGTGCGGATTCGCCGCGCCGACCTGCCGGAGCAGAACAGTCAGGCGATTTTTCAGCGCATGCAGACGGAACGCGAACGCGAAGCCGCGGAGATCCGCGCGCAGGGCAACGAGGAAGCCCAGCGCATCCGCAGCCGGGCGGATCGCGAAGTCACGGTTCTCATCGCCGAGGCAGACCGCGATGGACAGATCGCGCGAGGCGAGGGCGATGCGCGCCGCAGCGAAATCTATGCAAATGCCTATTCGAAGGATCCGGAGTTCTTCGCTTTCTATCGCTCGATGCAGGCCTACAGGGAGAGCATGAAGGGCGACAACACGACGATGGTCGTGACGCCCGACAGCGAGTTCTTCCGCTATTTCGGCAATGAAAGCGGCCGCCGCTAGGCCAGGGAAACCGTGATCGACCTTCTCTCGGCGCTCGGTCTCGCCATCGCTCTGGAGGGCGTGCTCTATGCCGCCTTTCCGGGGCCGATGAGGCGGGCGCTCATGTCGCTCACCGAAATCTCAGACCAGTCGCTGCGTATGGGCGGGCTCGCGGCGCTGGCGCTCGGCGTTATCGTCGTCTGGCTTGTCCGGGGCTGAGACGCAGCGCCTCAATTCGTCCATAATCCAAATCAGAATAAGCCGGAAACGACGCAAATCAGCGGCGTCCGGTAGATGGGGAGCGTTTGAATGACATTGACGGCGAGTGGTAGCGGGGCGGCAAGGTCATTTCTGAGTGGCCTGTGCGGCGTATTTCTCGCAGCCGTTTTCGTGTTTCCCGCTTTCGCCCGCAGCGCGCCCGACAGTTTTGCCGATCTGGCGGAGCGCCTCTCTCCCGCCGTCGTCAACATCTCGACCTCGCAGGTTCTCGATCCGCGCGAGATGGAAATTCCGGGGGTGCCGGAAGATTCCCCGCTCAACGATTTCTTCGACGAGTTTCTGGAGCAGCAGCAGGGCGGGCGTCCCCAGCGCGTTCAGTCGCTCGGCTCCGGCTTCGTGATCGATCCCGACGGTATCGTCATCACCAACAATCATGTGATCGACGGCGCGGACCGGATCGAAGTCACCTTCATCGACGGCACCACGCTGCCGGCGGAGGTCGAGGGCACCGACCCCAAGACCGATCTCGCGGTGCTTCGCGTGAAGAGCGACAAGAAGCTCCCCTACGTCGAACTCGGCGACAGCGACAAGGCGCGCGTCGGCGACTGGGTCATCGCGATCGGCAATCCGTTCGGTCTCGGGGGCACGGTGACGGCGGGGATCATCTCCGCGCTCAATCGCGATATTCATGCGGGCAACTACGACGATTTCATCCAGACGGATGCGGCGATCAACCGCGGCAATTCGGGCGGCCCGCTTTTCGATCTCGACGGGCGCGTGGTCGGCGTCAATTCCGCGATCATCTCGCCCTCGGGTGCCTCGGTCGGCATCGGCTTTGCGGTGCCGACGAGCACGGTGAAGCCCATCGTCGACCAGATCCTGAAATATGGCGAGACGCGGCGCGGCTGGATCGGCGTGCGCATCCAGACGGTGACGCCGGAGATCGCCGAGAGCCTGGGGCTCGGCACGGCGCGCGGTGCGCTTGTCGCGGGCGTCAGCCCGGGCGGTCCGGCTGCCGCCGCCGGCCTCGAGACGGGCGACATCGTTCTTGCCTTCGACGGACGGAATATCGAGACCATGCGCGACCTTCCGCGCGTTGTGGCGGAGGCCACGATCGGTTCGAGCGCTGACGTACAGATTTTCCGCGACGGAGAAACGCTGACGCGGCGGATCGAGGTGGCGCGGCTCGAGAATGAAGATGACGAGGAGGCCGATATTTCGGAGACCGGGCCTGCCGCCCCGGAAAAGACGGTCGTGCTGGGCCTCGGACTTTCCGAACTCGATGACGATCTGCGCCGGCGCTTCGGCGTCTCCGAAGAGACCGAAGGCGTGCTCGTCACCGATGTCGATCCGCTGAGTGCGGCTGCCGAGAAAGGCGTGCGCCCGGGTGATGTGATCGTTGAGGTCGCGCAGCGCCCGGTATCCTCACCGGAAGACGTCGAGGAAATCGTTCTCTCGGAGGAGAAGAGCGGCCGCAACTCCGTGCTGCTGCGGCTTTCGGCGGGCGGGAATATCCGTTTCGTCGCGCTCAGGCTCGGTGGCTGAGCCGTCTCAGACGCTGATCTCTTCCCGTCTGTAGCCCTGCAGATAGAGCAGCGCCGTCAGGTCGCCATGGTCGATGCGGGCGCCCGCCGCCTGCGCGACCACGGGCTTTGCGTGATAGGCGACACCGAGCCCCGCCTCTTCGATCATCGCAAGGTCGTTCGCGCCATCGCCGACGGCGAGCGTCTCGTGTTTTTCGAGACCGTGCTGCGCGCGCAGCGCCAGCAGGGCATCGAGTTTCGCCTGCTTTCCGAGTATCGGTTCCTGAACGAGGCCGGTCAGCGCATCGTTTTCGAACAGAAGTTCGTTCGCCTGGTTCACGTCGAAGCCGACCGCCTTCGCGACGCGTGCGGTGAAGAAGGTGAAGCCGCCCGAGACAAGCGCGCAGGTCGCGCCATGGGCGCGCATGGTGGCGGTGAGAACCCGTCCGCCCGGCATTTCCGTGATCCGCTCGCGATAGACCTTTTCCAGCGAAGCAACGCCAAGACCCTTCAACAGGCCGACCCGCTCGCGCAGCGCCGGTTCGAAGCCGATCTCGCCGCGCATCGCGCGCTCGGTGATTTCCGAGATCTGCGGCTTCAGTCCCAGTTCGGCGGCAAGCTCGTCGATGCATTCCTGCTCGATGATGGTCGAATCCATGTCCGCGACGAGGAGCTTCTTGCGGCGGCCTTCGGCGGGCTGCGCCGAAATGTCGAGGTTCGCATCCTTGAGCGCCGCGCGCGCGCCCGCGTCGGCCGCGGCCGGGTCGCCGTCGAAGGGAATGTCGCAGGCATGGCCCTCGGCGAGCCACGCCGTTTCGGCGGGGGAGGGCAGCGCCGCGCGGGCCGCGTCCACATGGGCGCTTGCAAGCGGCGTCGTCTTGTTGCCTATCAGGGTCAGGACGTATTTCATCGCGAAAACCGGATCGGAGCCTTTTCTTGAGTGAGCCTGTCGGCAGAGCCGTCCTTATTGCAGGGCCGACCGCCAGCGGCAAGTCGGCGCTGGCGCTGGCGCTCGCCGAAAAAGTCGGCGGCGAGATCGTGAATGCCGATTCCATGCAGGTGTACCGCGAGATGCGGGTGCTGACGGCGCGGCCTTCGGCGGCGGAAGAGGCGCGGGTTCCCCATCATCTCTATGGCGTGACGGATGCCGCTTCGCCGCTCTCGGCGGGCCTCTGGGCCGTGCGCGCGGCGGCGGCGATGCGCGAGATCGCCGCACGGGGGCGGCTCCCGATCGTCGTGGGCGGTACGGGTCTCTATTTCCGTGCGCTTGTCGAAGGGCTCGCGCCGATCCCGCAGATCCCGGCCGAAATCCGCGAGGCCGTGCGGGCCGAGGTTGCCGAGGCCGGGCCTCACGCCCATGCGCTGCTGGCTGAAACAGATCCCACGCTGGCCGAGACGATCCGTCCCTCCGATCTTCAGCGCATCGCCCGGGGCATCGAGGTCTTCCGCGCCACCGGCCGCCGCTTGAGTGCCTGGCAGCAGGAGCCCGCCGCGCCCCTCGTCACCGGCGATTTCGTGAAGCTCGTGCTTGCGCCGGAGCGCCAGTGGCTCAGGGAGCGGATCGACCGGCGCTTCGATCTCATGCTGGCGGAGGGGGCTCTCGGCGAAGCGGAAGCGATGGCCGCGCTCATGGAAGGTGAAAGGGGGCTCGACCCCTCGCTCCCGGCCATGAAGGCGCTGGGGCTGCGCCCTCTCATCCGCCATCTGGCGGGCGAAATTCCGCTGGAAGAGGCGGCGGAGCTCGGAAAACGGGAAAGCCGGGCCTATGCGAAAAGACAGGAAACCTGGTTTCGGACACAAATGATTTCGTGGAATGCCATTTCCACGCAAGATTCGGAAAGTATAAATGAGAAAATCTTTCCGTTTATTGACGATTTGGGGTTGACCCGGTCCTGAGGCGCGGCTAGGTTGCGCGCGCTTTAGGCGGCAATGCGCGGAAAATGCCCGGGATTCCGGGGCTCGCGCGGGCCGCTTTGTTGTTTTTGCCGCCCGGGCGATCCCGGCGGCATACAGGGACCGGAACAATGGCGGCTCAGGAACTGACAGGCGCGGAAATCGTCATCAAGGCGCTGGTCGATCAGGGCGTGGACACGATCTTCGGCTATCCCGGCGGCGCCGTGCTGCCGATCTACGACGCGCTATTCCAGCAGAACAAGATCCGCCACATCCTCGTCCGGCACGAGCAGGGCGCGGTCCATGCCGCGGAAGGCTATGCGCGCTCGACGGGCAAGCCCGGCGTCGTTCTCGTCACCTCCGGCCCCGGCGCGACCAACGCCGTCACCGGCCTCACCGATGCGCTGATGGATTCGATCCCGATCGTCTGCCTGACGGGTCAGGTCGCGACGCATCTGATCGGTTCGGATGCCTTCCAGGAAGCGGACACCGTCGGCATCACGCGCCATTGCACCAAGCACAACTGGCTGGTGAAGTCCGCGCCGGAGCTCGCGCGCGTCATGCATGAAGCCTTCTATGTCGCGACGCATGGCCGTCCGGGCCCCGTCGTCATCGACATCCCGAAGGACGTCCAGTTCCAGAAGGCGGAATACACCGTCTCGCCGCACATCACGCACCGCACCTATCGCCCGAAGGTCAAGGGCGACATCGAGAAGATCAAGGAAGCGGTCGATCTCATCGCGAATGCGAAGAAGCCCATGTTCTACACGGGCGGCGGCGTCATCAATTCCGGCACGGTCGCGAGCCAGTTGCTGCGCGAATTCGTGCGCCTCACCGGCTATCCGGTCACCTCGACGCTGATGGGTCTCGGCGCTTACCCCGCGTCCGACAAGCAGTGGCTCGGCATGCTCGGCATGCACGGCACCTATGAAGCCAACAACGCGATGCATGATTGCGACGTGCTCATCAATATCGGTGCGCGCTTCGATGATCGCGTCACGGGCCGTCTCGACGCCTTCTCGCCGGGCTCGAAGAAGATCCATGTCGATATCGACGCCTCGTCCATCAACAAGAACGTCCATGTCGATGTCCCCATCATCGGCGATTGCGCCCATGTGCTCGAAGACATGCTGCGCATCTGGAAGTCGAAGGCGCGCCGGCCCGACAAGGCCGCGCTTGCCGACTGGTGGAAGCAGATCGATCTGTGGCGGGAGCGCAAGTCCCTCAGCTACAAGACGAATGACGAGGTCATCAAGCCGCAGCAGGCGATCCAGCGTCTGTTCGAGATGACGCGCGGCCGCGAGACCTACATCACCACGGAAGTCGGCCAGCACCAGATGTGGGCGGCCCAGCACTTCCATTTCGACGAGCCGAACCGCTGGATGACGTCGGGCGGCCTCGGCACGATGGGCTACGGCATGCCGGCCGCCATCGGCGCGCAGATCGCGCATCCCGATGCGCTCGTCGTCGACATTGCGGGCGAAGCGTCGATCCTGATGAACATGCAGGAACTGTCGACCGCCGTTCAGTTCATGCTGCCGATCAAGATCTTCATCCTGAACAACGAATATATGGGCATGGTCCGGCAGTGGCAGCAGCTCCTCCATGAGGGCCGCTATTCGCACTCCTATTCGGACTCGCTGCCCGATTTCGTGAAGCTCGCCGAGGCCTATGGCGCGACGGGCATCCGGGCCGAAAAGCCCTCCGAGCTCGATGCCGCCCTCAAGAAGATGATCGAAACGCCGGGCCCCGTCATGTTCGACTGCCGGGTCGACCAGCTCGAGAACTGCTACCCGATGATCCCCTCCGGGGCGGCCCATAACGAGATGATCCTGGGCGACGACGCGGACGGCGCGAGCGTCTCGGAAGAAGGAAAGATGCTGGTCTGAGGGGCTCCCATCCGGCATTCGGGCCAAAAAGAGCTTCCCCCCGCGACCCATTCGCAATACAGAGACGCGCATGACCCAGGACGAGAAAATCGAGCGGCACACGATCTCCGTGCTCGTGGACAACGAGGCGGGCGTGCTTGCGCGCGTGGTCGGGCTCTTCTCGGGCCGGGGCTACAATATCGAGAGCCTGACCGTTGGCGAGGTCGACCAGTCGGAGCATACGTCGCGGATCACGGTCGTCACCGCGGGCACGCCCATGGTGATCGAGCAGATCAAGGCGCAGCTCGACCGGCTGGTGCCGGTCCACAAGGTGATGGACCTCACCGTCGAGGCGAATTCGGTCGAGCGCGAAATGGCGCTGGTCAAGGTCGCCGGCACGGGCGAGCGGCGCGTCGAAGCGCTCCGTCTCTCGGATGCCTTCCGCGCCCGCGTGATCGACACGACGCATACCTCGTTCGTGTTCGAGGTGACGGGAACGCCCTCGAAGATCGATGCCTTTATCGGATTGATGAGGCCGCTCGGCCTTGTGGATGTGTCGCGGACAGGCGTGGTGGCAATCGCCCGCGGTCCCGAGGCGATGTGATTTAAAGACGAACCGAAGGAATAGAAGCCATGCGCGTTTATTACGACCGCGACGCGGACGTGAACCTGATCAAGGGCAAGAAAGTCGCCATCATCGGCTATGGCAGCCAGGGCCATGCCCATGCGCTGAACCTGCGCGACTCGGGCGTCAAGGAAGTCGCCGTGGCGCTCCGCGCCGGGTCGGCTACCGCCAAGAAGGCGGAAGGCGAGGGCCTCAAGGTGATGACGGTCGCCGACGCCGCGAAATGGGCCGACGTGCTGATGATGCTGACGCCGGACGAGCTTCAGGCCGACATCTACTACGCCGACCTGCACGAGAACATGAAGCCGGGCGCCGCGCTCCTCTTCGCGCATGGCCTCAACATCCATTTCAACCTGATCGAACCGCGCAAGGACATCGACGTCCTCATGGTCGCGCCGAAGGGCCCCGGCCACACGGTGCGTTCGGAATACAAGCGCGGCGGCGGCGTGCCGTCCCTCATCGCCGTCCATCAGGACGCGACGGGCAACGCGCATGACGTCGGTCTCTCCTACGCGTCCGCCAATGGCGGCGGCCGCGCCGGCATCATCGAGACGACGTTCCGCGAGGAATGCGAGACGGACCTTTTCGGCGAGCAGGTCGTGCTCTGCGGCGGTCTCGTCGAGCTGATCCGCGCCGGTTTCGAAACGCTGACGGAAGCGGGCTATGCGCCGGAGATGGCGTATTTCGAATGCCTGCATGAAGTGAAGCTGATCGTCGACCTGATCTATGAAGGCGGCATCGCCAACATGAACTACTCGATCTCGAACACGGCCGAGTATGGCGAATACGTCACGGGCCCGCGCATCATCACGCCGGAAACCAAGGCCGAGATGAAGCGCGTGCTGACCGACATCCAGACCGGCAAGTTCACGCGCGACTGGATGCTCGAGAACAAGGTCAACCAGACGAGCTTCAAGGCGACGCGCGCGCATGCCGCCGCGCATCCGATTGAAGAAGTAGGCGCGCGCCTTCGCGAGATGATGCCGTGGATTTCGGCGAACAAACTCGTAGACAAGGAAAAGAACTGACGCGATCTCGCACTCAGCCCGACCAGACATGGGGCCCTCCGCGAAGATCGCGGGGGGCCTTTTTCTTTGTCGAGGGTTGCCATTGACCTTTGTGCTCCCTTCCCACCCGCCCCTGGGGGCGGGTCGAAATTCACGAAGGGAATTTCGGGGCGGGGGCGCTGACT
>OOGU01000039.1_pt1 | contig 34678 bp, 34 predicted proteins | sample 1670261 | NCBI WGS metagenome assembly OOGU01 (sample SAMEA98137168, study PRJEB22522) | marine metagenome | biome: marine biome; feature: marine water body; material: sea ice | place: Arctic Ocean | collected 04-Sep-2015 | depth 1.3 m
TCTTGTGGGGGACGTGTCGCCAATATTGCGCCGGAACAGCGCTCAGTCGATGCAGTTCTGTCCTGCGACCATCTCTCGGGCGAACTTGCCGTCAATAAGAAAAAAATCGACGAATTGTCGGGAGAGCGGCAGACAGCTAACGACCACAATGCCGGCAAGATCGCAGGCGCCGTGCTCGTTCCCACTTACATCCTTTTCCTCGACCTGTCTGACACGGAGCGGCGTGAGGCTGAAGCGCTTGTTGCCCGGAACGACGAGCTTGAGCGACTGATCGCCGCCCGAAGCTGTGGGGGGTCGGGAAACACGGTTGTCGCTGCGGAAGCGGCATCTGCGGGAACAGAAGTGAACGGAACCGCCGGAAATGCCCCCTAGCGGTAAGGGGGCGAAATCTGCCGTTCCAGTGCCTATATTCCTTGCGCTAGTGTTCTGAACCATCCATTTACCGAATCGGCCTAAATACGGTTGAAGTGCAGTTTCATGCGGTGGCATGGGAACGCGACGTCTGCATCCTTACTCTTTGCAGGGTGGCGGCGCTCCCTGATAAACATCCGCGTGAACCGGCCGACGCCTAGGAGAGACCATGAAAGACCCCATCGAAACCTACATGAACCTCGTGCCGATGGTGGTCGAGCAGACCAACCGTGGTGAGCGCGCCTACGACATTTTCTCGCGCCTTCTGAAGGAGCACATCATCTTTGTCGCCGGTCCTGTCGAGGACAGCATGGCGATGCTGGTGACGGCTCAGCTTCTTTTCCTTGAAGCTGAAAACCCGAAGAAGGAAATCTCGATGTACATCAACTCGCCGGGCGGCGTGGTGACGTCGGGGCTTGCGATCTACGACACGATGCAGCACATCCGTCCGCCTGTTTCCACGGTCTGCATGGGGCAGGCGGCATCGATGGGTTCCCTGCTTCTCGCGGCGGGTGAAAAGGGCATGCGCTTCGCGCTGCCGAATGCCCGTATCATGGTCCATCAGCCTTCCGGCGGCTTCCAGGGCCAGGCGACGGACATCGAAATTCACGCCCGCGAAACGATTGCGATTCGTGAACGCCTCAACAATATTTATGTGAAGCATACGGGGCAGAGCCTGAAGGACGTGGAGGATGCGCTTGAGCGCGACAACTTCATGAGCCCGGAGCGCGCCAAGGAGTTCGGCATCATCGACCATGTCGGTGTCGAACGGGCGGAGAGCGCCAAAAAAGACTGAAAATAACGAGACTTTTCCGGGTTCTCTTGTGCGCTTGCCGAAAAACCGGGCGGCATTTGCCTAGGATTCGGGCCGGGAGAACGCTGGGGCAGGGCCTTCTCGGCATTCGCTGCGGGGGCAGCTGAAGGTAATGAAATGTTGATCCCCCGCCGAATAACATGCTCGTATGGAGCCAAGGTGACCGGTTGAGGCATCCATTTTATGGCCCCTGGCGTACAAAAATGGACGCCTTGATCGGATACCGGAAGGCAGGCACGGTTGGTGCATAGGCGTTGGTAAAACCTGTTCGTACCGGCCTGTGGGTTACTAAGGAGTTCTTATGAGCAAGGTGAGCGGCGGCGACTCCAAGAACACGCTCTACTGTTCCTTCTGCGGCAAAAGCCAGCATGAGGTCAGGAAGCTGATCGCGGGACCGACCGTCTTTATCTGCGACGAGTGCGTCGAACTGTGCATGGACATCATCCGCGAGGAGAACAAGAGCTCGCTGGTGAAGTCCCGTGACGGTGTTCCCTCGCCGCAGGAAATCTGCGCGGTGCTTGACGACTATGTGATTGGCCAGATGCATGCCAAGCGCGTGCTGTCGGTTGCCGTGCACAACCACTACAAGCGCCTCAACCACGCCGCCAAGAACAACGACGTTGAACTCGCGAAGTCGAACATTCTGCTGATCGGTCCGACCGGTTGCGGCAAGACGCTGCTCGCGCAGACCCTTGCCCGCATTCTCGATGTGCCCTTCACGATGGCGGACGCGACGACGCTGACCGAAGCCGGTTATGTCGGCGAGGACGTCGAGAACATCATTCTGAAGCTGCTCCAGTCGGCCGACTACAATGTCGAGCGCGCCCAGCGTGGCATCGTCTATATCGACGAAGTCGACAAGATCAGCCGCAAGTCCGACAACCCGTCCATCACGCGTGACGTGTCGGGCGAGGGTGTGCAGCAGGCGCTGCTGAAGATCATGGAAGGCACGGTCGCATCCGTGCCGCCGCAGGGCGGCCGCAAGCATCCCCAGCAGGAATTCCTGCAGGTGGATACCACGAACATACTGTTCATTTGCGGCGGCGCTTTCGCGGGCCTCGAAAAGATCATCGGCCAGCGTGGCAAGGGTGCGGGCATCGGCTTCAGCGCCACCGTCCAGTCCGTCGAGGACCGCAAGACCGGCGAGCTTCTGAAGGATCTGGAACCGGAAGATCTGCTCAAGTTCGGCCTGATCCCGGAATTCGTCGGCCGCATGCCGGTTCTGGCGACGCTGGAAGATCTCGACGAGGAGGCGCTCGTCACCATCCTCACGCAGCCGAAGAACGCGCTCGTGAAGCAGTACGAACGCCTGTTCGAGATGGAAAACGTCAAACTCACCTTCTCGGAAGAGGCGCTTCGTTCGATCGCCCGCAAGGCGATTGAACGCAAGACCGGCGCGCGTGGTCTTCGGTCGATCCTGGAGGCGATTCTGCTCGACACCATGTTCGACCTGCCGACGCTCGAAGGCGTCGAGGAAGTCGTCATCAGCGCGGAGGTCGTCGAGGGCAAGGCCCGCCCGCTCTACATCTACGCAGAGCGGCAGGGCGACGTCGGTACAGGTGCCTGACCCGAACTGAACAACGAAAAACCCTGCCCTGGCAGGGGTTTGAAGGTGGCCTTGAAAGCGGAAGCTCTCGGGGCCATTTTCATTTTAACCAGTAGGCCCGCCAACGCAGCGCGCCGGCCGGAACACACGAGGTTCCGGCGGACTTTTCGTCCGGAACCGCTTCAATGAACGGGGCGGTCCACCCGAATCCCGGTATTCTGGACGAACAAGCGGCAGATCAGCATTCATTCAGATTCGAATGGTAGGCTGGAGTTTCGTTGCGGGCGGCAGCATTTGTAAGGCAGGTATCCGAGCATGACAGACACAGACGAAAACAGGCAGACAGGCGGATCGGAGAAGGGCGGGGCTCTCGTTCTTCCGGTGTTGCCGCTGCGCGATATCGTCGTCTTTCCCCATATGATCGTGCCGCTCTTCGTCGGTCGCGAAAAGTCGGTGCGCGCGCTGGAAAACGTGATGCAGGACGACAAGCAGATATTGCTCGTCGCCCAGAAGAACGCGGCGGACGACAATCCGGACACGGACGATATCTACGAAATCGGCACCGTCGGTTCGGTGCTTCAGTTGCTCAAGTTGCCCGACAACACCGTCAAGGTGCTGGTCGAGGGCGTCCGCCGTGCGCGCGTCAAGCGCTACACCGGCAACGACGAATTCTTCGAAGCCGAGGTCGATGCGATCGAGGAAGCGGATGGCGAGGGCGAACAGCTCGAAGGCCTGTCGCGTTCCGTTGTGTCGCAGTTCGAGGGCTACGTGAAGCTCAACAAGAAGGTGCCGCCCGAGGTTCTGGGATCGATCGGCCAGATCGACGATCCCGCGAAGCTCGCCGATACCATCGCGAGCCACATCAACATCAAGATTCCCGAGAAGCAGGAGCTTCTCGAAATGGCCTCCGTCAGCGAGCGTCTGGAGCGCGTCTATTCTCTCATGGAAGGCGAAATCAGCGTCCTTCAGGTCGAGAAGCGTATCCGCTCGCGTGTGAAGCGCCAGATGGAGAAGACGCAGCGCGAGTACTATCTGAACGAGCAGATGAAGGCCATTCAGAAGGAACTCGGCGACGGCGACGAGGGCAAGGACGAGATGCGCGAGCTCGAAGAGCGCATCCAGAAGACCAAGCTTTCCAAGGAAGCGAACGAAAAGGCCATGGCTGAGCTGAAGAAGCTCAAGCAGATGAGCCCGATGTCCGCCGAAGCGACCGTCGTGCGCAACTATCTCGACTGGCTGCTGTCTGTGCCGTGGAAGAAGCGGAGCCGCGTGAAGAAGGACCTTCTGAACGCCCAGCAGATCCTCGACACCGACCACTATGGTCTCGACAAGGTCAAGGAGCGCATCGTCGAGTATCTCGCCGTGCAGACCCGTTCGAACAAGCTGAAGGGGCCGATCCTCTGCCTCGTCGGTCCGCCCGGCGTCGGCAAGACCTCGCTCGGCAAGTCGATTGCGCGTGCGACCGGCCGCGACTTCGTGCGCATGTCGCTTGGCGGCGTCCGTGACGAAGCGGAAATCCGCGGTCACCGGCGCACCTATATCGGCTCGATGCCCGGCAAGGTCATCCAGTCGATGAAGAAGGTGAAGCACACCAATCCACTCTTCCTGCTCGACGAGATCGACAAGATGGGTTCGGATTTCCGTGGCGATCCCTCGTCGGCCCTGCTTGAGGTTCTCGACCCCGAGCAGAACAACGCCTTCGCGGATCACTACCTCGAAGTCGACTATGATCTCTCCGACGTCATGTTCGTGACGACGGCGAACACGCTCAACATTCCCGAGCCTCTGATGGACCGGATGGAGATCATCCGCATCGCTGGCTACACGGAAGACGAGAAGGTCGAGATTGCACGCCGTCACCTCCTGCAGAAGGCAATCGAAGCGCACGGCCTGAGGAAGGGCGAATGGTCGATCAACGACGAAGCCCTGCGTCACCTGATCCGCGTCTACACGCGCGAAGCCGGTGTTCGTAACCTTGAGCGCGAGCTGAACAACCTCACGCGGAAGGCCGTGAAGGAAATCCTCACCACGCCGGGCAAGAAGTCGATCGAGCTCACGATGGAAAACATCGCGGACTATGCCGGCGTGCCCAAGTACCGCTATGGCGAGGCCGAGGGCGAGGACCAGGTCGGTATCGTCACCGGTCTGGCATGGACGGAAGTCGGCGGCGAGTTGCTCACCATCGAAGGCGTCATGATGCCCGGCAAGGGCCGCATGACGGTGACGGGCAACCTGCGCGACGTCATGAAGGAGTCGATCTCGGCGGCGAGTTCCTATGTCCGCTCGAAGGCGACCCGCTTCGGCGTCGAGCCGCCGCTCTTCGACCGGCGAGACATCCACGTCCACGTGCCCGAAGGCGCGACCCCGAAGGATGGTCCCTCGGCGGGTACCGCGATGACGGTTGCAATCGTCTCGGTGATGACCGGCATCCCGGTGCGCAAGGATGTTGCCATGACGGGCGAGATGACGCTCCGTGGCCGCGTGCTGCCCATCGGCGGCCTGAAGGAGAAGCTTCTTGCCGCGCTTCGCGGCGGCATCAAGAAGGTGCTGATCCCGCAGGACAATGCCAAGGACCTCGCCGACATTCCGGACAACGTGAAGAACGCTCTGGAGATCGTGCCGGTGAATACCATCGATGAAGTGCTCAGGAATGCCCTGACCCGCATGCCGGAGCCGATCGAGTGGGATGAGGAGGCCTGGCTCGCCGAGCAGGCTGCGTCCGGCCGGCGTCAGCCCGAGGCCCCGGAGCAGGTTATGGCACATTAACTGCCTGAAACTGCCTCCATTGACGAAAAGAGTAGAAACGGGAGCCACTTGGCTCCCGTTTTTCATGTCCGGAATACCTGCATTTTCCGCAGAAATCCTTTGATTTTGCTTTGACCCCCTTCTTGGCCGACGAGTAGACTCCTGAGTCTCAAGGGAATCCCAAGATTCCCGCCATCGCATCTGGAGGGGCCTCACGTGAACAAGAACGATCTGATAGCAGAAGTGGCGGACCGGAGCGGTCTATCCAAGGCCGATGCGACCAAGGCCGTCGACTATGTGTTCGATATCATCACGGCCTCGCTGAAGCAGGGCGACGAGGTCCGGCTCGTGGGCTTCGGCACGTTCAATGTGTCGAACCGCGCGGCCACCGAAGGCCGCAACCCGCGTACCGGCGAGACCATCCAGATTCCCGCGTCGAAGCAGCCGAAGTTCAAGGCAGGCAAGGGGCTCAAGGACGCTGTAAACAGCTAGCAGTCGCACATCAGCCGCATGGTTTTGGCTGAAATCGTTTCGAGAGGCCGGCCGTCGAAGGACGCGCCGGCCTTTTCAATGGCAAAGTGGGACAATCAGGCCGTTTCTTCCGCCTCGTCTGCGGACTCGGGGGCGGGTTCGTCCGCTGCGCGCGGATCGAGTTCGGTTGGAAGCGGGTGCGCCTGCGGAAAGGGAACGGCCACGAAGTCGCTCCTCTGTTCCTCCGTCAGCGCGGGCGCAGAGGCGATGCGGTAGGCCGTGAAACCGGCATAGATCAGGTGCACCACCGCGGTAAAGACGAAGATCGACGCGGTGCCGAAGGTCGACACGCCAACCGAGGCTGCTGTCGGACCGATGATCGAGCCGACGGAGAACACGATCAGCATGCCGCCCGAAATGGCGACGAAGCTCTCGCTTTGTCCGTGATCGTTCATGTGGGCGACGACCACGGAATAGAGCGTCAGACCGAAGATGCCGAACAGGAAGCCCGCCCCCATCACGGCGAACACGCCGCCGTTCATGCCTGCAAGCACCAGCGCCCCTTCGCCGAGCGCGGCGCCGATGCTGAGCACGACGATGACGCGGCGCCTGTCCATGCGGTCCGACATGCGTCCTATGGGCCATTGGGCAATGGCTCCGCCGACAATGGCCGAGGACATGAAGACGGAAATACCTGCCGTGTTCAGACCGCTCTCGCTCGCATAGAGCGGCGCCAGCGTCCAGAACGGCGCATTGGCAAGCCCCACGACGAAGGAACCGACGACGCCCACAGGAGAGAGGGCAAAGAGCGCCTTGATGTCGATCCGCGTGCTCTGGATCGGCATGGGTTGCACCGAGGTGGTCATGGCGATCGGCACAAGTGCGATCGAGGTGAGGATCGAGCAGACGGCGAATAGCACGAATCCGCCGGGATCTGCCGCGTTCAGCAGGACCTGGCCGACGGTCAGCGCCGAGAGGTTGACGATCAGATAGGCCGAAAAGAGCCGGCCGCGCGTCTCGTTCGTCGATTGCTCGTTGAGCCAGCTTTCGATCACCATGTAGAGGCCGGCGAAACAGAAGCCCGTCAGCACGCGCATCAGCGACCAGATGAAAGGATCCGCCGAGAGTGCGTGGATGAGAGGAGCGGCCGCCGCAATGCCGCAGAAGGTCGCAAAACTTCTGATATGGCCGGCCCGCCGAACGAGATGCGGCGTTGCCAGGCAACCGAGGAGGAAGCCGGCGAAATAGACACTGCCGATCACGCCCACTGTCGTCGGCGTGAACCCGTCGAGACCGGCCCGAATCGGTATCAGCGTGCCCAGCATGCCGTTGCCGACAAGCAGGATGGCTGTCGCAAGCAGCAGGGAGAAAACGGGTGCTATGGCGCGGGACAAGGAGACACCCGGTTATCGAGGTGGTGAAAAGAGATGACCTGCAGTTTGCGGGTTTGATGTGGCAATGCAATGGCCGCGATTGGGTTCCGATTGCATTCGTGAAAGCCTTCCGATACGAGTTTCGCCGCGTACCGGAGAGGGCGGTTAGCTCAGTTGGTAGAGCATCTCGTTTACACCGAGAGGGTCGGCAGTTCGAGCCTGTCACCGCCCACCAGCCTGCGCTCGCGAAGCGAGCGGAGGCTGTCGCGCCGAAGCCTGTAAGGCGAAGGCGGGCTGATGCGCAAGCTACGGCTCGGCAAGCCAGCTTCATGCTGCAGATTTGTTCAACGACTCTGGCATCGCGAAGCAAGCGGAGGCTGTCGCGCCGAAGCCCGAAGGGCGAAGTCGGGCATTGCGGCGCGAGCCCGCGCCACCGCCATTTTGAGAACCGCCGGGCTTGCTTCCGATCCGCCTTGACAGGGCGGATACCTTGGCTTACGAGACGCCCACCTTTCAGACGGCAAAGCCGTCGGCAAAGGGGGTGTAGCTCAGTTGGTTAGAGCGCCGGCCTGTCACGCCGGAGGCCGCGGGTTCGAGTCCCGTCACTCCCGCCATCGTTTCCATATCGGGGCTCTGGATGCCGTCGCGACGCCGTCGCCGGGGGCTTGATGTGTTGTTCGGAATCTCTCGCAAAGACTGATAGTTCAACGCCTTTTTGCTCCTGACAAAACGTCGGCCAGCCTTTGATTTTGCAGTTGCGAGGGCTATACTGCGCGCCGAATTGGGAAGCCGGTTATGGATGATCTCTCATCCAGTTTGCACGCTCGTGTGAACAATGTGGCAGCCCCGCCGGCGCGGTCCCGCTCCGGTACCTTGTGAGGACAATTCGATGGAAGACCTGCTGCTCGAGTACTTGCCCATACTGATTTTTATGGGCCTGTCTCTCGTTGTGGGTCTCGCCCTTCTGATCGCGCCGTTCATCGTTGCCCCGAGCAAGCCGGATCCCGAAAAGCTCGCTGCCTATGAATGCGGTTTCGATGCATTCGACGATGCGCGCATGAAGTTCGACGTCAAATATTATCTGGTCGCGATTCTCTTCATCATCTTTGACCTCGAAGTCGCGTTCCTGTTTCCCTGGGCGGTGTCGCTCGGCGATGTCGGTCTCTTCGGCTTCTGGTCGATGATCGTCTTTCTCGCCGTGCTGACGATCGGCTTCACCTATGAGTGGCGGAAGGGTGCTCTGGAATGGGAGTGACGAATCCCGACAAGACAATCGCGAACACCCCCGGAGTGGTCGAGCGTGAGGTGGCCGTGCCGGCGTGGCAGGACGATGCCTTCTTCCGTCAGGCCTCCGACGAACTGGCCGACAAGGGCTTCGTGCTGACGACGGTCGATGATCTCATCAACTGGTCGCGCACCGGTTCGCTGATGTGGATGACGTTCGGTCTCGCCTGCTGCGCGGTCGAGATGATGCAGACCTCCATGCCGCGTTACGACGCCGAGCGTTTTGGCGTTGCCCCCCGTGCCAGCCCGCGCCAGTCCGACGTGATGATCGTCGCGGGCACGCTCACCAACAAGATGGCCCCGGCGCTCCGCAAGGTCTATGACCAGATGCCGGAGCCCCGCTACGTCATCTCGATGGGCTCTTGCGCGAATGGCGGCGGCTATTATCACTACTCCTATTCCGTGGTACGTGGCTGCGACCGGATCGTGCCGGTCGACGTTTACGTGCCGGGATGCCCCCCCACCGCCGAGGCCCTCCTTTACGGTATCCTCGCGCTTCAGAAGAAGATTCGTCGGACGGGCACGCTCGACCGCTGATTTTCATGGAAGGTCATCCGCTTCCCGGCGAGGCGGACACCGTTGACGAGTTTCGAGACTGCACCGATGGACGAGAGTCTGACAGAGCTTGGCGAGCACATTCACGGTACGCTTGAGGACTCGGTGCTCGGTTTCGAGATCGCGTTCGGCGAGCTGACGATCCGGGCGCAGGCCCAGTCGATTACGCGCGTCCTGAAGTTTCTCCGCGACGACCCCGCCTGCCGCTTCTCGACGCTGCTCGACGTCACCGGCGTCGACTATCCGCAGCGTCCGTTGCGCTTCGACGTCGTCTATCACCTGCTTTCCATGTATCAGAACCATCGCATTCGCGTCGTCGTCCAGACCGACGAGGACACGCCGGTGCCGAGCGTGGTCCCAGTCTATCCGACCGCCAACTGGTTCGAACGCGAGACCTTCGACATGTATGGCGTGCTCTTCTCCGACCACCCGGACCTGCGCCGCATCCTCACCGACTACGGCTTCAACGGTTATCCGCTGCGCAAGGATTTCCCGCTCACCGGCTATGTCGAGGTGCGCTACGACGACGACGAAAAGCGCGTGGTCTACGAACCGGTGAAGCTCGTCCAGGAATTCCGCAGCTTCGATTTCATGAGTCCCTGGGAAGGCGCGGAATATCTGCTGCCGGGCGACGAGAAGGCGGAGGGCTGAGGCGATGGCCGAACAGGAACTTCGCAATTACCACCTGAACTTCGGTCCGCAGCATCCGGCCGCGCACGGCGTGTTGCGCCTTGTGCTGGAGCTCGACGGCGAAGTGGTCGAGCGCGTCGACCCGCATATCGGTCTGCTCCATCGCGGCACCGAGAAGCTGATCGAGTACAAGACCTACCTGCAGGCGACTCCTTACTTCGACCGCCTCGACTATGTCGCGCCGATGAACCAGGAACACGCCTTCGTGCTCGCAGCCGAACGGCTGCTTGGCCTCGAGGTGCCGCGCCGCGGCCAGTTCATCCGTGTTCTCTATTCCGAAATCGGCCGCATCCTCGCCCACATGCTGAACGTCACGACGCAGGCGATGGACGTCGGCGCGCTGACGCCGCCGCTCTGGGGCTTCGAGGAACGCGAAAAGCTCATGATCTTTTACGAGCGTGCGTCGGGCGCCCGCATGCACGCAAACTATTTCCGCGTCGGCGGCGTGCATCGCGACCTGCCGCCGAAGCTTCTGGAAGACATCTACAATTTCTGCGATCCCTGCGCCGCCGTGCTGGACGATCTCGAGGCGCTGCTGACGGGCAACCGCATCTTCAAGCAGCGCAACGTCGATATCGGCGTCGTCAGCCAGCAGGAGGCGCTCGACTGGGGTTTCTCCGGCGTCATGGTACGCGGTTCGGGCATGGCCTGGGACCTGCGCCGTTCGCAGCCCTATGAAGTTTACTCCGAACTGGATTTCGACATTCCGGTCGGCAAGAACGGCGACTGCTTTGATCGCTATGTGATCCGTATGGAAGAGATGCGCCAGTCGCTGCGCATCATGAAACAGTGCATCGAGATGATGCCGGGCGGCCCGGTGCACGCGAATGACGGCAAGGTCGTGCCGCCGTCCCGCGCCGAGATGAAGCGCTCGATGGAAGCGCTCATCCATCACTTCAAGCTCTACACCGAGGGCTACCACGTGCCGGAGGGTCAGGTGTATGCCGCCGTCGAGGCGCCGAAAGGCGAATTCGGCGTCTACCTCGTCTCTGACGGAGGCAACAAGCCATACAAGTGCAAGATCCGTGCGCCGGGCTATGCCCATCTCCAGGCGATGGATCATCTTTGCAAGGGGCACATGCTGGCCGACGTGGCCGCCATTCTCGGTTCCATCGATATCGTGTTCGGAGAGGTGGACCGGTGAGCGTCAGACGTCTCGACCCCAATCAGCCCGAAAGCTTCGCCTTCACGGCGGAGAACGTCGAATGGGCGAAGGGCCAGATCGCGAAATATCCGGAGGGCAAGCAGGCATCCGCGATCATTCCGCTGCTCTGGCGCGCACAGGACCAGCATGACGGCTGGCTGCCCGAACCGGCGATCCGCTACGTCGCGGAAATGCTCGACATGGAATATATCCGCGCGCTCGAAGTCGCGACCTTCTACACGATGTTCAACCTCTCGCCGGTCGGCGAACACTATGTGCAGCTCTGTGGCACCACGCCGTGCTGGCTTCGTGGCGCGGACGAACTGAAGGAAGTCTGCCGCAAGCATATCGGTCCGGAAGGCACGGTGAGCGCGGACGGCAAGTTCTCCTGGCTCGAGGTCGAATGCCTCGGTGCCTGCGTCAACGCGCCGATGGTGCAGATCAATGCGGACTTCTTCGAGGACCTCGACGCCGCGTCCTTCGAACGCGTGCTGAACGATCTGCGCGCGGGCAAGGACGTGAAGCCGGGTCCGCAGAATGAGCGCCACGCATCCGAACCGGCGGGCGGGCTGACAAGTCTCACCACGGCCGGCCAGCCGGAGACGGGCGGGGGCAACTGATGCTGGAAGACAAGGATCGCATTTTCACCAATCTCTACGGTCTGCAGGACTGGCGCCTGAAGGCGGCGCAGTCGCGCGGCGATTGGGATGGCACGGCAGACATCATCGCAAAGGGCCGCGACTGGATTCTCGACGAGATGAAGAAGTCGGGTCTGCGCGGCCGTGGCGGCGCGGGCTTTCCGACCGGCCTCAAATGGTCCTTCATGCCGAAGGAGTCCGACGGCCGCCCGCATTACCTCGTGGTGAACGCCGACGAGTCCGAGCCCGGCACCTGCAAGGATCGCGACATCATGCGTCACGATCCGCAGAAGCTCATCGAAGGCTGCCTCATCGCCTCCTTCGCGATGGGCGCCCATGCCTGTTATATCTATGTGCGCGGCGAATTCATCCGCGAGCGCGAGCAGTTGCAAGCCGCCGTCGACGAAGCTTACGAAGCCGGCCTCATCGGCAAGAACGCCGCCGGCTCTGGCTGGGACTTCGACCTCTACGTCCATCACGGCGCAGGCGCCTACATTTGCGGTGAGGAAACGGCGCTGCTTGAAAGCCTCGAAGGCAAGAAGGGCATGCCGCGCCTGAAACCGCCATTCCCGGCGAATGTCGGCCTCTATGGCGCGCCCACCACGGTCAACAATGTGGAGTCGATCGCGGTCGCGCCGACGATCCTTCGCCGCGGCGCTTCGTGGTTCGCCGGCCTCGGCCGTCCGAACAACACCGGCACCAAGCTCTTCTGCATCTCCGGCCATGTGAACCGGCCCTGCAATGTCGAAGAGGAAATGGGCATCCCGCTGAAGGAGCTTCTCGAAAAGCATGCGGGCGGCGTCCGCGGCGGCTGGGACAACCTGCTCGCCGTCATTCCCGGGGGCTCGTCCGTGCCGCTCATTCCCAAGGCCGTCTGCGACGATGTGCTGATGGATTTCGACTCGCTGAAGGCGGTCCAGACCGGCCTCGGAACGGCCGCCGTCATCGTCATGGACAAGTCGACCGACGTCATCAAGGCGATCGCGCGTCTCTCCGCTTTCTACAAGCATGAGAGCTGCGGCCAGTGCACGCCATGCCGCGAAGGCACTGGCTGGATGTGGCGCGTCATGGAGCGTCTCGTCACCGGCGAGGCCGAGGTGGAAGAGATCGACATGCTGCTCGACGTGACGAAGCGCGTCGAGGGACACACGATCTGCGCGCTTGGCGATGCGGCGGCCTGGCCCGTTCAGGGTCTCATCCGTCATTTCCGGGGCACGATCGAAGAGCGGATCGCCGCCAAGCGCAGCGGTTCTCTGGCGGCGGCGGAGTAGGGGACATGCCGAAACTCACAGTCGACGGCATTGAAGTCGAAGTCGAAAACGGCGCCACGCTGTTGCAGGCCTGCGAGGAAGCGGGCGCGGAAATTCCGCGCTTCTGCTACCACGAACGCCTCTCCATCGCGGGCAACTGCCGCATGTGCCTCGTCGAGGTCGAGAAGTCGCCGAAGCCGGTCGCCTCCTGCGCCATGCCGGCGGGCGATGGCATGGTCGTCCACACGAAGACCGAGCAGGTGAAGCGCGCCCGCGAAGGCGTGATGGAGTTCCTGCTCATCAACCATCCGCTTGATTGCCCGATCTGCGATCAGGGCGGTGAATGCGACCTGCAGGACCAGTCGATGGCCTACGGCGTCGATGGCTCGCGCTTCCATGAGAACAAGCGCGCCGTCGAAGAGAAATACATGGGCCCCCTCGTGAAGACCGTGATGACGCGCTGCATCCATTGCACGCGCTGCATCCGCTTCTCGCAGGAAGTCGCCGGCGTTCCCGAACTCGGCGCCATCGGCCGCGGCGAGGACATGGAGATCACCACCTATCTCGAGCACGCCCTCACCTCCGAGCTGTCGGCGAACGTCGTCGATCTCTGCCCGGTCGGCGCGCTCACCTTCCGTCCCTTCGCCTACACGGCGCGCCCCTGGGAGCTGAAGAAGACCGAATCCATCGACGTGATGGATGCCGTCGGCTCCAGCATCCGCGTCGATGCGCGTGGGAGCGAAGTCATGCGCATTCTCCCGCGCCTCAACGAAGAGGTGAACGAGGAGTGGATTTCCGACAAGACGCGCTTCGTCTGGGACGGCCTCAAGACCCAGCGCCTCGATACGCCTTACATTCGTGAGAACGGCCGCCTCCGCGCCGCGACATGGGACGAAGCCTTCGCCGCCATCGCCGCGCGCCTGAAGGACATGGACGGCAAGCGTATTGCCGCCATCGCGGGCGACCTCGCCTGCGCTGAATCCATGAAGGCATTGAAGGACCTCTACGCCTCGCTCGGCTCGCCCAATATCGACTGCCGCCAGGACGGCGCGAAGCTCGCTGCGGGAAACCGCGGCGGTTACATCTTCAACTCGACCATTGCCGGGATCGAGGACGCGGACGCCATTCTTCTCGTCGGAACGAACCCGCGCATCGAAGCGCCCATCATCAATGCGCGCATCCTGAAGCGCGCCCGCGCCGGTGGCCTCAGGGTCGGCGTCATCGGCCCGCGCGCCGACCTCACTTATGATTACGACTATCTCGGCGCCGGTCCGCAGTCGTTGAAGGACCTCGGTGCTTTCGCCGATGTGCTGAAGAACGCCGAACGGCCGATGATCGTGGTCGGCCAGGGCGCGCTTGCCCGTGGCGATGGCGCTGCGGTTCTTGCGGCGGCCCTCTCGCTCGCGAAATCGGCAGGCGCCGTCTCCGGCGACTGGAACGGTTTCAACGTCCTCCACACGGCAGCCTCCCGCGTCGGCGGTCTCGATCTCGGCCTCGTGCCGGGCGAGGGCGGCCACGACGTGGCGGGCATTCTCGAGGGCGCCTCGAACGGCGAAATCGATTTCGTGCACCTTCTCGGAGCCGATGAAATCGACATGTCGCGTCTCGGCTCTGCCTTCGTGGTCTATCAGGGCACGCATGGCGACGCGGGCGCGCATCGCGCCGACGTCATCCTGCCGGGCGCCGCCTACACCGAAAAGAATGCGACCTGGATCAACACCGAAGGGCGCGTCCAGCTTGGACGCCGTGCCGTCTTCCCGCCCGGTCAGGCGCGCGAGGACTGGACGATCCTGCGCGCACTGTCCGGCGTTCTCGGCAAGACGCTGCCTTACAATGACCTCGCCGGCATCCGTGCCGCGATGGAAGAGGATGCGCCGCACTTCGCGATGACCGATGTCGTGGCGCCGGCGGACGAAATGCCGTCGCTCTCCGAGGGCAATCTCGATGCTGCACCCTTCGAGTCCCCGGTGAAGGATTTCTACATGACCAATCCGGTCGCGCGCGCAAGCGCGGTCATGGCGGAATGCGCCGCCGGCCGTGCCGCCGCCGCGCGCATCCAGGCTGCGGAATGAGGGCGGGGCTCGACCGATGACAGAATTTCTCGTCGCCTACGGCATACCGCTCGCGATCATCGTCGCGCAGTCGCTCGCACTCATCGTGGCGATCCTGCTGGTCACGGCCTATGTGCTGCTTGCCGATCGCAAGGTCTGGGCGGCGGTGCAGTTGCGCCGCGGGCCCAATGTCGTCGGCGCCTTCGGCCTGCTGCAGTCCTTCGCCGACCTCCTGAAGTTCGTCTTCAAGGAAATCATCGTTCCTGCCGGCGCGAACAAGGGCGTCTTCCTCATCGCGCCGCTCGTCACCGTAACGCTCGCGCTGTCCGGCTGGGCGGTTATCCCGCTCGACGCGAAAATGGTCATCTCCGACATCAATGTCGGCATTCTCTATATCTTTGCCATCTCGTCGCTCGGCGTCTACGGCGTCATCATGGCGGGCTGGGCGTCGAATTCGAAATACCCGTTCATCTCCGCGCTCCGCGCCGCCGCGCAGATGGTCTCCTACGAAGTCTCCATCGGCTTCGTGATTGTCTGCGTGCTCATGACGGCTGGTTCGCTCAACCTGTCGGATATCGTCGAAGCGCAGAAGACGATCTGGTATTTCATCCCGCATCTGCCGATGTTCGCGATCTTCTTCATCTCCGCGCTCGCCGAGACGAACCGCCCGCCCTTCGACCTTGTGGAAGCGGAGTCGGAGCTCGTTGCGGGCTTCATGGTCGAGTATTCGTCCACCGCCTACATGATGTTCATGCTGGGCGAGTACGTCTCGATCCTGCTCATGTGCGCGATGACGACGATCCTCTTCCTTGGCGGCTGGCTGCCGCCCATCGACATCGCGCCCTTCAACATGGTGCCGGGCGTCATCTGGTTCCTGCTGAAGCTTTTCCTCGTCTTCTTCATGTTCGCCATGGTCAAGGCCTTCGTGCCGCGCTACCGCTACGATCAGTTGATGCGTCTCGGCTGGAAAGTCTTCCTTCCGTTCTCTCTCTTCTGGGTCGTGCTGACGGCGGGCGTGCTCGTCGGCTTCGATCTGGTGTAAGGGGCAGGGGCAATGAACTCGTATCTGGGAAAGGACTGAGAAAATGGCCTGGCTGGATCAGTCGGTGCGGTCTCTCTTCCTCGCCGAATTCGTTTCGAGCTTCTTCCTCGCCATGCGGTATTTCTTCAAGCCGAAGGCGACGTTGAACTATCCCTTCGAGAAGGGACCGCTCTCGCCCCGCTTCCGCGGCGAGCATGCGCTGCGCCGCTATCCGAACGGCGAGGAGCGCTGCATCGCGTGCAAGCTCTGCGAGGCGATCTGCCCGGCGCTCGCCATCACCATCGAGGCGGGCCCGCGCCGCAACGACGGCACGCGCCGCACCACGCGCTATGACATCGACATGACGAAGTGTATCTATTGCGGTCTCTGCCAGGAGGCTTGCCCCGTGGATGCCATCGTCGAAGGGCCGAACTTCGAATTCGCGACCGAGACGCGCGAAGAACTGATGTACGACAAGAACCGGCTGCTTGCGAATGGCGACCGGTGGGAACGCGAGATCGCGAAGAACATTGCGCTCGACGCGCCATACCGCTGAACCGCCCGGAACGAGGGACGGACGAGGAACCAGATGATTGCCACCGCCATCGCATTCTATCTCTTCGCGGCGATAACCGTCGCTTCGGGATTCATGGTCATTGCGGCGCGCAATCCCGTGCACTCCGTGCTGTTCCTGATCCTCGCCTTCTTCAATGCGGCGGCGCTCTTCGTTCTCATGGGGGCCGAGTTTCTGGCGCTCATTCTCGTCATCGTCTATGTCGGCGCGGTCGCCGTGCTCTTCCTTTTCGTCGTCATGATGCTCGACGTCGATTTCTCGGAGCTGCGCGAAGGCTTTCTGCAATATCTGCCGGTGGGTGCGCTGGTCGGCATCATCCTGCTGATCGAGCTGCTGCTGGTTCTCGGCGGCTGGCTGATATCGCCGGAGGCAGCCGGCGTCGCGGCGGCGCCCACCCCCGCCATAACGGATGTCGACAACACGCGCGCCCTCGGCCGCATCGTCTACACACAATACGTCTATCTCTTCCAGGCGGCGGGCATGATCCTGCTCGTCGCGATGATCGGCGCCATCGTGCTGACGCTCCGTCACAAGCCCAACGTGAAGCGTCAGGTGATCCGCGATCAGGTTGCCCGCACGCGCGAACAGGCGGTCGAAAACAGGAAAGTGGAGCCCGGGCAGGGGCTCTAGAAAATTCAGGGGCAGGGCATCTAGGCCAGGCCTGAAGACATGAAGGGGACTGGCCCCCGAGCGGCTTGAAGAGCAGCGCAATGGGGCAGGAGACAATGATGGCAATCGGCCTCGCACACTATCTCACCGTGGCGGCGATCCTGTTCACGCTGGGCATCTTCGGCATCTTCCTCAACAGGAAGAACGTGATCGTCATTCTCATGTCGATCGAACTGATGCTGCTCGCCGTGAACATCAATCTCGTCGCCTTCTCCGCCCATCTCGGGGATCTCGTGGGGCAGGTCTTCGCGCTCTTCGTCCTCACCGTCGCTGCGGGCGAGGCGGCCATCGGCCTTGCCATCCTCGTCATCTACTACCGCAACCGCGGCTCCATCGCGGTTGAAGACATCAACATGATGAAGGGGTAAGGAAGAATGTATTCTGCCATCGTCTTCCTGCCGCTCATCGGGTTCTTGATCGCGGGCATCTTCGGCCGCTGGCTCGGGCCGCGCGGCGCGCAGATCGTGACCTCGAGCCTCCTCGTCCTTTCCGCGCTTCTTTCCGTCGTCGCTCTTGTCTCCGTCGGCCTTCAGGGCGAAACGGACCGTGTGCAGGTCCTGACATGGATCGACTCCGGCGGCTTCGAGGCCGACTGGCGGCTGCGCATCGACACGCTGACGGCTGTCATGCTCGTCGTGGTGACGTCCGTGTCGGCGCTCGTGCACATCTACTCGATCGGCTACATGAGCCACGACCCGCACCAGCCGCGCTTCTTCGCCTATCTCTCGCTCTTCACCTTCGCCATGCTGGCGCTGGTGACGGCGGACAACTTCGTCCAGCTATTCTTCGGCTGGGAAGGTGTGGGCCTCGCGTCCTATCTGCTGATCGGATTCTGGTACAAGAAGCCGAGCGCGAATGCGGCGGCCATCAAGGCCTTCGTGGTGAACCGCGTCGGCGACTTCGGTCTCATTCTCGGCATCGCGACGCTTTTCCTCACCATCGGCTCGGTCGATTTCGACACCGTCTTCGCCGCCATCCCGGAAATCGCCGACGAGACGTTCCACTTCCTCGGCTACGAGGTGCCCATCGTCACCACGGCCTGCCTGCTGCTCTTCATGGGCGCCATGGGCAAGTCGGCCCAGTTCCTGCTCCACACCTGGCTGCCGGACGCGATGGAAGGCCCGACGCCGGTCTCAGCCCTCATCCACGCCGCGACAATGGTCACGGCGGGCGTCTTCCTCGTCGCGCGCCTCTCGCCGATCTTCGAGTTTTCCGCCTTCGCGCTCACCGTCGTCACCGTCGTCGGCGCGACCACGGCGTTCTTCGCGGCCACGGTCGGCCTCGTCCAGAACGACATCAAGCGCGTCATTGCCTATTCGACCTGTTCGCAGCTCGGCTACATGTTCGTGGCGCTCGGCGTCGGCGCTTACGAAGTGGCGATGTTCCACCTCTTCACCCACGCCTTCTTCAAGGCGCTCCTGTTCCTCGGCTCCGGCTCAGTCATTCACGCCATGAGCGATGAGCAGGACATGCGCAGGATGGGCGGTCTCTACAAGATGATCCCCGTCACCTGGGTGATGATGGTCATCGGCACGCTGGCGCTCACCGGCTTCCCCTTCACGGCGGGCTACTACTCGAAGGACGCGATCATCGAAGCCGCCTTTGCGGGCCACAATCCGGCGCATATGTATGCCTTCACGATGACGGTCATCGCCGCGCTGCTCACCTCCTTCTATTCCTGGCGCCTCATCTTCATGACGTTTCACGGGACAAGCCGCGCCTCCAACGAGACGCTGTCCCATGTCCACGAGTCGCCGCTCGTCATGCTCATCCCGCTCGTCATTCTGGCGGTCGGCGCGCTCGGCGCGGGCATGGTCTTCGCACCGCTCTTCATCGGCCACGCCTATGAGGCGTTCTGGCTGGAGGCGGTCTATCGCGGCGCCGAAAACCACATCATGCACGAGTTCCACAACGTGCCGGAGTGGGTGCCCTATCTGCCCACGCTCATGATGGTTGTCGGCTTCGCGGTCTCCTGGCTCTTCTACATCGCCCGCCCGGACATCCCGAAGGAGCTCGCCCGCACCCAGGAGCCGCTCTACAAGTTCCTGCTCAACAAGTGGTACTTCGACGAGATCTACGACTTCCTGTTTGTGCGCCCGGCCTTCTGGATCGGCCGCGTCTTCTGGAAGCAGGGTGACGGACGCATCATCGACGGTCTCGGACCGGACGGCATCGCCGCCCGCGTACAGGACATCACGCGCGGTGTCGTGCGCCTCCAGAGCGGGTATCTCTATCACTACGCCTTCGCCATGCTGCTCGGCGTCGCCGGGCTTGTGACCTGGTTCATGGTCGGAGGGGCATGACGATGACCGACGGCAACATTCTTTCGCTCATCACCTTCCTGCCGGCCATCGGCGCGCTCATCATTCTGGTGACGCGCGGCGACGAGGCGACGGTTGCGCGCAACGCGCGCTACGTCGCGCTCTGGACGACCTCGATCACCTTCTTCGTCTCGCTCTACATCTGGTGGCAGTTCGATCCCACGACCTCGGACTTCCAGTTCGTCCAGCAGACGGAATGGCTCGGCGGCGCGATCACCTATCACATGGGCGTCGACGGCATCTCGATGCTCTTCGTCATCCTCACGACCTTCCTCATGCCGGCCTGCATCCTCGCAAGCTGGACCTCCATCGAGAAGCGCGTGAAGGAATACATGATCGCCTTTCTCGTGCTCGAAACGCTGATGATCGGCGTCTTCTGCGCGCTCGACCTCGTGCTCTTCTACCTCTTCTTCGAGGGCGGCCTGATCCCGATGTTCCTCATCATCGGCGTCTGGGGCGGCGCGCGGCGCATCTATGCGAGCTTCAAGTTCTTCCTCTACACCTTCGCGGGCTCCGTGCTCATGCTGCTCGCCATCATGGCGATGTACTGGGATGCGGGTACGACCAGCATTCCCGTTCTGCTGGAACACGACTTCCCGGTCGACATGCAGCTCTGGCTCTGGCTCGCCTTCTTCGCTTCCTTCGCAGTCAAGATGCCGATGTGGCCGGTCCACACCTGGCTGCCGGACGCGCATGTGGAAGCGCCGACGGCGGGTTCGGTCATCCTGGCCGGCATCCTGCTGAAGATGGGCGGCTACGGCTTCCTGCGTTTCTCTCTTCCCATGTTCCCGGTCGCTTCCGCGGACCTCGCCTGGCTCGTCTTCGGCCTAAGCGTGATCGCGATTGTCTATGCCTCGCTCGTCGCGCTGGTGCAGGAGGACATGAAGAAGCTGATCGCCTATTCCTCCGTCGCCCATATGGGCTTCGTGACCATGGGCATCTTCGCCGCCAACACACAGGGCGTTCAGGGCGGCATCTTCCAGATGCTGTCCCACGGCTGGGTCTCGGGCGCTCTCTTCCTCTGCGTCGGCGTCGTCTATGACCGCATGCACACGCGCGAGATCGCGGCCTATGGCGGCCTCGTGAACCGCATGCCGCTCTACGCGATGGCCTTCATGGTCTTCACCATGGCCAATGTCGGTCTGCCGGGCACCAGCGGTTTCGTCGGCGAATTCCTCACCATCGTCGGCACCTTCAAGGTCAACACCTGGGTCGCCGCCATCGCCGCCACCGGCGTCATCCTCGCCGCCGGCTACGCGCTCTATCTCTACCGGCGTATCGTCTTCGGTGCGCTGGAGAAGGACACGCTCAAATCCATGATGGACCTGAACCGCCGCGAGGTCATAACGCTCGCGCCGCTTCTCGCGGCGACGCTTTTCTTCGGCGTCTATCCCGCGCCCATCATGGACGTCACCGCCGCCTCGGTCGACAATCTGATCGCGAACTACACCGCCGCCGTCGAGGCGCATCGTCTCGCGGGCGAAACCGGCTTGATTGGCCAGGTCGCAAGCCTCTTCGCCGGAAACTGATCTCGGGAACGAAAGAAACATGGACTACGCAGCATCCGACGTTCCGGCCTTCCTTCCGGCTCTGCCCGAGATCATTCTCGCGCTGGGCGCGATGGCGCTCCTCATGTACGGCGTCTTCCGCAAGGAATGCGATGCGCGCGAAACGAGTTTCGGCGTTCTCGGCCTCTTCGCACTCGTCGGTGCTGTCCTCATCACGGAGCCGAACGCGACCGTTCACACCTTTGGCGACACCTTCGTCGTTTCCGGCTTCACCAAATTCATGAAGCTGCTGATCCTGCTTGCCGCCGCCGCTGCCATCGTCATGTCGCTCACCTATATCCGGCGCGAGAAGATGGACCGTTTCGAGTTCCCGGTGCTGATTGCGCTGGCGACCCTCGGCATGTTCATGATGGTCTCGGCGAATGGTCTCATCTCGCTCTACATGGGCCTTGAGCTGCAGAGCCTCTCGCTCTACGTGATCGCGGCCTTCAACCGGGACAGCGGCCGCGCCACGGAAGCGGGCCTGAAATATTTCGTCCTCGGCGCGCTCGCCTCCGGCATGCTGCTCTACGGTGCCTCCCTCATCTACGGCTTCACCGGCACTGTCGAGTTCCCGGCCATCGCCGCCGTCCTTGAAACGGAAGGCGCGAATATCGGCACGATCTTCGGCATCGTCTTCGTGCTCGCCGGTCTCGCCTTCAAGATTTCCGCCGTGCCCTTCCATATGTGGACGCCCGACGTCTACGAAGGCGCGCCGACGCCCGTCACCGCCTTCTTCGCAGGTGCGCCGAAGGTCGCCGCCATGGCGCTGGTGCTGCGCGTCCTCTTCGGCGCGTTCCCCGCGATGGAAGCGGAATGGCAGCAGATCGTCATCTTCATCTCCATCGCGTCGATGGTGCTCGGCGCCTTCGCCGCCATCGGCCAGTCGAACATCAAGCGCCTGATGGCCTACAGCTCGATCTCGCATATGGGCTTCGCGCTGGTCGGCGTCGCGGCGGGCACGCCGGAAGGCATCCGCGGCGTCCTCATCTATCTCGTCATCTATGTCGTGATGAACGCGGGCGTCTTCTGCTGCATCCTCGCCATGCAGCGCAAGGAAGGCTATGTCGAAACCATCGGCGACCTCTCCGGCCTCTCGCGCAATCAGCCCATGGTCGCCTTCCTGCTCGCCATGCTGATGTTCTCGCTGGCCGGCGTGCCGCCGCTCGCAGGCTTCTTCGGCAAATTCTATGTCTTCATGGCCGCCATCGAGGCCGGGCTCTATCCGCTCGCCGTCATCGGCGTGCTGTCGAGCGTCGTCGGAGCCTATTACTACCTGCGCATCGTCAAGATCATGTATTTCGACGAACCGGCCGAACCCTTCGAGCAGCCGATGCCGGGCGAGCTCGCCGCCATTCTCGGCGTCTCCGGCGTCTTCACCATGCTGTTCTTCGTCTATCCCGCGCCGCTCATCCTCGGCGCGCAGGCGGCCGTCGGCGCGTTGCTGCCCTAGAGCATGACCGCCGACATTCGCCGCTTCGCCGAGATCGACAGCACCAACGAAGAGGCGCGCCGTCTCGGCGATGCAGGCACTGAAGGCCCCGTCTGGATCGTCGCCGAACGCCAGACCGCCGGCCGTGGCCGCCGGGGCAGGGCATGGGAAAGCCCCTCCGGCAATTTCATGGGCACGCTCTATCTGACGCCCCGCTGCGGTCCCCGCGAAGCGGGCGAGCTTTCCTTCGTCGCCGCCATCGCCGTACATGACGCGGTGGTCAGCCTCCTTCCGCCGCCGCTCCGCCCTGCGCTCCGTCTCAAATGGCCGAACGACCTTCTCCACGGCCGCGCCAAGCTCGCCGGCATCCTGCTCGAGTCCTCCGGCGTCGCCGGCGCGGAAGTCGCCTGGGTCGCGATCGGCATGGGGCTGAACCTCGCCACGCACCCCGAAGGCATGGAATATCCCGCAACCTCGCTCGCTGCGATGGGCGCGGGCCCCGTCACGCCGGAGGACGCGCTCGCCGCTCTCGACAGCTCCTTCACACGCTGGCTCGGCGTCTGGCGCGGACAGCATGGTTTCGCCGCCATACGAGAGGAATGGCTGAAGCGGGCGGAGGGCATCGGCGGTACGATCACCGTGCGGCTGTCCACCGAAACGCTCGAAGGCACCTTCGAGGGCCTCGCCCCCGACGGCGCGCTTCAGCTCCGTCTCGCAGACGGCGAACGCCGCCTCGTCTCCGCCGGCGATGTCTTCTTCGCCGTCCCGGCACGCTGAGCGAAAATGTGCAATAATCGCGACATATGAGTATTCCAGAGTCCCCCAGCGCCACCCCCGGTGACGAACTCGTCTTCCTGCCGCTTGGCGGTTCGGGCGAGATCGGCATGAACCTCAATCTCTATGGCTACGGCCCGGAGGACGAGCGCCGCTGGATCATGGTCGATCTCGGCGTCACCTTCGGCGACGACCGAACGCCCGGCGTCGACGTCATCATGGCCGACCCCGCCTTCATCGAGGAACGCCGCGACGAACTTCTCGGCATCGTGCTCACACACGCACACGAGGATCACATCGGCGCCGTCGCACATATCTGGCCGCGCCTGCGCTGTCCCGTCTACGCGACGCCCTTCACCGCCGCGATGGTGCGCGGCAAGCTGATCGAGGCGGGCATCGAGGCGGAAGTCCCGATGAACATCATCCCGCTCGGCCACCGTTTCGACCTCGGCCCCTTCGACATCGAACTCGTCACCCTGACGCATTCGATCCTGGAGCCGAACGCGCTCGCGATCCGCACGCCGCTCGGCCTCGTTCTCCACACCGGCGACTGGAAGATCGATCCCGATCCCGTCCTCGGCGACGACATGGACATCGCCCGCCTCACCGCGATAGGCGACGAAGGCGTCCGCGCCATCGTCTGCGACTCGACCAATGTCTTCTCGCCCGGCACCTCGGGTTCGGAAGCCGACGTCGCCGCAAGCCTCACCGAACTCCTGAAGACCTGCGAGGGCAGGGTGGCCGTCACCACCTTCGCCTCCAATGTCGCCCGCCTCGAAAGCATCATCCGCGCCGCCGATGCCTGCGGCCGTCATCCGGTCCTTGTGGGCCGGGGCATGCACCGCGTCACCGCCGCCGCGCGCGAGGCCGGCTATCTCACAGACCTGCCGGAGCTCGTCAGCGAAAACAATGCGGGCTACCTGCCGCGCGACAAGGTGCTCTTCGTCTGCACCGGCAGCCAGGGCGAGCCCCGTGCGGCGCTCGCGCGCATCGCCGAGGACAACCATCCCCACATCGTGCTGGAGAAGGGCGACACGGCCATCTTTTCCTCGCGGGTCATTCCCGGCAACGAGACGCTGATCTTCGACCTGCAGAACCTGCTCGCGACACGCGGCATCCGCGTCATCACCGAGAAGGACCATTTCGTCCACGTCTCGGGCCATCCCTGCCGCGACGAGCTTGCCGCCATGTATCAGTGGATCAGGCCGCAGGTCTCGGTCCCCGTTCATGGCGAGGCGCGCCACCTCGCGGAGCACGCCGCTTTCGCCCGCGAACTCCAGGTGCCCGAGCAGATCGTCATCCGCAACGGCCTCATGGTCCGCCTCGCCCCGGGTCCGGCCGAGATTATCGACGAGGCGCCCTCCGGCCGTCTCTACCTCGACGGCGAGGTGCTGACCGCGTCGGACGAGGGCGCCGTGCAGGAACGCCGCCGCCTCGCTTTCGCGGGCTCCGTCTTCGTCAGCGTGGTCCTCGACGCAAAGGGGCAGGTCCGGGGCGACCCGCAGGTCGTCCTCATGGGTCTGCCCGAAGAGGACAGCCACGGCGTCCTCTTCGAGGACCGCGCCTATGACGCCATCGACGAGGCCCTCGGCCGCCTGCCGCTGAAGCGCCGCGGCGACGACGATGCCGTAGCGGAATTCCTGCGTCGCGCCGTCCGCGGCGCGCTCCGCCGCGAATGGGGCAAGAAAGCCCAGGTCGCGGTCGCGGTCACGCGCATCTAGCTGCCTTGCCTGAGGCTTTGATCCGGCCTAAACATGGGATCAACGAAATCTGAAACCGTTCTAGTTCAGGGGTTTAACCGATGCTCGGTCCGCTCAATCACGTCGCCATCGCCGTCCCGGATATCCATGCGGCGGCAGAGACTTACAAGCAGAAGTTCAATGCAAAAGTCTCCGAGGCCGTGCCCCAGCCGGATCATGGCGTGACCACCGTCTTCGTCGATCTCGGCAACACCAAGATCGAGCTGCTGGAGCCCTTGGGCGAGAACTCGCCGATTGCCGGCTTCCTGGCGAAAAACCCGAAGGGCGGCATCCATCACATCTGCATCGAGGTCGACGACATCGAGGCCGCCTGCGAGAAGATGAACACCGAAGGCGTCACCATCACCGGCACCGGCAAGCCCCGCATCGGCGCCCATGGCAAGCCCGTCGTCTTCCTCCACCCGAAGGACCTGAACGGCACGCTGGTCGAACTCGAGCAGGCCTGAGAGGGCTCATGGACCCCGTCGCCGGCCTCGCGATCTATTTCATCGTCTGGTGGATCACGCTCTTCGCCGTGCTCCCCTGGGGTGTCCGCTCGCAGCATGAAACGGGTGACGTCACCCCCGGCACGGAGGTCGGCGCCCCCGTCCGCCCCGCGCTCCTGAAGAAGATGGCCGCGACCACGCTCATCGCCGCCGTCATCTGGCTCTTCATCGCCTGGATCCAGATCTACCAGCCGATCCCCTACGACAGCATCCCCTTCATGCCCGACTTCGGCGAGGCCTACTGAGGGCTGAAGAAGCGCACTTTCCCTGATTTCGTCATGGCCCGCCCACCTTGATTGTAAAGGAGGGCGGGCCATCCACGTCTTCCTTTAAGGCCGCCAAGACGTGGACGGCCCGGACAAGCCGGGCCGTGACGTGAAAGTTGATGCTCCTGAAAATCATCCCCCCGCGCAGCGGACAAAAAAAAGCAAGGTCCGCTTTCGCGGCCTTGCTTGCTCTAGTGTTCCCTCGTGTCGCGCCTTCGCAATCCTTTCCGGATCGTCGAAGTCTGCGTTCCCTCCCTAAACTTGGGCTGCGCTTGTGCGCTTTTTCCCTTTTGTGCGTGGGACTATACGCAGCCTGCGGCGAGGTGTCACGCCCCTTTTTCCCGCGAATGAAATTTTTGCAGCATTATGCGCGCGCCCAGGCAACTTCCGGACGATGCCGCGTCCCGGATCGGCGTTTCATTGCAGGGCGAGCTTGATCGCGAAGGCGGCGGCGATGATCCCGACCGCCCAGTTGAGGTCCCCGAAGCGCCCGGCCAGCAGCTTGATCGCGGCATAGGAAATCACGCCGAGCCCGATTCCGCTCGCGATCGAGAAGGTGAGGGGAATGGCGAGCGCCGTCACCACGGCGGGCACCGTCTCCGTCACATCGCCCCAGTCGATGTCGCCAAGCGCGCGCGCCATCAGGCAGGCGATCAGCACCAGCGCGGGCGCCGTCGCATAGAGCGGCACCGTATCGGCGAGCGGCGCGAGGAACAGGCTCAGCACGAACAGCAGCGCGACCGTCACCGTCATCAGCCCCGTGCGCCCGCCCGTCTCGATCCCCGCCGTGCTCTCGATATAGGCGGTCGTGGTCGACGTGCCGAGCGCGGCGCCGATGATGGTGGCGGAAGAGTCGGCGGTCATGGCTTTCCGGAGCCGCGGCAGCTTGCCTTCCGCATCCGTCAGCCCCGCGCGTTGTCCGGCGCTCACCAGCGTGCCCGTGGTGTCGAGCAGGTCGACCAGCAGGAACACGAAGACGATGGTGACGAAGCCCATTTCGAACGCGCCGCGAATATCGAACTGCAGGAAGGTCGGCGCGAGCGAAGGGGGCATGTCCGCAATCCCTTCCAGCGGTTGCAGGCCGAGCAGCACCGCCGCCAGTGTCACGCCGAGTATGATCAGCATGATCGCGCCGGGCACGCGCCGGTAATAGAGCGCGACGAGGGCAACGAAGCCCGCCATCGCCAGCAGCGCGCTCGTGGCTCCGACATCGCCCAGCGTGACGAGCGTTGCCGGATGATCGATGACGATGCCCGCATTCTGCAGGCCGATCATCGCGAGAAAGAATCCGATGCCCGCGCCGATCCCGTATTTGAGCGAACGCGGGATCGCGTTCACGAGCCATTCGCGCAAGGGCGACAGCGACAGCCCGAGGAACAGCACGCCCGACGCGAACACGCAGCCCAGCGCGAGCCGCCAGTCGCCGCCGAACTGCGGCACCACCGTATAGGCGAAATAGGCGTTGAGCCCCATCCCCGGCGCAAGCGCCACGGGATAGTTCGCATAGAGCCCCATGATGAGCGAGCCCGCCGCCGCCGCAAGACAGGTCGCAACGAACACCGCGCCGAAATCCATCCCCGCCTGCGACAGGATCGCTGGGTTGACGAAGATGATATAGGCCATCGTGAGATAGGTCGTTACCCCTGCCAGTATCTCGGTACGGACGGTCGTCCCGCTGGCTTTCAGCGCGAACAGACGTTCGAGCAGGTCATCTTTTCTCTCGTTCACAATTCTTCCCCCAGCCCTCCACGTCGTTGCGAGGAGCGAAGCGACGAAGCAATCCAGGGTCGCGCGCTCCATGCCGGTCGCTCGCAATGACGAAAAAGAAGGAAACCAACAGCAATCGATCCAGAGTAAACTCCCCGCAACAATTCCTTAAAGCCGATGCGCGCAGGATGAAAGCATGATGAAGCGCCTCACACCGTTGATGTTCCTCGCGGCCTTCGCCGCCTCGCCCCTTGCCGCCCGTGCCGAGGCAGAACTCGCAGGCGGCGACGCCCCCCGCATCGTCGAAATCTCGGAAAGCGACTGCCGCCATATCGCGCCCTACCTCCCGGGCGGCGCGGACTATGTGCCCGGCGTCGCCGCCGACGGCAGCGCCGTCGCGCCCGCGGATATCAACGGCGGATATGGTTACGGCCTGCGGCCCCTTTATGAATTCGACGTGACGCTCGATCCGCTCATCGGCCGCAACCCGGCCTTCAATTCCGCCACCAAGATGACGGTCGCGCGCATCGCCATCGACACAAGGACGGGCCACGCCACCATCGACGGCCATGACGTCTCCGGCGTCGATCAAGCGCTCGCCGAAGCCTGTGCAAGATTGCACCAGACGCCCGCGAAATAGCCGTTTCCCACCGGTTCCGCCCGACTTTCGTTGACAGCCCGCGCCGCCCCCCGCAGGCTTCAGGCGGGTCAGGGCTCGGGGTCTTCTTTCATGCTGTCTCGCTGGCGCAGGGTTGCGTTTCTCATTGCGTGCGTGTCGCTCGTCATGGTCGGCATGAGCGCCGCCGCTCATGCGGACGCGCGCTGGCGCATCACCAAGGAGCGCTGGAGCGAGAGCGACGAAAAGGCATGGCAGGATTTCGTCGCCGCCCTCGGCGCGACCGATTGCTGGACCTTCGACGAGTGCATCAAGAGCCCCGCCAATCCTTATCGCCACACCGATCCGAAGACCCGCTTCTATGTCGACTGCGCCGACATGCCCTATGTGCTGCGCGCCTACTTCGCCTGGAAGAACGGCCTGCCTTTCGCCTGGCAATCGGCGATGCAATCCGCGGACGGCCCCGGCGGCGACATCCGCTATTCCGTCTACGGCAACACCGTCGTCTCCCGCGACAGCGTTCCGCGCACCGCGAACGGCGTCAACGCCATCCCCATCCTGCACACGCTGGTGAACGTCGTCTCCACCGCCATGTTCCGCCGCAATTCGATGGCGGACGATCCCTCGATGTTCACGGACACCTATTCCCCGCGCCTCGACCGCGAGGGCATCGTTCCCGGCACCATCGCCTATGACGTGAACGGCCATGCCTCGCTCGTCTGGCGCGTCGAGTCCGGCGGCCGCATTCTCATCTTCTCCTCGCATCCGGACCATTCGCTGAGCCGAACGCATCTCGGCAAGGAATTCCTGCGCACCGGTCCGGAGCTCGGCTCCATCTTCCAGAAGTTCCGCCCCATCGAGGTCGTCGGCGCCACGCGCGCCGCGAACGGGGCGCTGGTCGGCGGCCGCATCGTCGGCGTGCCGAACGCGGACATTCCGGATTTCTCGCTCGAACAGTATCAGGGCAACCCGCCGGGCGACCCGCATCGCTGGCGCTCGTCGTCATGGATGTCGAATGGCGAGAACCTCGACTTCTACACCTATCTCCGCTCGCGCCTCTCGGTGGGCGAACTCGAATACAGGCCCGTCGAGGAATTGCGCACGATGATGCAGTCGCTCTGCTTCGACCTGCGCTCGCGCAAGCAGGCGATCGAGATATCGCTCGGCCGCGGCATCCAGAACATGGACCCGCCGCAGCGCCTGCCGGACAACATCTACGGCACGCATGGCGTCTGGGAGCTCTACTCCACGCCGTCCCGCGACGCGCGCCTCAAGACCGGCTTCAGGGAGATGTACGACCTCGTCGTCGAGTTCGTGAAGATGAACATGGTGGACGCGCCCCGCCTGAACTACGAGGGCGACGATCTGCCCCGCGATCTCGTCGCCGCCTACTGGGAAGAGAATGCCGCCTGCAGCGTCTCCTATGTGAACTCGGCCGGCAGCACCGTCGAACTCTCCATCGATCACGTCATCGACCGCCTCTACGACCTCTCCTTCGACCCCTATCAATGCGTCGAGCGGCGCTGGGGCGCGAAAGGCGACGAGCTCGCCACCTGCCGCGACGGCGCGGAGAAGACCCGCTGGTACGAGGCCCAGCGCTATCTGAGAAACCAGATCGACCGCACCTACGATGTCGACATGGGCTACACCGTCGAAAGCCTCGAACGCGGTCCCTGGGGCCTGCGCACGGGCAGGGGCGTGGAGGAGGGGCCGGAAGTCGATATCCGGGCATATCTGGAGGGTCTGATCGCGCGGCGCGGCGCGCCAAGGGCCGAGATTGCGAATCCGGCCCTGACCCCCTAAAACGGAGCCTGTTTTTTGAAGCTCCGGCGGCCCTCTTGGGTCCGCGCCGGGTCGCCTGCGAAACCCGCCGGGCGGCCGTTCTCAGGGTCATCATGCGCCTTTCCAGATATTTCCTGCCCACCCTCAAGGAAAACCCCGCCGAGGCGCAGATCGTCTCTCACCGCCTGATGCTGCGGGCAGGGCTGGTCCGTCAGACCGCCGCCGGCATCTATGCCTGGCTGCCGCTCGGCCTCGCGGTCCTGCGCAACATCGAGAAGATCGTCCGCGAGGAGCAGGCGAGGGCGGGCGCCATTGAGCTCCTGATGCCGACGATCCAGTCCGCCGACCTCTGGCGCCAGTCCGGCCGCTTCGACGCCTACGGACCCGAGATGCTCCGCATCGTCGACCGTCACGAGCGCGACATGCTCTATGGCCCCACCAACGAGGAGATGATCACCGAGATCTTCAAGGGCGCCGTGAAGTCCTATCGCGACCTGCCGCGCAATCTCTTCCACATCCAGTGGAAGTTCCGCGACGAGATCCGCCCCCGCTTCGGCGTCATGCGTGGCCGCGAATTCCTGATGAAGGACGGCTATTCCTTCGACCTCGACGTCGAAAGCGCCCGCCGCGCCTACCGCAAGATGTTCGTCTCCTATCTGCGCACCTTCGACCGGCTCGGCCTCCGTGCGATCCCGATGGCCGCCGACACCGGCCCCATCGGCGGCGACATGAGCCACGAATTCATCATCCTCGCCGAGACCGGCGAGAGCGCGGTCTTTTGCCACCGCGACCTCGTCGACATGCCCGTCCCCGGCGACGACATCGACTATGACGGCGACCTCGAACCCGTCATCCGCGCCCGCACCGAGCTCTACGCCGCGACCGACGAGAAGCACGACCCCGCCGCCTTCGAAGCCGTCCCCGAGGACAAGCGCCTGTCGGCCCGCGGCATCGAGGTCGGCCACATCTTCTTCTTCGGCACGAAATATTCGGCCGCCATGGGCTGTGTCGTGTCCGGTCCCGACGGCAGGGACACGCCCCTTCAGATGGGCTCCTACGGCATCGGCGTCGCGCGCCTCGTCGGCGGCATCATCGAGGCGAGCCATGACGATGCGGGCATCATCTGGCCGGACGCCGTCGCGCCCTTCAAGGTCGGTCTCGTGAATTTGAAGAGTGGTGATGCCGAAACCGACGCCGCCTGCGCTACGCTCTACGACAAGCTGCAGGCCGCCGGCGTCACCGTCCTCTACGACGACACGGATGAGCGCGCGGGCGCCAAGTTCTCGACCATGGACCTGATCGGCCTGCCCTGGCAGCTCGTCGTCGGCCCGCGCGGCCTCAAGTCCGGCGTTGTCGAACTGAAGCGCCGCGCCACCGGCGAAAAGGAAGAACTCTCGCCCGAAGCCGCCCTCGCGAAGATTTCAGGAAACTGAACGGTAATCGAAGTCGAAACGAGGTAATCGCATGCAATCGGCGAAACTCTCCATCGAAATCACCCTCCCCCTGTGGGAGGGTCTGAAAATCCGCCAGGATTTTTAGGGGAGGGGTGAGCGGAGAATCGAGGAGGAGCCATATGACGCGTGCGGAGGCCCCCTCCCCGAAATTTACTTCGCTGACGCTCGCAAATTTCGACCCTCCCACGGGGGGAGGGTGTTGCCCCGAAGTCGACATGGCGACAACACAGGACAGAAAATGACTGACGTCGCTCATCCTCGCGCAAAATCCACCGGACGCTCGCGCGCCTTCGGTGCCTTCGAATGGCTCCTCGCGATGCGCTATCTCCGTTCGCGCCGCCGCGAGGGCATCGTCTCCGTCATCGCGGGCATCTCCTTCGCGGGCATCATGCTCGGCGTCGCCACGCTCATCATCGTCATGTCGGTGATGAACGGTTTCCGCACCGAACTCCTTTCGCGCATCCTCGGCGTCAACGGCCACATGTTCGTGCAGGGCGTCGGCACCAACATCATGGACTACGACACCATTGCCGCCCGCATCGCGGACGTGCCGGGCGTCGTCTCCGTCGCGCCGCTGGTCGACGGTCAGGTCATGGTGCAGAGCGCGCGCAGCGCGGGCGGCGCGCTGGTCCGCGGCATGCGCGAGGCCGACCTGAAGAACCTTTCGATCGTCGCGGAGAGCGTCACCGCGGGTTCGCTCGACGGGCTCGACGAGGGCGGCGTCGCCGTCGGCTCGCGCCTCGCCATGAGCCTCGGCCTCACCGTCGGCGACAACATCACGCTGCTTTCCCCGAAAGGCGCGATCACCCCCTTCGGCACCGCGCCAAAGGTCGGCTCCTTTCCGATCCGCGCCATCTTCGAACTCGGCATGTCGGAATACGATGCGAGCTTCGTCTTCATGTCGCTGGACGAGGCGCGCGCCTTCTTCCGTACCTATGAAGGCGTCAGCGCGCTGGAAATCCGCCTCGCCAATCCCGACCGCGTGAACGATTTCGTGAAGCCCATCTCCATCGCCGCCGGTCCCTGCTGCACCACGTCGACATGGCAGCAGCGCAACGAGAGTTTCTTCTCCGCGCTCCAGGTCGAGCGCAACGTCATGTTCCTGATCCTGACGCTCATCCTCATCGTCGCCTCGCTCAACATCATCTCCGGCCTCGTCATGCTGGTGAAGGACAAGGGCAGGGACATCGCGGTCCTGCGCACCATGGGCGCAACGCGCGGCGCCGTCATGCGCGCCTTCTTTATTTCCGGCGCATCGATCGGCGTTGTCGGCACGCTGGCGGGTTTCCTGCTCGGCCTCGTCTTCTGCCTCAACATCGAGAGCCTGCGCCAGTTCCTTTCGAACCTGTCGGGCACCGAACTCTTTTCGCCCGAAGTCTATTTCCTGAGCCGGATGCCGGCGGAGGTCGATCCCGGCGAAGTCACCGCCGTCGTCCTCATGGCGCTCTTCCTTTCCTTCGCGGCCACGCTCTATCCCGCCTGGCGCGCCGCCTCGCTCGATCCGGTGGAGGCGCTGCGCTATGAGTGATCCGATGACGGACGAAGCGCCGGTGCTCTCGCTCCGCGGAATCACCCGCACCTACAGGCAGGGTGCCGAGGCGCTGCACATCTTCGCGGGCGCGGACCTCGACATCTGGCGCGGCCAGATTGTTGCGCTTGTCGGTCCCTCCGGTTCCGGCAAGTCCTCGCTGCTGCACATCGCGGGCCTCCTCGAAGCGCCGAACGAGGGCGAGGTCTGGATCGGCGGCCGCGATTGCGTCTCGCTTTCCGACACGCGGCGCACGGCGGTCCGCCGCGGCGATGTCGGCTTCGTCTACCAGTTCCACAACCTGCTGCCTGAATTCTCCGCCGTCGAAAACGTCATCCTGCCGCAGATGATCGCGGGCGTGCCGCGCAAGCAGGCGCGCGTCTTCGCGATGGACCTCCTCGGGCGCATGGGCCTCGCCGATCGCGCCGAGCATCGCCCGGCGGAATTGTCGGGCGGCGAGCAGCAGCGCGTCGCCATCGCCCGCGCCCTCGCCAACCGGCCCGGCATCCTCTTCGCCGACGAACCGACCGGCAATCTCGACCCGAAGACCTCGCGCATGGTCTTCGCCGAACTCCTCAACATCTGCCGCTCGCAAGGCGTCGCCGCCCTGATCGCGACCCACAACCTCGACCTCGCCAGCCACATGGACCGCGTCGTCCTCCTCCACGAAGGCAAGCTCCACGAAGGCACCGACATAGCCGCCGAGTACCAGAGCCTTTGATCTTCAAATAAGCATCTCACCCCGGCGAAAGCCGGGGTCCATGGGCGGTGCGGCAAATGGCGTTGCATCCACCTTGCCCTTGCGCTTCCCCCCACTGGAAGGTCTATCCTTCAGCCAGACAGGAGGCCGCCCATGAACCCCATCTCCCGCCGCACCTTCATCCTCGCCGCAGGTGCCGCCCTCTTGAGCGCGACCGGCCTCCCGGCCCACGCCTCCGGCGAAACCCTCGAACTCTGGAAAACGCCGTGGTGCGGCTGCTGCACCGCCTGGGTGGACCACATGCGCGCGGCGGGCTTCGAGGTCCGCGTCACCGAACTGGAAGACCTTGAGCCCGTGAAGACCCGCCTCGGCGTCACGCCGGAGCTTGCCTCCTGCCACACCGGCTTGATCGGCGGCTATGTGATTGAAGGCCACGTCCCCGCCGCCGACGTCGCGCGTCTCCTGAAGGAAAAGCCGCAAGCAACCGGCCTCGCCGTCCCGGGCATGCCCATCGGCTCCCCCGGCATGGAAATGGGCGACCGCAAAGACGCCTACGACGTGCTGCTGTTCGATGAAAATGGCACCGAGGTATTCAGCCATCATCCGGGGAATTAAACAGCTGCGAGCGGCTAGCTACGAGTCGCGAGCAAGGACTGCGCTCAGTATGTGCCCACGCCTCCTGATCCCGGTCTATGCTTTTCTTTTTGCTTCTTCTGGCAGCTCGCAGCTAGTCGCTCGTGGCTATCTATCTTCAACCTGTCATGGCAACCCGCTAAAGTGTCTGCTTTGCGCGTAACGAGACCCTGAATGCTTCCCTTCCACGACTGGCTGTTGCTGGCCAGCATCTGTGCCCTGGGGGCCATGGCCCCCCGGGCCCCGACCCTGGCCAGCAACACCCACGCGTCGCAGCGCTGCCATCAGAGCATCGCCACGCACCACGTCCCCCCCTTACCGGTGTGCCATCACAATCGTCAGCAGTAGAGTCAAGAGTACCCACCAGGACCGTGCCAAGAGCAGCACAACACCAAGCATAGTCCGCAGCATGGCGCAAGGCGCCCATACAGCCGCAC
>OOGU01000042.1_pt1 | contig 32609 bp, 28 predicted proteins | sample 1670261 | NCBI WGS metagenome assembly OOGU01 (sample SAMEA98137168, study PRJEB22522) | marine metagenome | biome: marine biome; feature: marine water body; material: sea ice | place: Arctic Ocean | collected 04-Sep-2015 | depth 1.3 m
CCCGGGGCCGGGGGGTGGCGGTAAGCGGCGCGCCATACGGACCATGCGCGGGATTCATGGGGCTGAGGCTGGAGGATCGCACGATGAGCGGGATCGCGCTCGCCGGCGCCGCCGTCGCGTGCGGCGAGACCCTGGACAACGCCAGCGTCGTGCTGGAGGCCATCGAGCGCGGGCGCCGCAGCGGACTGAACCGCTTCGATTCCGCTGTCGCCGGCGTCAAGCGCGTGTGGAGCGCCGTATTGGCCTCGACACTGACGACGGTGCTGGTCTTCGCCCCGATCCTGTTCATCGAGGAGGAGGCCGGCCAGCTCTACTCCGACATCGCGGTGGCGATTTCAGCTTCGATCCTGGCGTCGATGATCGTCGCCATCACCCTGGTGCCGACGGCTGCCGCACGCTTGCAGATGGCGGAGAACCGGCCGGAACCGGGCCGCGCGGTGCGCCAGCAGGTGGCCCGCTGCGTGGCATGGCTGGTGGCAACGCGGACGCGGCGCTGGGCCTACCTCGCCGGTCTGACCGCGCTGGTCGTCGGCGTGCTGGTGTTCCTGACCCCGCCCGCGGAATACTTGCCGGAGGGCGAGGAACCAAAGCTGTTCGCGCGGATGATCGCACCGCCGGGCTACAACCTAGACGAGATGTCGACCATCGCCGACGACGTCCAGGCCAAGCTGATGCCCTATGTCGATGATGACCCGGAGCGCTACGCCCGCGGCGAGGCGGATGTGCCGGCGCTGGCGTACATCAACCTGTCCGTCGAGGCCGGCAGCCTGCGGATCATCACCGAAACGATTCGTCCGTCGCAGATCGATGCACTCATTCCCATCCTCTCCGATCTCTACGAGTCCTACCCGGGGATGCGCGCCTTCGTCTCCCGCGGCTCCATCATCACCAGCAATGATGGCGGCACGCGCAGCGTTAACGTCGACATATCCGGCGCGGAGCTGGCCGATATCTATGCCGCGGCCGAGCAGGTCTACAACCGCGCCCGCGAGGTGCTGGACGACCCGCAGATCGGCTCGCAGCCATCGTCGCTCACCCTGAACCAGCCGCTGGTGGAAGTTCGTCCCGACTGGTTGCGTGTCGCCGAGCTAGGGCTGAGCGCGGAAGAGCTGGGCTTTGCGGTGGCGGCGCTGTCTGACGGCGCCTTTGTCGACGAATACTTCGTCGGCGACGACAAGGTCGATATCTATCTGTACAGCCAGGCCGGTAATGCGCAGGACCTGTCGGCCCTGCCGGAATTGCCCATCGCCACCGCCGCCGGCATTGTCCCGATTTCTGCCGTCGCCACGCTGATCGACACCGTGGATACCGACGAGATTCGCCGCGTCAACGGCCAGCGCACGGTCACGCTGAACATCATCGCGCCGAGAGCCGTGGCGCTGGAAACAGCCGTGGAGATCATCCGCGACGACGTGATCGACCAGCTCAACCGGTCGGGCCAGCTGCCTGCCGGGGTGGTACTGGACATCTCGGGCGCGGCCGACCAACTTGACGCGACCCGCGAGGCGCTGTCCGGCAACTTCGTTGTGTCGCTGATCCTCTGCTATCTGCTACTGGTGGCCATTTTCACGCACTGGGGCTATCCCTTCGTGATCATGACCATCGTCCCGCTGGGAGTGGCCGGAGGCATCGGCGGACTGGTGCTGCTGAATCTACTCACCCGACAGCCCTTCGACATGATTTCCATGCTGGGCTTTCTGATCCTGCTCGGCACGGTGGTCAACAACCCCATCCTGATCGTTGACCGCACCCTGCAGAATCTGCGCGACGGCCAGACCTCCCCACAGCAGGCAGTCACCGAAGCAGTCGATGCCCGGCTGCGACCGATCATGATGTCGATGATCACCACGGTCGCCGGCCTGTCACCACTGGTGTTCATCCCCGGTGCCGGCACGGAGCTCTACCGCGGCGTCGGCGTCATCGTGCTGGCTGGCCTGGTGTTCTCGACGGTGGTCACGGTCACGCTGCTGCCCGTGCTGCTGACGACGGTGCTGCAACTGCGCGCGAGCGCTCCGACTTTGCGCTGACGCGATGGGGGGAAGCTTACGTCGGCATGCTTCACCCAGCCCGGCAAGGTCTGCGGCACGCAACCAATCTTGGGGGCAATGGATTCGACGGCAGCCCACAGTGATGAATACTCGCTGCGGTGTTCCTGGACGAGCTGAGCGGCTCGCTCGCGGACTGCAGGGAAAACCTAAGGAAGGCCTGATCTTCTCACGCCGCCAAGTTGCTGCCTGACAACAGGCCAGGCAAGGCGCGAGCAGTGAAGTTGAGTCATTCCAAATCGGCAACGAGCACCCATTCGCCGGGAGCGAATTGAAACCGCCGAAGGGGGACACGCATGGACGCGCCGACTAACGCTGCATGGCCTATTTTCAGGCGCTATCCGAATGGAACGGACCGGTTCACCACGCCGATTCGGCGCTAACCCCCTCGCACCTTTTTCTCAGCCATCCAAGCCAAAGCAAGGTTTAAAACAACAAGAGCTCCTGTCACGCACATGGCAACAACAGAATAACGCTCAGATCGCTTAACCAAGGAGGCATTTGACTCGGCAGTAGATCGCCTTAACTGCAAGCAAGACGTATAAGATCGCACGATAACGTGCGCGCGCCTTTCTAGCTCTTGATGATTTTCCGCACCAAAAATCATGTCATCTAATTTTTTTTCGGATATTACCCCTTTACTTTGCGTAGCCGCGTAATCTAGGATTTTTCCTGTCGACGAAAACGACTCTAAGATTAGAAGCATCGCCACAATAGATAAAAATGAGTTTACCGCGTAAATCTTATTTTTCATTGCTTCGCAACCAAGGGGCAGGGGTTAGCAATAACAGAATTCCAGCATATATTCCGTGCTGCGGGATTGCGGTGAGACATCAATTTCGCTTTTTGACGCGCCTCAGAATCACTACGACACCTCCCGGGAAAAATTGCCGTCCAAGTAATTAGTGAAATTAGCAAGACGTCACCGTAATAGCCTGGTGTTCATCCCCGGTGCCGGCACGGAGCTCTACCGCGGCGTCGGCGTCATCGTGCTGGCTGGTCTGGTGTTCTCGACGGTGGTCACGGTCACGCTGCTGCCCGTGCTGCTGACGACGGTGTTAAGCCTGCGTCGCTCGCCACCCGGCGCTGCGGCCTAGTCACCCGATTCCAGCGCTTGTACGCGGGCTTCCAGCGCCTCGATGCGGGCGAGCAATTCGTCGCGTGATGTCGACGACCTGGCAGGTGCCGGCGCGGCGACCTCCGTCACGTCCGGTTCGCCACAAAGCGTGTGGGCCAATCGCGCCTCCTTCTGGCCTGGCTGGCGGGGCAGCGTAACGATGAGCGGCTGGCTGCGATCGGCCAGAAACTCCACAGCTTCGTCCAGTTGCTCCGGCGTGGTGGGGCCACGCAGAGTCTCGGCGCGGCTGCGCAGCTCCGAGCGGGTCTGGGCTCCGCGTAGCATCAGCATCGCGAGCAGGGCAGCGGAGTGATCCTTGAGCAGCAGCCGGTGCTTGAAGTTCTGCCGCCACTTGGGCACCCGCGAACCGAGATCCTCGCGACTGCAAAACCGCAGCTCGGCCAGCGTGTTCAGCGCCTTGCCGACCTCGCCTTCGCTGAGACTCATGACCGGAAAGCGCGATGATTTCTGGTTGGACGCGGCCATGATGGCGTTAACCGTCATGGGGTAGTAGTTCGGTGTCGTGATCGATTTCTCGAACAGCGAGGCGAGGACGCGTGCCTCGGCGGGGCTCAATTCCGGGGTATCCACGGCGGGCTCCTGGGAGCTGTTTGGTGTTGGACTCACAGTGTGCCACGGAGAACGTCGGCCACTCCGCGCCCGCCGCCAGACTAGTCGTCGCCGTCGTCGATTGCGTCGCCGTCCTGCCCGAACAGACGGGCGGCCAGCCCCGGATTGCGGATCGCGCTGACGGTGGAACCATCGCCCTGTTGCAGCTTCAGCGTGGCGAGGTAGGCCGTGGTCTCGGACAGGCGCCTGGCCAGCTGCTCGGCGATGATGAGCGCAATGGATGGCCGGTCGCGAACCGCCTGCTCGGCATGTTCGATCACATGGAAGCGGCAGTCCTCCATGGCGACCAGCGTCGCCGTGACCGGCACGTTCAACATGGCCGAAATCTCGCCGAACATCGCACCGACGCGGCGGACAACCGCCACCTCGACGCCCGAGCGCATCACCCGCACGGCGCCGTCACGCAGGATGAACAAGGCGTCGTTGGCGCCACCTTCGGTCAACACGGCATCGCCGGCGCAGACCCGTCGCTCCGGAAACCCTCGGCATAGTGTTAAGGAAGATCTCATCTATTCGCACCACCAGGGCGGAGACGGTTTTCCTGCAAGACTAGGCGGAACGAGAGCAGCTTGGTGATTCCAAGCAAACGAGCGACAACGCAGGTTTGTAGGAAAACCGGCCCGCTCCATCCGGATTGCGCCTGAAATACGGCCATGCGGCGTTGCGCGTCGCTCATTTGGAGTCACCAAATTTCACTTCTCGCGCCTTGCCTGGCCGTATTTCAGGCGGCAACCTGGCGGCGCGAATAGGTGAGAGCTTCCTTCGACTGCGCATGGTCCGGCCCGTCCTTGTGCCCGTTGCAAGCCAGCACATTACCACCACCGATTCGCAGGCAGTGCGCCGCCACCACGCCGGCCTTTCCGGTTGCGCTTATCGCCTGCGCAGGCCTGCCGCACCGATCAGCAGCAGCAATGCACCCAGCCCCCATGCGCCGCCCGACCCCGTGGGCGGACTGCCCCCGGCGGAGGCGGCTCCATTGACGGGGTCGCCAGCTTTCGCGCTGACCTGATCGGCTTCTACCGTGGACAGGACAGGATTGGAGCCGGCGCCGGTGATGGTCAGCTTCACAACCCAGGTGCCGCCCGGTTGCAGCGAGTCCAGCGTGTATTGCTCGGCGGCTTTCGTAGCCGGCTGAGTCGCAGCAGATTCGGCCTGGCTCACCGTCGCACCGTCCGGCAGGTCCACGCTTAGCACCAGTCCGGTCGCCGCAATAGCCGCATCACCCGGCAGGGTGATCGTCGCCGTGAACTCCAGCGCATCACCACTAGTGTTGCCGGCCGTCGCAATGTCCAGAATCGGCCGCCGCGTCACTGCCTCGTAAGCATCGATGCGACCGAAACCGGAGGTGTTGTTGGGGATATCCGCATCGCTAGTCCCGCCGCAGGTTTCGCCATGGGCGAGCGGAACCGCGGTGTTCTCGATGATGGCGCGCACGTCGTCGACACGACCGATCAACTTGGTTTCGGAGGACAACAGCAAGGCCACCAGCCCGGCGACATGAGGACCCGACATGCTGGTGCCGCTCAGCGAAGCATATTCGCCATCCAGATAGGCCGACACCGTACTCACGCCGGGCGCGGTGACGTTCGGCTTGGTCCGCATCGACAAATCGGTGAGCACCGGCCCCCGGCTGGAGAAGCTGGCCATGTTGTCGTCGACGTCCGAGGCCCCCACCGTGAACGATTCCTCGTACACCGCCAATGGGAACGCGATGGTGCTGCACTCAGATCCATCGTTTCCGGCGGAGACGACCTGGACGATGCCGGCCGCTTTGGTGGCCTGATTCACATCGTCGAGCACCGGCGGCGCACAACCTTCCAGGCAACCCCAGGAGTTGTTCACCACATGCGGCGCCATGGCGGGATCGGCACCGTCCGGATCATCAATCGGATACGGGGCGATCATCCACTCCATGCAATCCATATAGGTCGGTACCGTGCCCAGACCCACGACGGGGTCGAGCAGCGACCGGCAGCCAATCCACTGCGCGCCCGGCGCCATGCCGATCTGCATGCCGTTGCCATCGTCGCCGACCATGGTGCCGGTCGTGTGGGTGCCATGGCCGTTAGAGTCGCAGGGCACGCCGGGATCGGAGCAAAACAGATCGGTCGCGCCGAAGGCGTTACGCCAATTGTAGTCATGGCTCGCCGTGCGCGATTGCGCATCCCAGCCGCGGTACTTGTCCTGCAGCGCCGGGTGGGTCCACTCCACGCCGATGTCATGGTCACCCACGACAATGCCTTGGCCGTTGAAGCCCGCGGCCCAGACCTCGGGCGCCCGCACCAGCGACACGCCAGCTTCCGCCGCCTTGTGCGAGACCGCCTTGGCGGCGGTCGCCGAACGGGGTTCCACGGTCACCGGAGCCGGTGCGGGAATCGGTTGCAGCCAGTGAATCTGGGTCACCGACTCCAAGCGCGCGATCGCCTCGATATCCGTGATGGAACCGGTGACGGCGATGCTGTTCGAGATCCAGAACGCCCGGTAGCTCACGCCTCGAGCATCGAGCAAAGCACGCAGAGACCCCTGGCTTTCGGCGGCAACCTGCTGCAATGCAGTCACTACGTATCGGCCTTTCGCCGCCTTGTCGTCGATCGCGGCGGCCGGCGTCAGATCAGCGCGCGCATCGAGCTGCACCATGAACTCGGTCTGCGTCAGGGTCTGCAGGGCCTCAAGAAGCGGCTGGTCGACCTTCGCCCGCCAATCCATGTCCATTCCACTGCCGACCCCAGATATCAGCAGACAGGCGACGGCCAAGAGACCGCGACGAATCGTGTTCATTCCATTTCCCCAGATCCAGAGCCAGTTCGGCACAGCAGAAGCGATGCCCTCAGCAAGAATCCTGCCGGAAAACATTCCCACTGTCTTTTGCTCGGATGACGCTTTGCAATGGCACACTGCAAACCCACTCGCAGGAGCGGCTTGATGAGCGACCACAAGGCACCTGAACCGGCCGTCACCGAAGCCACGGGCCACGTGACACGACTCATCCACGGCCGGTCGCGCGATCTTGGTGGCTTTGGCGTTCGTCGGGTCCTGCCGGCTCGGGAACACCGGATGATTGGCCCCTTCATTTTCCTGGATGAAATGGGGCCGGCGGAACTCGCCCCCGGCGAGGGTTTGAACGTCCGCCCGCATCCGCACATCGGACTGGCCACCATCACCTACCTGCTGGAAGGCGAGATCCTGCATCGGGACAGTCTTGGCTTCTCGCAACCGATCCGGCCCGGGGCGGTGAACCTGATGAGCGCAGGTCGCGGCATCGTCCATTCGGAACGTCCTGGATCGGATCTGCATCAGCATTCGCGTCTGCACGGCCTGCAGACCTGGATCGCCTTGCCGACGGAAGCCGAAACCGGCGCTCCCTCCTTCGCGCACTACCCGGCCGACACGATTCCCATGACGCGGCGTGACGGCGCGCAGATTCGCGTGATCATCGGAGAGGCCTTTGGACTACGTTCGCCGGTGCAATGCCCGGCGCCGGCACTTTACGTCGAATGCCGGCTGGAGGCCGGCGCAAGGCTGGTCTGCCCCGAAGCACCGGAGCTGGGGCTTTACGTGGTACACGGACAGGTCGATGCCGGAGGCCAGCCCTGCCCGCCCGAAACACTGGCCGTACTGCAGCCGGGTCGGGGCATCACGGTTCAGGCCCGCGACGCATCACTGATCATGTTGCTGGGCGGCGAGCCGGTCGGCAGCCGCCATATCTGGTGGAATTTCGTCGCCAGCGATCCATCGCAAATCGAACATGCGAAACAGGCCTGGACCGAGCGGCGGTTTCCCGATATCCCCGGCGACGATCAGGAATGGATTCCTTTGCCCGCCATCTGACGGAGAAAACGCCACCATGAAGGTCATCGCATCCGCCCGCGTCCGGTCGACGGATCAGCCCTATCGCCAACTCATCGACACGCGCGGCTTTGAATTGACGGGCGACGAACCGCCGCATGACAGCGGCCCTGCGCCCTATGACTACTACCTGACCGGCCTAGGCATCTGCACGACCATCACCCTGCAGATGTATGCCGAACGCAAGGGCTGGGACCTCGGCGAGCTAACGCTGGAGCTGACCCTGTCGAAAAATGCCGAGGGCGAGACCGCCATCCATCGCCTGCTCGATGCCACGGGCGATTTATCGGAGGATCAGTGGGCGCGCCTGCTGGAGATCGCTGGCAAGACGCCGGTCACCCGCACCGTCATCGACGGTGCTTCAGTGACCAGCGAACGCATGCGGCGGCGCTGAAGAAGGCTCAGGCCTGCGACGTGACGTAACGCAAAAGCTCGACGACCTGCTTGGGCGTCTGCGCCCAGGCGAGGGCAGCTGCGTCCACTTCCTTGAGTGCATGCACCAGCGACTCGTCATGCAACGTGATGTAAGGCTTGTCCAGCGCGGCGCAGTAACCGGCGTCGAACGCCGCATTCCACTGCTTGTACTTGTCGCCGAAGCGGACGATGGCGAGATCACATTGCTCGATCAGCGTCTTGGTACGGATTGCGTTGACGCGGGCCGACTGGTGATCCCGCCAGAAATCGGCGGTCGGCTTGCCCAGCACATCACCGGCGGCATCGCTGGCCGCGTGATCGGTGACCGGCGACGCGAAGTTGACCGGAAGATCCTCCGCGCCGGCGATGATCTGCTCGCGCCAGTCGGTGTGGATTTCTCCGGAAAGATAAACATTCCATTCCATGGTCTGGGTCTCGGCTAAAGGATGTATCGGGACAGGTCTTCGTCCTGCGCCAGGGCAGACAGCGTGTCGTTGACCAGCGCAGCATCGATGGTGACGGCGTCACCAGCACGGTCGGGAGCTTCGAAGGACAGGGTCTCGACCAGCCGCTCCATCAGCGTGTGCAGACGCCGAGCGCCGATGTTCTCGGTGCGCTCGTTGACCTCGCTGGCGATCTCGGCCAGCCGGCGCACACCATCCTCGACAAAGGTGACCTGCATGCCCTCGGTGCCCAGCAGCGCGGCGTATTGCTCGGTGAGCGAGCAATCCGGTTCGGTGAGAATGCGCAGGAAGTCGTCGGCGGTTAGCGCGGCCAGTTCCACGCGGATCGGCAGGCGACCCTGCAACTCGGGGATCAGGTCGCTGGGCTTGGACAGGTGGAACGCGCCGGAGGCGATGAACAGGATGTGGTCGGTCTTGACCATGCCGTACTTGGTGTTGACGGTGCAGCCCTCGACCAGCGGCAGCAGATCACGCTGCACGCCTTCACGAGACACATCGCCGCCGGTCACGCCTTCGCGCTTGCAGACCTTGTCGATCTCATCGATGAAGACGATGCCGTTCTGCTCGACATTGCGCACCGCACTGGCCTTGATCGACTCCTCGTCGACCAGACGGGCGGCCTCCTCGTCGGTCATGACCTTCATCGCCTGCTGGACCGTCATCTTGCGCTTGCGCGTGCGCCCCTTGGACAGGTTCTGAAACAGGCCCTGCATCTGGTTGGCCATTTCCTCCATGCCCGGCGGGGTCATGATCTCGACGCCTGGCGCGGCCATCTGCACGTCGATCTCGATCTCGGTGTCGTCCATCTGGCCTTCGCGCAGACGCTTGCGAAACACCTGGCGCGCGGTGCCGGTCTCCTGCTCGCGGGTTTCCGATCGCTCGCCGCCGTATTCCTTGGGCCGCGGCACCAAGGCATCCAGCACGCGGTCTTCGGCCGCCAGCTCGGCCTTGGGCCGCGCAGCCTGCATGGCGGTCTCACGTTCCATCTTCACCGCGGCATCGACCAGATCACGGATGATGGAATCGACCTCACGGCCGACGTAGCCCACCTCGGTGAACTTGGTCGCCTCGACCTTGAGAAACGGCGCACGGGCGAGCTTGGCCAGGCGTCGGGCGATTTCGGTTTTGCCAACGCCGGTCGGGCCGATCATCAGAATGTTCTTCGGCGTGATCTCGCCGGCCATGCGCTCGTCGAGCTGCATGCGGCGCCAGCGGTTGCGCAGCGCAATGGCCACGGCGCGCTTGGCCTCGGACTGGCCGACGATGTGCTTGTCCAGCTCCTGAACAATTTCGCGCGGGGTCATCACCCCGGCGCCGGGGAGTGCGGGATTCGTCTCGTTCATGCGTCCAGCACCTCCAGCGTCAGGTGATCATTGGTGTACACACAGGTATCCGCGGCGATCTTCATTGCCCGCTTCACGATCTCGTCGGCGGGCAGGTCGGTGTTGTCGACCAGCGCACGTGCCGCGGCCTGGGCGAAGCTGCCACCGGAACCGATGGCGATGGAGGCGTATTCCGGCTCCATCACGTCGCCGGTGCCGGAGATCATCAGCGAGGCCGTGGTGTCGGCGACCAGCAGCAGGGCTTCGAGGCGCCGCAGCGCCCGGTCGGTGCGCCAGTCCTTGGCCATCTCGACCGCCGAACGCACGAGATTGCCGGAGTAGCTTTCCAGCTTGCCCTCGAAGCGTTCAAACAGGGTGAAGGCGTCGGCCGTGCCACCGGCAAACCCGGCGATGACCTTGTCGTTGTACAGCCTACGTACCTTGCGGGCATTGCCCTTGACCATGGTGTTGCCCATGGAGACCTGACCATCTCCGCCGATGGCGACGCGATTATCGCGCCGCACACAGAGGATGGTCGTTCCGCGAAACTGTTCCACGTGTTGTCCGTGTCTCGATTGTGGCCCCTATGTCGGGACGACGGCGGCCGGTTTCAATGTGAGCAGGCCAGACAACGAACCGGAACCCTACCCGGCGACCGCCTGCAGCCACTCGTAGCGGGTGGCGGCGCAAAGCCAGGCGTCACGGCGCTGGCCATCACGGAACAGGCGCTGGCCGAGCCGGGCCTCGCGCCGCAGCTGCAGCGCATCAGCCAGGGCAAGGCTCGGCGCGTTGTCACAATCGATGATCAGTTCGACACGCGCCAGCGCATGCTCGCGGAACGCCCGCCGCAGCAGTGCGGTGACGGCGCGCCGGGCAATGCCGCGGCGCCAGTGGTCGGACCGCACCCAGTATCCGGCCTCGCTGGTGGCGTGAAGCATGTCCATTCGATGCAGGCCACAAATACCCAGCACCTGCCCGGAGGCATCAACAATGCCGTAGTTGAATTCCAGCCCCGCGCCCCGCAACACCGCCGATCGGGACTGGAACGCCTGCTGGTCGCGCAACGAATAGCTGGGCGTAAGCCAGTGCATCCAGGGCGCCAGCGCTTCGCGGCTGGAAATCACGGCGTCATAAGCCGACTGCGCGGACACATCTTCGACCGGATGCAGCTCTATCGGGATCGATGTCGTCATGAGCCGTTCGCGAGCCGGACGTGGGTGCGGCTCAATCCTCGCGCTTGCGGGCGCGGGGATGGGCCTTGTCGTAGACCTCGGCGAGGTGCTGGAAATCCAGATGCGTGTAGACCTGGGTCGTGCTGATGCTGGCATGACCCAGCAGCTCCTGCACCGCACGCAGGTCGCCGCTGGATTCCAGCATGTGCGTGGCAAACGCGTGCCTCAGACGGTGTGGATGCAGGCGTGTCGGCAAGCCGGCGCGCGTGGCGGCCTGCGCCAGCCGCGATTGCACGGCGCGCGGTGACAGGCGCCCGCCGCGCGAGGAGACAAACAAAGCCGGTTCATCCGGGGCGGCCAGTTCGCCACGCACGCGCACCCAGCGGCGCACCGCCTCAGCGGCCATCCGCCCGACCGGCACCTCACGCTCCTTGGCGCCCTTGCCCGTGACCCGCAGCATGCCGTCGTCCGGCCTGAAGTCGACCAGATTCACGCCGACGGCCTCGGCCAGCCGCAGGCCGCTGGAATAGATCAGTTCCATCAATGCCTGGTCGCGAAGTCGTAACGGCGTTTCGGCCGGGCGGTCCAGCAGGCTGCTAACCTCATCGACATCCAGGCCCTTGGGCAATGGCCGTCCACGCTTGGGTGCGCGGACATCGGCAGCCGGATCGGCAGTGCAGCGGCCATGACGCAACAAATGCGCGTAAAAACTGCGCACGGAAGACAGCGCGCGCTGCAGCGAGGCCGCTGACAATCCGCGCCGGTGTTCGCTACCCACCCACTGGCGAATGTCGGCCACGCTGACCGCGGACCAGGCGGTCACACCCCGCTCGCCGAGAAACATCAGCAGGCGATCCAGGTCTCGGCGGTAAGCCGCGCGGGTATGGGGTGACAGCTGGCGCTCGTCGCGCAGCACCCGATCGAACTCATCCAGGTCGGGGTGCAGCGGCGTCGTCACGTTAGAGGTAACGACGAATCGCCGCTGTCAGCAGATCGGCAATCAGGTCCAGGAACAGGGTGCCCATGCCGGGCCGGAACCGGTCGGGGTCGTCGCTGCCCACGGCGAGCAAACCCAGCGGATTGACGCGGTCCATCGGCACGACCGCTGCCGAGGCCAACGCTTGCTCGCCGAAGAGTTGCGCCCGCGCGGCATCGCTCAGCGGACCGCATTCGATGAGGCCGGTGCGTATCAGGTCGGCATAAAGTCCGCGCACCGGATGGTCGTGATCGATGTGCATGGCGTTCGAGACGGCATCGCTGTCATAAAGGCCAACGAAGACGGCATCGACGGCGAAGGCGCGGGTGAGCTGCGCCTGGGCGATGGCGATGGCGTCCTCGGCGGACGCAGCGCCGAGCAAGGCCACGGCCAGTTCATTGGCCTTGCGCATGCGTCGTTCATTCTGGCGGGCAACTTCGGCGAGCTGATGCATGCGTTCACGCAGCTGTTCATTGCGCTGCCGCAACACCGACACCTGCCGCTCGATCAGCGAGGCTGCCGATCCGGCCGCGTGCGCCAGTTCGATCCCCTCCAACAGCTGGGGATGCTCGGCGAAAAAATCCGGCCTTTGCTCGATGAAGGCGATGACGTCGTCCTCGGTCGCAGCCTGAACTGCGACCTCTTCGGGCGGGACGGCCGCCAGTCCAAGCTTGTCGTCTGTACTCCCCATGCTCCCCACGCACTAAGTCCTTGAATCCACGTTAGATACTATCGAAAACTGCGACCGCTCGTTGGATGCGGCGATCAGGGCGCGTCAGGTCAGCGCCCATGTGCCGTCAAACACGGTCGTCGCCGGACCCTCCATCCACAGCGGGTGGCCTGCTCCCTGCCACCGAATCCTCAGCTCACCGCCCGGCAGCAGCACCTGCACGGTGTCACCCACCGCGCCGGTCTGGCGCAATACCGCAACCGCTGCGCAGGCACCGCTGCCGCAGGCCTCGGTCTCGCCGGCGCCGCGTTCCCAGACCCGCAGGCGAATGCGCTCCGGCGTAACGATCTCGGCGAAACCGACATTGACCCGCTCGGGGAACAGCGCATGCGTCTCGATGCCCGGCCCCAGCGTCCGCACCGGCGCGGCGTCGACGCTCTCAACCTGGATCACGGCATGCGGGTTGCCCATCGACACCGCGCCGAATCGCCAGCGCTGGCCATCGATGTCGACGCCATAGCCATCCGACCGAGCGCTCGCAATCAACGGGATCTGCGCGGGGTCGAAGCCCGGCTCGCCCATGTTCACGCGGATGCTGTCCGGCTCGACCTGCACCCGCATGGAGGTCGTGCGCGTGGCGAACACCAGTTCGGCCTTGTTCGTCAGCCCGCGGTCGATGGCGTAGCGGGCCACGCAGCGCACGCCGTTGCCGCATTGCCCGACCTCGCTGCCATCGGCATTGAGGATGCGATAGCCGAAATCCACCCCTGGCCGCGGCGGCGGTTCCAGCAACAGGATCTGGTCACAACCAATACCGCGCCGTCGGTCAGCGAGCAGCCGGAACTGCGCCTGGGACAAGGTCGCCGGCGTGCGCGTCGCGTCGATCACGACAAAGTCGTTGCCGAGTGCGTGCATCTTGGTGAAGGCGAGGTGATGACTGGTCATTGAAGCTTCAAACGCCATGTGCAAGATTAGCGGGATGCATCGCTCCGCCCGCCAGCATCTGCTGCACGTCGTCGCCATTGCACTGCTTGCATTGCAGTGGAGTGCGGCGACGCATGCGGCCGATCACGTGCTGGAGCCGGTGCATGATTTGTGCGCACTGTGCCATATCGGCCAGAGCATGGCGGATGGACCAGCCACGCCGATGCTGTTGTCGCAGGCCGCGCCGACCGCCTGCCTCACCGAGCGCAGCCACGCCGAACCGATTGCCGAGATCGCCTGGGCATCACGCGCCGTGCGCGCACCTCCCATCACCGCCTGATTCGAAACCCGAAATCCGCCTGATCGCTGCGCAATTGTCCTGCGCGGCGTCCGGGCATTCCGTTTCGTGGGTCGCATCGCGATCCATCAGGAGTGATTCTCGATGAACCGTTACATGATTGCGGTGGCGCTTGGTGCGTCCACCGCGGTGTTTGCCGCCGAAGAACCGACCGATACCCTTCAACTCGACCCCGTACAGGTCACCGCCGAGCCGTTCGCCGGCCGTGGCGAGCTGGAATCCACGCGCCCCGTTGATGTGCTGGTGGGCAAAGACCTGGACCGCGAGCGCGCCGCGACGCTGGGTGAAACCCTGGATCAACAGCCGGGCATCGCCAATGCCAGCTTCGGCCCCGGCTCCGGTCGCGTCGTGATCCGCGGTCAATCCGGGCCGCGCGTGCGTGTGCTCGATGGCGGCGTGGGCGTGGTCGACGCCTCCACCGTCAGCCCGGATCACAACATTTCCACCGAACCATTCCGCGCCAAGCAGATCGAGATCCTGCGCGGACCGGCCGCGCTGCTATACGGCAACGGCGCCATCGGCGGCGTCATCAATGTCGTCTCCGATACGATTCCGACCGAATCCGTGGATGGCAATCACGGCGAACTCGGTACCCAGTACGACTCGGCCCGCAACGGCCGCAGCGTGTTCGGGCATGTGGAATCCGGCTTTGGTCGCTTCAACCTACATATCGACGGCCTGGCCCGTAGAACCGACGACATCGACATCCCCGGCTTCGCCGAGGCTGGGCATGAGGAGCACGAAGAGGATGGCGATCATGCGGATGAACACGAAGAGGAGGAAGCCTCCGGCACGCTGGCGAATAGCAGCACATCGACCAACTCGGCGGCAATCGGTACATCCTGGGTCGATGACTGGGGCTTTGTCGGCGCGTCGCTAACGACCTACCGCACGAACTACGGCATCCCCGGCCACCACCATGAGGAAGAGCACGAAGAAGAAGGCCATGAGGACGAGGAAGGCGGCGTGCGCATCGACCTGAATCAGCTTCGGTATGACGCCAAGTTCGAAGTCATGAACCCCTTCCCTGCGCTCGATCGGCTGCGCGGCGCTGTGGTGATCAGCGACTACGAGCACACCGAGATCGAACCGTCAGGCGAACCCGGCACGCGCTTCGAGAACGATGGCATTGAAGCCCGGATCGAAGCCACGCATGCACCGTTCGGCGATTTCTCCGGCGTCGTGGGGCTGCAATGGATCAGCTCGGAGTTCTCCGCCATCGGTGAAGAAGCCTTCGTACCGCCCGTGGACACGCAGTCAGTCGGCCTGTTCTGGGTGGAGGAATGGCAGCTGGACGCGCTGCGCCTGGAAGCCGGCGCCCGCGTGGAAGCCACCGAGCACGAACCCGAAGGCGGAGCCCCCGCGCGTGACTATTCGACGCTCTCGCTTTCATTGGGCGGCAATCACGCGCTCAGCGATACCGTGAATCTCGCCGTGTCTCTGTCGCGTTCGCAGCGGGCACCCTCGTCACAGGAGCTTTATTCCAACGGCCCCCATCTGGCGTCGGAAACCTTCGAAGTCGGCAACCTGTCGCTGGACGAGGAAATCGCCAACAACCTCGACGTGAGCCTGCACTGGCACACCGACCGGTTCGACGCTGAGCTGACGGCCTTCGTCACCCGCTACAACGACTACATTTTCCAGGCCGAGACCGACGCCCTGCTGCCGGACGGCGAGCCCGACCGCGTCGACGAGGAGGGCGTGGCCTCCGCCGATGGCGAACTGCTCTATGTCACCTACACCCAGGCCGACGCCGATTTCGCCGGCGCGGAAGCCTCCTTCTCCTTGCTAGCCGTGGACTCCGCAACCACCGGTCAATGGCGACCACGCCTGTTCGCCGACACCGTGAGCGGAGAGCTGACAGATGGAGGATCCCTGCCCCGTATCACCCCCTCACGAGTCGGCGCCGGACTGGACTGGGAACGTGGCCCCTTCGGAGCAGACCTGCGCCTGACCCACGTGGCCCGTCAACGCGACACCGCCAGCCTGGAAACCGAGACCGACGCCTACAACCGGCTGGACGCAGACCTGACCTGGGTCATTCGGGGCCAGTACGAACTGCTGCTCGGACTGCGCGGGCGCAACCTGCTGGACGAGGAGATTCGTGATCACACCTCGTTTATCAAGGATATTGCACCGGGGGCCGGGCGGTCGGTGATTGTGGATGCGAGTGTGGTGTTCTAAGGCCGATCTGCATCCATCCTTCGCGTCTTGAAAGATGAGACGCAACCGCAGGACCACGGGTTTCGCCCTGCCGGGCGAGCCCCTTTTCTTTGCTCGCACAAAGAAAAGAGGCGAAAAGAAAGTGCGCCCGAGAACGTGGCCAGCCGCCTGCGGCGGCTGGTGCCCTGCGCTTCTCACAGCCGGTGGGCGTTGCAGACGGGCCGTCCTGGCCCGACTGCAACGGCTTCGGCATCCCTGCCTCGCTCGGCGCTGCGCGCCGACTGATCCACCGTCTGCTGCGATGCTCGGCCACGTTCAAGCGGGACCTAAAACCCCACACTTCAAGCAAAGCGGGTTTTCCGTGCCTTCTGCTCAGCCGAGACGCGCAGACGCCGGCGGAATAAGCGGGCCGGCTGTCTGAGGCCGCGTAGCGGGCGAGTTTGGGCCCGCCCGCCGGTGGCGAGCATCGCAGGGCAGTCGTCACGCCGTAGGCGGGCCGATCTGAGCGGTGGCATCCGCCCTTTTCCGCCCCTTTTGGGCGCGCAAAAGGGGCTCGGCCGTCAGGCCGAAATCCAGATTCGCGCATTCCAACAAGCACTAGTACATCCCAGGCCGGGCGATTGCCGCCCCGGCACTAGAACTGCAACCGCCCCACCGGCGCCAACTCCGCCGCCCGCTCCAGCACTGCATCCACATCCGCCCGCATCGCTTCGAACGCCTGCTGCTGCCGCTCCGATTCCCGCGTTTCAATCGTTGACGGGTAGTTCGCACGGTAGTCGTGTATCTCGGCGAGCACGCTCAAGGCCGCAGCACGGCGCTGGGGGTTGAGGCCGTCGAGCTGTTCCGCCAGCGACAGGATGTCCAGATCCATGGACAGCGCCAGATAGTCGCGCGCGGCCTCGGTTTCACCGACATCGAGCTGGCGCGCGACGTACATGGACTCGGTCAGCTTGGCGATTTCCGCATCGATGGCCGGACGCTCCGGCATCGGCGGTGGCGCCGGCGGTTCCTGGTTGAGCGAAAACCAGGCGCTAGCGGCGATTAGGCCGGCGAGAAACGTCGCCGGAATCATCAGTGTTTTCATCAATCGGCTGCCGCGCATAGAAAAATGTGTCCTCGTCGTCCTCGGTCGGAGCCGGCTCGGGGGCCGCACTCTGATCCGGGCGACGATTGCGTTCGTCGAATTGCAGATGGGTGACCTGGATGCCCTGCGGGCAACGTTCGTAAGTCACGGTGTACAGCTCATCTGCCGGGGTGGTCTGCAAGCTTTCACCGGGGGGCTGGACGGTCTGGTGGGTGACTTCCAGCGTCAGCAACCGCCCGGTGCGATCCAGGATCGTATTGCCGACGAGCGTGACCTTGGCACCGGAGTTCTCCACGCCGGTGGACCGGAACAATCCGCGAGCCAGAGACCAGCGCCCCTTGTATCCGTAGGTGACCGTCTCGCTTTGCAACGACACCTGGTCCGAGCCGTCAGCGCGGACGGTCCACAGCTCGCCGACACAGTCTTCTTCGGTGGCCCAGGTTCCGAGGATGGTCGACTCGGTCGCTGGCACGCGGAAGAAGACGGTCTCCCAGGCCTGCTGGTTCGATTGATCAACATCCGATGCCGCCGTGAGCAGGGATTCGTTGAGACGCTGACAGGCGCCGCGTAGCTGCCCGGTTTCCAGCGACGCAAGCTGTTGCCGCTGGAAGGCGGCGGCGGCGTTTCTCGTGGCACGCCAGTTACGCTCCACCTCGTTCTGCACCACCGGGTCCAGAGATTCGAGTTTCAGGTCGTCGGCCACCAGTCTGGCGAACCGGTTCTGCAGTTCGTCGACCAGCGCGCGGTTGCGGGCATCCCAGGTTTCGAATGCACCTTCGACGCCCGGCGCCGCCGAACGCGCATGAACACGGCAGACGCTGGCGTACTCCTCGATGGAAAAGTAATACGCCAGCAGTTCGCCGATGGAAGCGGCAACGGCATCATTCGCTCGTGTCGGGACCGGGTTGACCAGCAGCAGACACGGGATCAAGCAAATCAGTAATCGGTTCATAAGACGTCAGTTTACGGACAAACCAGTCCAGCGCGCGCCCTTCCCGATCGGCGCGCCAGACGAGCTTGAACAACGCGGGCTCGCGCTGAATGCCGACGTCCCGTTGAACCAGCCGGCCGGCGTCGATTTCGGGCTGGGCGAGACAGGTGGGCAGGAATCCCACGCCCAATCCCCGGACCTGCGCGTCGAGCTTGGCCGCCAGGCTGGGCACGCTCAATACGTCCTGCTCCGGCAGGAACCCACTGGAGCGGCCCGGCAGCGTGCGCGAGGTGTCGCTGACCACCACCGCACGCACGGCGCGCAGGTGATCCGTGGAGATGGGTTCGCTGTGCTCCGCCAGCGGATGATCGGCGGCAACGCAAAATACGAACGGCACCCAACCCAGCGTGATCGAACGCAGTGGCGGCTGCTGGGGCAACTCGCCCGTGACACCGATGGCGAGATCCGCCCGGTTGTCGGCAAGCGCGTCGGTCGGCCCACCATAGACTTCCGTGAGCAAGCGGATGCGCGGTGTCTGGCAGGCCGTTGCATAGAACGCCTCAAGCAGCGGCATCAGACGCGCCGCGCCGAGAATGTCGTCCACGGCGATGCGCAGCTCGGTCTCCCAGCCTGTCGCCATGCGGCGCACGTGGTCTTCGAGGCCTTCGGCATCGGCCAGCAAACGCCGGCCGCGCTCCAGCAGTTCGCGGCCCGCCGGCGTGAGTTTCGCCCGACGGCCGGAGCGGTCAAAGACGGTGACGCCCAGGTCTTCCTCCAACTTGCGCACCGAATAGGTGATCGCGGACGGCACCCGGAACAAGGCGTCGCCGGCGGCCGCGAAACTGCCGGTTGCGTCGATCGCATCAATGACGCGCAATGCGTCCAGGGTCAGCTTCATAGTTCAGGCATTGAATTCGACGCGGTGAATAGTTCGCCTTTACCGAACCGCGTGCAAGCGAAGCCGCCGCGGATTCGCGACCCGGCACGGTCCATACATGGCTGCCATCGTTGGCATGATGATCGGCGCTGGTTGCCGAGTCGGATGCGGGTCGCTACGGTCCCTACCCCGCGCTACCGCAGAGACCGAACATGGACGCATTGCCCGATGGAGACGCCCTCACCCTGGCCCAGATGATCCGCGAGGGCGAGGTCAGCGCGTCGGAACTGCTGGAAGCGGCGATCCGCGGCGTGGAGCGCATCAACCCGCAGCTCAATGCTGTCGTTGGCACGCTTTACGACGACGCGCGCGCGCGGGTCGCCCAACCACTGAATACCGGGCCGTTTGCCGGCGTGCCGTTTCTGATTAAGGATTTGCTGTCCGACTACGCAGGCGCACCGACCAGTTCCGGCAGCCGCTTTCTCAAGGACTACGTGCCGGAGCAGGACAGCGATATGGTCGTGCGCTACAAGCGCAGCGGCCTGAACATCTTCGGCAAGACCAATACGCCGGAGTTCGGTCTGACGCCCTTTACCGAACCCGCGCTGTTCGGCCCGGCCCGCAACCCGTGGAATCCGGCCCACACGCCGGGCGGGTCCAGTGGTGGCACCGGCGCGGCCATTGCCGCGGGGCTGGTGCCCATGGCCGGCGGCGGTGATGGCGGCGGGTCGATCCGCATTCCTGCCAGCTGCAACGGGCTGGTCGGACTCAAACCCACCCGCGGTCGCACACCGGCCGGTCCGACGCGGGGCGACATCTGGTTCGGTTGCGCCATCGAGTTGCCGCTGTCGCGCACGGTGCGTGACACGGCCGCCGCGCTGGATGCCTTGAGCGGCCCCGAGCCCGGCGATCCCTACCAGGTGCCGCCGCCTCCCGAAGCGTACCTGGCGGCGCTGGATAGTCCGGTACGACCGCTGCGCATTGCTGTCAGCGGTCAGCCGATGCTCGGTGATGACATGCACCCCGATTGCCTGGCCGGTCTGGACAAGACGGTGCAGCAGCTCGAGGCCCTGGGACACACGGTGAACTCGGACCACCCGCCGCTAAGCCGTTCCGCCTTTGTCGAAGCCTTTATCGTGCTGCTGGTCGCCGAAACCGCCGCCGATGTGCGGGACTTTTCCCGCAAGCTCGGCCGCGAGCCAAAACGGGGTGAGCTGGAGCCCACTACCGCCGCCCTGGTCCGGCTCGCCGCGGCATTCACGGCAGATGACCTGGCTTTGGCGTTGCGCGAACTGCAATGGCAGACGCGGCTCTACGCCCGCTGGCTGCAGAGCTACGATGTGTTCCTGACACCGACCCTGGCCGAGCCGCCCTTCAAGATCGGCAAGTACCAACCATCCGGTGCCGACAAGTTCGGCATCCAGGCGCTCAACCGCCTGCCGCTGGCCGGCATCGCCAAGCGCTCCGGCTTGATCGAAAAAATGGCGCAGGACATCTTCCGCTTCATCCCCAACACGCCGGTCACGAATGTCACCGGGGACCCCGCCATCTCCCTGCCCCTGCACTGGAACGACGCCGGACTGCCGGTGGGCATGATGTTCGCGGGTCAGTTCGGCGACGAGACCACACTGCTGCAGCTTGCCCGCCAGCTCGAGCAGGCGATGCCCTGGGCGGAGCGCCGCCCGCCCGTCCATGCGACGTAGACAAGGCGCGAAGCCCGCGGCGCCAGGGCCTTACACTGTCCGGCAGTGAAAAGACGCATGTTGCTCATTCTGATCATTGTGCTGGCGGCCCTCGCGGGTTTCGTCCTGGCCTGCAATGTCTGGGTGATCCAGAGCACACGATCGGCGATCTACGACAGCCCGACGGCGATTCCGGCGCGCGACGTCGGCTTGGTACTCGGCACCAGCCCGTGGAGCCGGGAAGGCCGCGCCAATGCCCATTTTCGCGGGCGAGTGGAATCCGCCGCGTTGCTGTACAAGCGCGGCGCGTTGCGCCATGTGCTGCTCTCCGGCGCCAATCCCAGTGATCGCTACAACGAACCCCGTGCGATGTACCAGGCGCTGGCGGACCTGGGAGTGGACAAGGCTGACATGACTCTGGACTTCGCAGGCTTTCGCACGCTGGACTCGGTGGTGCGGGCACAGCAGGTCTTCGGCCTCGACGGGCTGACGCTGGTCACGCAACGGTTTCATGCCTATCGAGCCGTGTTCATCGCCCGCCACCTCGGGTTGGACGCCGTGGCCTACGCCGCCCCGACGATTCCCCGGCGGCGCTCCCGGCGCACTGAAATTCGCGAGATTCTGGCTCGGGTGAAGGCCGTGCTCGACCTGTTCTTCCTCGACAAGCAGCCGCGGTTTTTAGGGGAGCGCGAGGACATCGAGCTACGCGAGCCGCCAGCGGAAGACGAGCCGGCGGATGAACAGCGCTAGGGCGTCTTCCAGCTCATCGTGACCGTGGGCTCCGCCAGGCCATCGGCGGTCGGCTTGGGGGTCTTGACCGGGCTGGCGCGGAACGTGTGAACGCCATCGGCCCGCATCCATTTGCCGCCGTACTCGTTGAGGTAGGCCTGCGCCACGTGCGCCGGGATAGAGCGCCCCGCAAACATCACCCGCGGCAGATCAACATCCCGCACCAGGGCTTCAGCGCCCTCGGATTCCTCAATCGCGAGAATCGTTCCGGCTTCGCTGGCGTACAGCTTTGAATAGCGCATGCATCCCCTCCCTGGGCTCATGCCATCGCAGCATCCAAGCCTACGGCGGTGCCCGGCTCCCCGCAAAAAAAAAATGGGGCGCTGTATGCGCCCCAAGTTATTGGAAAAACGAGTATCAGAAGCTGTACTTCACCACCATCTGCAGAAAATCGCGGTCACCCAGCAGGTTGTATGGCTTCGCACCCTGATAAACGGTGTAGCCAATCTCGTATTCGAGACGGTCGAGATAACGCGTGTTCAGCACCAAGTTGATCTGCTGGCGCCCCTCGACAAAGCTGGTCAGCGGTGTGGGCGATGTTCCGTTCACGTCGTGCTGCCACAGGATCGCCGGTTCCATGACGAAGCGATTGAACACGTTGTTGTACGTTAATCGCGTGGCGAGCCGATAACCCCACGACGAGGCCGTCGGATAACCACCGATCTGCTGCGGGACGCCCAACGCAGCCGCCGTGGCGGCGTCGCCCGGGGTGTAGGTCCCCGGGGCCTCCAGGCGCAGTTCGTCCGTATCCGGCATGTCCTCGACATGCATGCCCGCAGCTTCCAGCACCATCGTCGCCTGATCGCTGCCGATCAAGGACCAGGGGCCGAAGATCTTGGTCAGTCCCAGGTTGACCTGATTCACGCTGTAACGGCGATAGCCAACGATTTCCTGACCGCCCAGGGCTGAGCCCTGGATGGGCGCAACCTGACTCGATACACCAAGGCCGGCGAGCAGCAGCTCCACATCGTCGATCTGCAGCGGCTGGTCATCCTTGCGGCTGGCCTCACCCTGCACGGCGATACCGCCCCACATGGTCGTATTGAACGACAGGCCGTAGAGCTTGATGTTCTCGGGGTAGACCAGCCGGTAACCCGACTCCGAGGAGGGGGAGTTTCCGGTCGGGCGGGAACGTCCGGATACCAGCGGCAGGCGGCTGTGGTAGTTCGCCGCATAAAAACTCAGATCGAGATCATTGAGCCCCGGCAAATACATACGCAGCGCTCCGCCGAACTGATCGCCATCCTTCGCCTCACGATCGGGTAGACGCGTGATCGCAGCACCAAACGGCACGCAAGGCGATCCATCGGAGCAGACCGTCAGCGGCGATGCATTTTCTGGTGCCCGTCCGAATCCGATCTGTGCCGTCTGCCCGCCGGGCCCGGCGAAGTCGTTGGTCGCAAAGTAGGTGCCGGCGGCATCCGTGACCGTCGGCCGCCACTCCAGCTGGTAGAACAGGTCCAGCGAAGCGTTGTCCGTCACGTCGGTAGACGCCCAGGCCATGCCCACCGGCCGGAAGACCTCTTCGAGCTGAAAACCGGGCACGCGCAAATGGTTTACGTCGGCCGCCAGCAGGCTGTTGATGCCGTTCTGCACAAAGGTGGATTCACCCCAGTTCAGCACTTGTCGGCCCAGACGGACCGCGAGGTAGCGGCCGGCAATGTCGAAATCGCCATAAACATAGGCATCGAGCAGATCTGCGTCATTACCCACTTGGTCCTGGATGACGTCGCGTCGCGCAGCCAGGTCGGCCGGGGTCAATGTGTCGTCCGGCGGCCCTTCGTGGTCAGCCGGATCGAGAAAATCCTCGTCATGCAGAACCCAATCGAAGGTGTAGGTCCCGCGGACGAACGCACCGAAGTTGCCCCAGTTGAAGGACAGGTCCGAGGTCAGCTTGCTGGGGGCGGCGAATACATCGCCCTTGTCGAACTGCAAGTTACCGTCGTCGCCATTGGTCGAGTACGCCAGACCAGATTGGCCGTCGGCGGTCTGGTTGGCACGACCGATGAGGTTGCGGTCCTGTTCTTCCATACGGACTGCGAAGCCCGTAGAGAACTGGGAATCGATGCGAACGCTGGCTTCTCCCAGCTCAAAACCGGCCGCCACCGCGGCGGGCGCCAGCCCCGCCAGCGCGCCGGTGACCAGCACGCGCGATATGAAGTAATTGCGTGTCATGTGATGTCTCCTGCCAAACCGGCGGTTATTGCGCAACAAAGCTGCAGGCCTGCCCAACGGGCAGACAGGCGCCACCGGTGGCCAGGAACTGCGCCATCTCGGTCTGCATTTCCGTGGTGGCCGCCAGCGAGGCTGTCGGATCGAGAATGGAACCGTGATCACCTGCGGCGAAACGCACGACCGCGCCGACACCGCCTGGCTCCAGGGACAGGATCTGCGTCTGCGTCACGCCAGGGTCGACGTTGTCGATCACGTCCAGTCCCATCTGCATGTACAGCGGATCGGTGCCGCTGAGCGGTCCGGCGATGGTCACCCGGTCATTGCTGGCGGTCATCGGCCCGGCCGGCACGTTGTTGGGGACCACCTGATCACCCAGCACCTCGATCATGTGGATCGGATGCCCAGCTCGGGCTGCCGCCGCATGATTGATCGGGTCGGTCGTATCCAGCACCAGTTGCGCAAAGCGCAGGAAGGATTCGAAGGTATCGCCGCCCTCGTTGAAACCGGCCGCCGCCAGACCGGCCGCAACGCTTGGCCCGAAGGCCAGCGAGCCATCCAGCAGCTTGGCGATGCCGCCGCCGGGCATGGCCAGCGTGGCCGGACCGATGGTCGAGTTCACACCCAGCAGCGTGGTGCCGATGATGCCGCCCAGTGAATGGCCGACGAAGGACACGTTGCTTTCGTCGATTTCATCGGTTTGCGCATCGCCGTCGAAATCCAGCAGACCCACCGACTTGGACAGGCGGGTTAGATCGGCCACCGACTGGCGAATGTTGTCGCGCGCGGTCAGCAGGCTGGCCAGATTCACGAAGTGCTCGCCGGACGGGTCAACCTGACCGTCTGCGCCTGGCGCGCCCGTGTCGTTGTTGACGTAGTCCACATCGAAGCTGCGTTCGGAGACACCGGGCAGCCGGAAGCCGGCCACGCTGGAGTCCGGCGTGATGCCGTGCAGCGGGTGATCAATGGCAATGACCACAAAGCCCGCTGCCGCCAACGCCGGCGCCACCGGGAACATATCGGTGCGATTGCGAGTGATGCCGTGCTGAAAGATCACCACCGGCCAGCCGTCGTCCGGCATGCTGCGGCCGCTGTTCGCATTCGGCACGGTCACCAGTACCGGAATGGTCTGAGTGCTCTGGGCAACCGGCACCGGGAAGCAGGTCGTGGTGCTCACGCTGGGTCGCAACGGCTGCGAACTACCCGGCAACATCACGCCCTGCGCGAAGGCGCCGCACGGCACCTGGCCAAGAAAGAGAGTGTTCACGTCCGGCTGCGCAGGATCGGCCTGCCAGAACCCGGATAACGGCCCCGTCGGATTCTCCGCACTGGGCGCCTGCAGGTAGTACTGGGTCTGGAACGTGCCCGCGTAGATATCGGCCACCGGCGGCAGACCGAGGCCGAGGTTGCCGGTATTCAATGTACCGCCAGCGCCATTCGGCACAGCCTGCACGCCCAGCGGAGCGGCCGTCGCAGCCGCATCGACAGCCGCCAGGCTCTTGCCAATGGACTGCGTCGTGAACGGCCATGCCAGCACGATCGATGATTCCGGAATGCCGGCAGCGCTCAATCCTTCCACCGTGGGACGGATCACCTGCTGGCGCAGGGCTTCCAGCGTCTCCTTCTGCCCTTCGGTTAGCGTCGTTAACGCTGGAGCCGTCTGCTCGGACACCGGGCTCGCGCTGGCGGCAATCTCGAACAAGGCCGAAGGCTCGGCCGGATAACCCGCCTCGCTCTGCAGCGCACGGGTCAGGGCCACGACGTAACGGGTTTCTGGTGCCAGCGGGCGCAGCGGCTGAATCAGCAGGCGCGTGCGCTTGGCGTTAATCGGCACACCGTCGGCATCGTCCAGTGCCGGATAATCCTCGATCACATAGTCGATACCGGGGACCAGGGGTGCACCGGTGTTCGTATTGATGACGATCACACCCTGCGGCGTGGTGCTGAAGTCCACCGTACCCAGCAGGTCGGTGAAGATCGCACTGGACGTGGAAAAGCCATCGACTTCGTTGCCGGCGGTGACGAACGGCGCACCCGAGCCATTCGGCACGTTCAGCGTCGGGTCGACGAATCCGGAAAAGAAGGCGTCAATCGGAAACGGCACAACGGCGCTGGCGGCCACCGGGTCGAAGAGAGACAGCGCAATTTCATTGATGGGCTGTTGTTCAGCCTCGTTGTCGACGCTGCACCCAGCCAAAAGGCCGAGCGCAAGCGCGCTGGCGAGCCAGTGCTTCATGGGAAGTCCTCCGTTGCACCATTTGAATCTTGTGTCCGGCCATGTCCTCAACCGGGGCGCGAGATTCTGCGGGCAACCACGTCAATGCAGCGTGAAGACTGAGCCGTGAAATGGCCGTTGAGACGGTCTCAGCAGCCGCTGATCGCCGAGGCAGGGGATGCGCAGGCAGAACCACCCCTGCGATAGAGCCGGTTCCCGTGCATGCCCATGCGGAGGGAACGCGATTTGTTTGGTCAGACCGTCCCTACGAGCGCGGGGCGATCGTCGGCCAGAGGCTCAAGGCATCCACGCACTGCGACTCGGTCTCGGCTTTATCCCAGCCCAGCACCGGCGCCATCAGCTCGGCGGCAAGTCGGGCCACCGCTCGATCCGGTGGCAGCATCAGCATCACGGGAAGCCGGCGGCGCAGCACATCGGCCAGGGTGAGGGCCATTTCTTCGCTGGCGGCAAAGACGACTTCGGCGCGGACAAACGGCGTCTGCGCGTGGAGCCGCTCGGCCAGCGTCGGCTCGGCGCGGATCAGGTCCAGCACGGCATCGGTGCGGCTGCCATGGCGTTTGACCAGCCAGGCCGCGGCGCTTTCGTCCACACCGAGACCTCGCGCATCGGATTCAGCCTCGGCCCGCCAGGCGCCGATGTCGCCACTCGGCGCCCAGGCCAGCGGTTGTTGATGCGTACGACGCGAGCGACGTGCGGGGCCCAGGTCGCCACGCGCGGCATCGACCAGCTCTTCGGCGTCGCCCCGCGCGGTGGTGTACTTGCCGCCGATGGGCATCCAGAGCCCGGGCGCAGGCTTACGCACCTGAAAATCACGGGACACGGCCGACAATGACCCGTCGGAGCCGCCCATCAGGGTGCGAACGCCGGAAAAACACCCACGGATGTCGGCCCGGGTCCAGTTGGCCGCTTTCATCGCCCGGTTCGCTTCGTCGAGCAGGTATTCCGCCTCGTCCTCGTAAACCGTCAAATCCTTGAGGTCGCCCTCGTAATCGGATTCGGTCGTGCCAATGATGGTGTGGTCGTACCAGGGGATGACAAAGAACACCCGGCCGTCGGATCGAGCCGTGAGCAGGAACGCATCCTTGGGTCCGGGCAGGCCCGGCATCATCAGATGCACGCCCTTGATGAGCTTGTAGGCCCCAACCGTAGGCCGCCCCCCGGCCAACGCGGGCGCCCATGGCCCCGCGGCGTTGACGGTCAATCGGGCCTTTACCGCGGTCCGATTGCCGCTGATCCGGTCGACAACCTGGGCTCCGATCACACGATCATCGAGACGGATCAGCTCCTCAACCGCTGCGTGGTTGACGACGACCGCACCCGCCATCTGCGCTGCGGCGACCACCTCCAAGGTGACGCGGGCATCGTCCTCCTGGCAGTCGCCGTAGGAGAAACCGCCAATCAGGCCGTCCGTCGACAGGTAGGGAAAGCTGCTACGCAATTCGTCGGTGTTGAACCGGTCATGCGGTGCCACCGGCTGGCCCTTTCCCGCCAGCAGGTCATAGAGCACCAGGCCCAGGCGCATCTTCCAGCTGGACACGCGATCACCGTCGTACTTGGGGATGACGAAGCGAATCGGGTCCACCGCATGCGGTGCGATCCGGGTCAGCGTGGCGCGCTCGGTCAGACCGTGATGCACCAGCCCAAAGTTGAAATGCTCCAGATAGCGCAGGCCGCCATGAATCAGCTTGCTGGACGCCGACGAGGTTCCAGCCGCCCAGTCGGTCTTTTCGACCAGCGCGACGCGATAGCCTCGCAATGCCGCATCGTAGGCTGTCCACGCACCGTAAATGCCGCCGCCGATGACCAGCAAATCGTAGGCGCCGTGGCGCAGGGCTTCGAATTGTCGCTCCATCCGTCAGGCGTCCTTGCATGCGTCGGGCGCCCAGGCGCCCCGCGGTCTGGGGTCAGGTCGATTCGCTGGTCTCGGGCGAGGTATCCGGTGTTGCATCATCGGCGGCCTTGGCCCGCTTGGTCGATGCCTTGCCAGTCGACGTCTTGGCTGCCGATGCCTTGGTCGTCGATCGCTTGGTGGTGCGCGATGTGGCCTTGGCGGACTTGGCGGCGGCGGCCTTGGACGTCGATTTCGCCCGCGCCGTGCTGGCCTTGCGCCGGGCAGGCGCCTTGCCGCTGGCCGACGAAGAACCCGGTCCCTGATCGGCACGAGCATGCTCCGAACGGCCCGCTCGCATTTCTTCCGTCGTGAACTCGTCGACCTCCACCACTTCGGCGACCAGATCCCAGGTCTCGATCAGGATCTTCGCCTCTTCGGCGGAGATCAGACCTGCCGCGCGGGCCTCGTCGATCCGCTCGCGGGGATGCGGATGTTTGAGATCGCCGTCCTTGTATGCCTTGACCAGCTTGTACTCCAGCTTTTCGGTCTCGATCACGGCGGTTAGTGCCTTGCGCAACACACCGAGCGGATGCTTGACGTCTTGCGGCTGGTAGACGGCGTGGGCCAGGCGGTCCAGCGACGCACCAGGCGTCATCATCAACTTGGCCACCGCGCGGTTGTTGTCGTCGCTGGCAGACCGGGCACGTCGCCCCAACGGGAAGATCACAACACGCAGCGCCCACATCGCCGGCCGCATGGGCAGATGATTGAGCACCCCGTCGAGGCGGTTCTCGATACCGTGGCACAGGTCGTCGAGCATCCACTGCACCAGCGGAAGGTCTTCTTCCGGCCGCCCGTCATCCTGGTAGCGCTTGAGCACGGCACTGCCAATGAACAGTGCGGAGAGCACGTCGCCCAGACGGGCGGAAATGCTCTCGCGGAACTTCAGCTTGCCGCCGAGCAGCGCCATCGCCACATCGGATAGCAATGCGAGGTTCGCGCTGTAACGCGCCAGGCGCTTGTAGTAGATCGCGGTCGGACCGCTCACCGGCGCGCTGGCCAGCCGGGCGCCCGTGAGTCCCAGCACGAAGGAGCGCGCCTTGGCGGAGCCGATATGGCCGAGATGCCCCATGAATGCAGTGTCAAAGTTATCCAGGCCACGCTGGCTGTCATCGTCAGCGACCGCGTCCATCTCCCGCAGCACGTAGGGATGGCAGCGAATGGCGCCCTGGCCGTAGATCATCATGCTGCGGGTCAGAATGTTGGCGCCTTCGACCGTGATGGCCACCGGGGCACTCTGGTAGCCATTGGCGATGATGTTCTTGGGTCCGATGCACACGGCCTTGCCCGAATGCACATCCATCGCATCGATGGCGACGAGACGGGAAAGATCGGTGACATGCATCTTGGCGATGCCGGACGACACCGACGGCTTTTCCCCCAGGTCCACGGCCAGCGCGGAGATCTGTCGTACCGAGTCGCAGGCATAGGCGCGGGCACCGATACGGGCCATCGCCTCCTGAATACCTTCGAATTCACCGATCGACACGTTGAACTGCTTGCGAACCCGCGCGTAGGCACCGGTGGCGAAGGCAGCCTGCGACGCACCGCCGGAACTGCCTGACGGCAGCGAAATGCCGCGGCCCACCGACAGCACTTCCATCAGCATGCGCCAGCCACGGCCGGCGTTCTGCTGCCCGCCAATAATGGTATCCAGCGGCACGAACACGTCCTTGCCGCGGATCGGCCCGTTCATGAAGGGCGCGGCCAGCGGATAATGGCGCTTGCCGATCTCCACACCCTGGGTGTCGCGAGGCACCAGGGCACAGGTGATGCCCAGGTCGTCCTGTTCACCCAGCAAGTGATCGGGGTCGTAAAGCTTGAACGCGAGGCCGATGACGGTCGCCACCGGTGCCAGCGTGATGTAGCGCTTGTCGAAGGTCAGGCGCATGCCCAGTGTCTTCTTGCCCTTCCAGGTGCCTTCGCAGACCACACCCATGTCCGGAATCGAGCCGGCGTCCGAGCCGGCATAGGGACTAGTCAGCCCAAAGCAGGGGATCTCCTCGCCGGTCGCGAGCCGTGGCAGGTAGTAATCCTTCTGCTCCTCGGTGCCGTAGTGAAGCAGCAACTCGGCAGGCCCCAGTGAATTCGGCACGGCCACGATCGATGAGGCGGTTGTCCCGCCGGCGCTGGCGACCTTTGCCAGCACGGCCGAGTGAGCCACGGCCGAGAATTCCAGGCCGCCGTACTGCTTGGGAATGATCATGCCGAAGAACTTGTTCTTCTTGATGAACGCCCAGGCCTCCGGAGACAGGTCCGCGTCTTCGTGCACGATCTGCCAGTCGTCGAGCATGCCGCACAAGGCCTCGACAGGACCGTCCAGAAAGGCCTGCTCTTCGTCAGATAGCCGTGGCCGGGGCAACGCGGCCAGGCGGTGCCAGTCGGGGCGGCCGGAGAACAGGTCGCCTTCCCACCAGACCGTGCCGGCGTCCAGCGCCGCGCGCTCGGTCTCCGACATTTCGGGCAACACGCTCTTGAAGAATTTGAACGCCGGCGCAGTCAGCAACGGCTTGCGCAGCGAGGCGACATTGAGCACGGCAGCGATGCCGGCAAAGATGAACCAGAACAGCAGCAACCAGCCCCAGGCCACGTCGCCAAAAATCGACAGCACCAGCAGCAACGCGCCGATCACCGCCGTGGATGTGGCGAGCGAAGTCTTGCGATAAGCCAGCGCCGTAGCGGCGACGATGAAGACCAGCAGCCAAAGTAGCGTGCTCATTTCGACCTCCTGTCAGTGAATCGGGAGTCGCGATCCGATTGGTGCGGATACCAGCGCAACCCCAGCAGAGGAACCTGGCGACCGTTCACGACGATACCGTGACAAAAAACAGCCAAGTGCCTAGTAGTGCGGACAACGCCGAGCGCCGGTTTGTTCGTACCGAATCACCGGACCGGCTTGGCGTGTCGAAAACTGATTAGCAAGCCACCACGAGGATAGGGGTGCGCTGGCGGCACCGCAAACCGCGTATTTACGCGGCTACCCGACGACGAAATCGCCAAGAAAATCGCGTATCCCCTGCGCGACCAGCTCAGGCTGATCGTGGTGCATCATGTGCCCGCAGTCATCGATGAACCTGTGCTCATGGTCACGAAAGCAGCCGCGACGGCGCGCCAGTTCCTCTTCGCCGGCCATTTTTCGCAGCTTGGAATCGCTGGCATCGAGGAACAAGGTCGGCGCGGTGACCTGCTTCCACACCGCATATGACTCCGAGGCGCGATAAAGCACCGGGTTATGCGTGTGGTGACGTGGATCGGCAAGCAGTTCGATCTGCCCGTCGCCGCGAGACCGTCCCCAGACGCGGGCCACGGACAGGGCGCGTTCTGGGGTAAGCCGGGGATTGCGCCGCGCAATGCGGCTGGCCAGTTCCTGGTAGGACGGGTAGGCGCGCTGCGCCGGCGGGTCCTGCACGGCCGTCAGCCACTCGCCCAGAGCCTTGGGCGCCCGCTCGGGCGGCATGTCGGGCAGCAGCAGCGAATCCAGCAACACCAGCCGCGCCAGGCGCTGCGGCCTAACGCCCGCGTAAAGGCTCGTGATCTGCCCACCCATGCTGTGGCCAACCAGTAACACCGGCTCATCGGGGCTGAGCGCGTCGATCACGGCATCGAGATCAGCCACATAGTCAGGAAACCAGTAGTGGTCACCATGCCATTCGCTGTAGCCGAACCCGCGCCAGTCCAGCGCCACCACATGAAAATCGCTGGCCAGCTGCTCGGCAACGAACTGCCAGCTACCTCCGGTATCCAGCCAGCCGTGGCAGCAGAGCAACAGCGGCTTGCCCGGGTCGCCCCATTGCCAGAAGTGATACCGCAGGCCGCGGATCCGCAAAACGGCAGACCGCGCCCCGGTTGACGCGATGGTGGTAGGAGCCGGCGCGGTCAAGCGGCTGCGCGCGTCAAATGGGCACGCAACAGATCGAGACGGTCATTGCCCCAGAACAGCACGTCGTCAACAAAGAAACTCGGCGCGCCAAAGGCGCCGCGGGTGACGGCTTCCTCGGTGTTCGCCTTGAGCTTTGCCTTGATCTCGGGACGGTCGTTGGCGGCCAATGCCTGCTCGGGCTCGAAGCCTACGGAGCGGGCCACATCCGCCAGTACATCCGGCTGTGAAATATCACGCCCCTGCCCCCAATACGCCTGCATGATGGCCAGCGCGAAAGCATCACCACAACCGAGTTCATCCGCGACCAGCGCCGCCCGCAGTGCCCGTACCGAATTGGCGGGAAAATTCTCGGGAGGCGTGACCGGCACACCGTAGAACTGCGCCCAGTGCTGCAGATCCGCCATCATGTAACGGCCCTTGTTGACCACGGTTGCGGGCGGGCGATTGCCGGTGGCCTGAAACACCCCGCCGAGCAACAACGGGCGATAGGCCAATGTCGCGCCACAGTCGGCCGCCAGCGCCGGCAACTGAGTGGATGCCAGATAGGTGTATGGGCTCACCGGGTCCCAGAAGAACTCGATCGTCGCCATGGTCGTCTCCGTTTTCTGTTCGCTTTGCCGGCCGTCTATTGCGACTGGCTGAGGGCGTCCGGCGCCAGTTCCGGCCGGAAATAATGTTCCGTGATGACATTGCTCAGCGCAGCAAGCCGCTCCTGCAATTCGTCCATGTAATCCGACACCTGAGTCTGCGGTAAGACGGACAGGTCGGCGCCACAGACGCGGGCGCGCAGCGTGCGAGCCACGTTCAACGGTGCCGAGTGATTCGGCAGGCGGGAGAGCGTCTGACAGATGCTGTCGAGATTCCAGGCCACCGACCGCGGGAAATGGCGATCCTGGGTCAGGAACTGCACCACCTTGGGGCCGGAGACGCGTTTGCGCACATGACGCCGGTACATCTGATAGGCCG